>Ga0123353_10005318_pt1 | contig 16859 bp, 19 predicted proteins | sample TergutLab28metaG_3_FD_92763 | JGI IMG/M metagenome (GOLD analysis project Ga0123353, IMG submission 92763) | Labiotermes labralis P3 segment gut microbial communities from Petit-Saut dam, French Guiana - Lab288 P3 | ecosystem: Host-associated > Arthropoda: Insects > Digestive system > Gut ...
CTGGCGAAAATTTACGGCGACGCCGACGCGCCGAAATTCATCAACGGGGTGCTGGGGGCGATCGCAAAGGAATTGTAGGGGACGGCCTCTGGACGTCCCTGGCAAATAAAAAATCTCTTGGGACGTCCGGAGGCCGTCCCCTACAGGGGTAAACATGCTGACACTCGGCATCGACACCAGCAATTACACCACCAGCGCCGCCTTCTGCGACGGCGCGCGTATTTTGCACGAGCGCAGGCCCCTGCCCGTCAAGCCCGGCACGCTGGGCCTGCGGCAGAGCGACGCGCTCTTTCACCACACCTTGCAGCTTCCGGAACTCCTGGAGGCGCTTTTTTCACAGGCGGGCACGGGCGAACCCCTCGCGGCCATCGGCGTCAGTGACAAGCCTCGCAACGCCGAGGGCTCCTACATGCCCTGCTTCCTGCCGGGTGTCGCCACGGCGCGCAGCCTCGCCGCCGCCCTGGGGATCCCCCTGTTCAAGTTCAGCCACCAGCAGGGCCACCTGGCCGCCGCGCTGTTCTCGTCCGGGCAGAGCGCTTTGCTTGAAAAAGACTTCATCGCCTTCCACGTCTCCGGCGGAACCACCGAGTGCCTCCTCGTCAAACCCGGCCTGGAAGTCGAAATCCTCGGTGGCTCCGGGGACCTCAAGGCGGGCCAGCTGGTCGATCGCATCGGCGTAATGCTCGGCTACCCCTTCCCGGCGGGCCCGGCGGTGGACGCCCTTGCCGCCGAAGGTTCCTTGATCAAGGGCATCCAGCCCAGCGTGGACGGCATGACCTGCAGCTTCTCTGGCCTGGAGACCAAGCTGCGCCAGATGTATACCCGGGGCGTCAGCAAGGCCGACGTCGCCCTCTACTGCCTGATTTCCATCGCCGTGAACCTCGAGTCCCTGGCCCAGGGCGCGATCATCCGCCACGGGGCCCTGCCCATGCTCTTCACCGGCGGCGTGTGCTGCAGCAATGTCATTCGCGGCCTCCTGGGCGAGCGCTTCCCCGAGGCTCTCTTCGCCGACCCCGAGTTCTCGGGCGACAACGCCGCCGGGATCGCCATGCTGGCGGGCGTGGGGATGGGGATGGAGATCAATTGATATAAGGAGAAGCGTCGTGTCAATCTTTAAAAAGCGCAAACAGGCTCCGGCAATCGAGGATGCCATCAGGAAAAAACTCAAGGGAGAAGCGCAGATGAACGCGCTGGATTTTGTTGCCTTTCTGATTGAAAACGGATTTGCATGCGACTGGTCTGGTGTTGATAATACCCTAATGTGGACGCCTGTCTACCAAGGAGAGGGGTTTGGCAACATAGCGGTTGCGCAAAAATTCAACATAATGGTTGCACAAAAACATGCAAAGGAATACGTAGATTTCGTCCTTTGGATTGGTTGTGTGCATGACTTCGAAGTAGGCGACTTGGCGGATGATGCATTAAAGGAATTTGCTTGGGCGCATGTGGTCAATTGCCGCCAAGAAAAATACTGCACAGGATATTGTAAGAGCAGCAGAAATCGTTGGACGATTTTTGGGAAAGAATATGAAAGCACCTGCCATGCCCCCTTGGCGTTTTATAACCCCGACGCTGATGATTTTGATAACATTAAAAAGCTACTGTTGCTGCTGAAGCATAACAGAGATAATACAAATTGATAAGGAGAAGCGTCGTGTCAATCTTCAAAAAGCGAAAGCCCAAAACCATCGAGGAGGAATTCATAAACGCCCTGCGCGGCGGCACATTGGCGAACGCGCTGGATTTTGTCGCATTTGCAAGGGCGAACGGATGGACGAACGACGATGAATATAGAAGCAACTTCTATTACATGGGCAAGCCTACCTTCGTTCTCCTATGCTTTGAAAACGAAAAATATCCGGACGGCGAGTGGGGTATCTATAATTACCCCACCAGCGAACACGACGATTTCCCGCTGGATGAAGGCATGAAGGAATTTTTGTGGGCGAATGTCAGGATATGCACGGGCGAGTGCGGTTGCCCAAACTGGCCGCGAGGCGGGGATAAGATGGTTTATGGCAAAGAATATAAAAGTGTCTGTTCTTCTACAATTATGTTCCAAAATCCCGAGGCCGAGGCTCTGGAAAAAATCAAAGCATTGATGGAACGCTGGAAGCGAATTATTGAGAAAGATATCAGCGGAGAATAAAATGCTGTCTTCCGCCCCCCTCACCGTCACCCAGCTCAACAAATACGTCAAATACCTCCTCGAGGAAGCCGACCCCCTGCGGGGCCTGACCGTCGCGGGGGAAATCTCCAATTTCAAGAACCACTACAGCGGCCACTGGTATTTCACATTGAAGGACGCCGGGGCCGCCGTTCCCGCCGTCATGTTCCGCGAATCCAATCGCCGCCTCGGCTTCGTCCCCCAGGACGGCATGCACGTCATCATTCGCGGCCGCGCCTCGCTCTACGAGCGCGACGGAAAATTCCAGCTCTACGCCGACGACATGCAGCCCGACGGCCTGGGCGCGCTCTACCTCGCCTACGAGCAGCTCAAGGAGCGCCTTGCCGCCGAGGGCCTCTTTGACCCCGAACGCAAGCGCGAACTCCCCTTCTTCCCCGCCCGCGTGGGGGTCATCACCTCGGGCACCGGTGCCGCCGTGCGCGACATATTGCAGATACTCGCCCGGCGCTGCCCCGCCAGCGAGGTCGTGCTCTGCCCGGTGCAGGTGCAGGGCGCGGGCGCGGCGGCGCAGATCGCCCGGGCCGTCGATCTTATGAACGCGAAGCAGGCCGCCGACGTCCTCATCGTGGGCCGGGGCGGCGGATCCCTGGAGGACCTGTGGGCCTTCAACGAGGAAGTCACTGTCCGGGCCGTGGCCAACTCCCGCATCCCGGTGATCTCCGCCGTGGGCCACGAGACCGACGTCACCATCTGCGACTTCGCGGCGGATCTCCGCGCCCCCACCCCCTCCGCCGCCGCCGAATTGGCCGTGCCCGACCTGGCCGACCTCCTCGCCGGGCTGTACGCCCTGCGCTCCCGTTTAGAGCAAACCATGCTGCGCGGCATGTCCGCCCGCCGCGCCTCCCTCGAAAGCCTCCTCTCCCGCCGCATCCTGCGCCGCCCGGAGGAGCTCTCCTACGCCTCCCGCCTGCGCCTGGACTATGCGGCCCAGCGCCTGCGCGACGCCATGAAGGCCCGCCTCTACGCCGAAAACGCCCGCCTCGCCCGCGCATCCGCCCGCCTGGAGGCCATGAGCCCCCTGGCCGTGCTGGCCCGGGGCTACGCTATCGCCATGAAGGATGACGCGCCCGTGAAAAGCGTGGCCGAGCTCGACCCGGGCGACAAGCTGCGCCTGACCCTGGGCGACGGCGCGTGCAACGTGATCGTGTGGGAGGTTTAAAGCCCCCTTCGCTTGCGAGGGGGGATGTCACGCAGTGACAGGGGGGAGCACAAAACCCTTGCATTTTATCCAACAATCATGTATAATATTCATTGAGGTATATTTCACAATGAGCAAAACAGCTTTCGACTACGAAAAATCCTTCCGCCGCCTGGAGGAGATCGCCGCCCTGCTGGAGGAAGGCAGCCTGCCCCTGGAGCAGAGCCTGAAGCTCTTCGAGGAGGGCGCGGGCCTGGCCGCCGCGCTGCAAAAGAGCCTCGCCGCCGCCGAGCAGAAGCTCACCACGCTGCGCCTGCCCGACGAAACGGAGGCAAGCTCCTCCGAAGGAGGCGCTTGCAATGAGTGACGTCGCATCGAAACTGCGTGAATATGCAGATCGTTTCGAGGCCGCCCTGCCGGACTTCCTGCCCCGGGCGGTCTATCCTGTCGAACAGGCCATGCATTACAGCATGGAGGCGGGCGGCAAGCGTATCCGCCCGGCCCTAGTGTTGGCTTTTTGCGAGCTCTTCGGCGGCGATACAGAGCAGGCCATGCCCCTCGCCGCCGCGATCGAGATGGTCCACTGCTACTCGCTTATTCACGATGACCTCCCCTGCATGGACGACGATGATTTTCGCCGGGGCAAGCCCAGCTGCCACAAGCAGTTCGGCGAAGCAACTGCTTTGTTGGCAGGGGATGCACTGCTTACCCAAGCATTCTGGGAGGCAGATAAAGTCGAAGGGGCCGTCAGCATTCTGGCCGATCTCGCCGGTATTCATGGCATGATCGGCGGACAGCAGCTGGATTTGCTCTACGAGAACAAGACTATCTCGCTCAATCAGTTGATAAACATGAACCAAAGAAAAACTGGCGCATTGTTTTGCGCGGCCTGCCGGCTGGGCTGTCTGGCCGCCGGCGTCTGGAATCATGATCATGACCCCGAGCGGGATGTGGCTGAAGACTACACCGGTTATCTCAGTGTGCTCTTCCAGCTCACAGATGACATCCTCGACGTCACCGGCAATTCCGAAGCCCTGGGCAAAACCATTGGCAAGGACGAAGCCGCGGGCAAAAGCACCTGGGTGTCCATCCTGGGGCTGGAACAGGCGCAGGCGCAGGCCCAGGAACTCGCCCAATCGGCCCGCGAGGCCATCGCACCCTACGCCGGGCCGGGCCATTTTCTGTACGACCTGCCGGAATGGCTCATAACCAGAGAACATTAACCACCCGTTTTCACCTAATCCCCCCTAGGCTCCTCCCCGTGGGAGGAGCTCCCGCCTCGGGCGGGTGAGGAAGGCATCGCGGAGCGACAACCACGCCCGTGCGGAGCACAAAAACAACTCAAAGGACACCAAATGCCACAACCATCCCTCCTCCCCAAAATCCACTCCCCCGCCGACCTGCGCGCCCTCCCGAAGGAAGCCCTCCCCCAGCTTGCCGGGGAGATCCGCGAGACCTTGATCGAAACGGTTTCGCGCACGGGGGGGCATTTGGCCTCGAACCTCGGCGTGGTGGAGCTCACCATGGCCCTGCATCTCTGCTTCGATTCCCCGCGCGATTCCCTGGTGTGGGACGTCAGCCACCAGAGCTACACCCACAAGCTCCTCACGGGGCGCTGTGAAAGCTTTTCGACCCTGCGGCAATCCGGCGGCCTGTCTGGCTTCACCTGCCCCGCCGAGAGCGAGCACGACCTCTTCGCCGCCGGGCACGCCAGCACCAGCGTATCGTCGGCCCTGGGCCTGGCCGAGGCCAAGCAGCTGCAGAACGACCCGCATTTTTCCGTGGCGGTCCTGGGCGACGGCGCCCTCACCGGCGGCCTTGTATATGAGGCGCTGAACAACGCTCAGAGGCTCCGGAACGGTGCCGTGCGCACGGGCGCAAAACTCGTTGTGGTGCTCAACGACAACGAAATGAGCATCTCGCGCAACGTGGGCGGCCTCTCGCGCTACCTGGGCCGGGTGGTGCGTGCCCGCCCGGCCTACCGCCAGGCCAAACGGCGTATCGAGCGCGCGCTGCGGCACATCCCTCTGATCGGCGACGCCCTGGCAATGTTTGCCGGACGGGTCAAGCGCTTTGTCAAGCGCGTTCTCACCGGCACCACCATCTTCGAGGAGCTGGGCTTGGACTACATCGGCCCGGTGGACGGCCACGACATCCCACGGCTGCGCGCCGCCCTGGAGAGCGCCAAGCTCACGCAGCGCCCGGCGCTGGTGCACGTGCGCACCGTGAAGGGCCGGGGCCTCCCCTGCGCCGAGGCCGCCCCCGAGCTCTACCACGGCATCGGCAAATTCGACCTCGAGACCGGCGAGCCCATCGTGCCCTCCGGCAGCACCTATACGGATATATTTGCGCAGGAGCTCTGCAATCTCGCCGACGAAAATCCCGCCATTTGCGCCGTCACCGCCGCCATGGCCATGGGCGCCGGCCTGGATCTCTTCGCCGCCTCCCACCCCAATCGGTTCTTCGACGTCGGCATCGCCGAGGCCCACGCCGTCACCTTCGCCGCGGGCATGGCCAGGCAGGGCCTGCGCCCCGTAACGGCTATATACTCCACTTTTTTGCAGCGCGCCTTCGACCAGCTGCTCCACGACGCCGCCCTGCAAGACCTGCCCCTCACGCTCGCCGTGGACCGCGCGGGCTTCGTGGGAGCCGACGGCGCGACCCATCACGGCCTGTACGACGTGGCCTTCTGCGCGGCCATCCCCGGCGCGGTGGTATGGAGCCCCGCCACCGCCGACGACCTGCGCGTAGCTTTGCGCAATGCCTTAATATGCAAGACTTTGCAGCTCATCCGCTACCCTCGCGACGTCCTGCGCGAGCCCCCCGGAACCCTCCCTCTGCTGCATTCCTGCGAGACTTTCGATATCTACGGCGACGCCGCTTCTGCCCGCGCGATTGTCACCTACGGCCGCCTGTTCTTCGAGGCCTGCCAGGTGCCGGATGTGAAAATTCTCAAGCTCAAACGGGTGCACCCCCTTGATATGCAAGCGATTGAGTCCGTCCTCCCATGTCAGCGCATCGACTTCTACGAGGAGGGTATGCGCACCGGCGGCGCGGGCGAACGCTTCGGCTTAGGGCTGCTGGAGCGCCGCTGGCCGGGCAAATTCACCCTCTCTGCGGTGGACGGCTTCGCCCGCCACGCCCCCGTTGAAGAACTGCTGGCGGAGTACGGGCTAAATGCGGAGGCGATGTATGCGCCTTGACCAAACCCTTGTATATCGCGGTTTTCTTCCCTCCCGGGAGCGCGCCAAGTCGGCCATTCTGGCCGGCGAGGTGACGGTCAACGGCGCTGAAGCGCGAAAGCCCAGCCTCGAAGTGACAGAAAGTGACAGCATCGTCCTGCGCGGGGTTCACGGCTATGTCGGGCGCGGCTATCTCAAGCTGCGCAAGGCTTTGGAGGCTTTTTCGATCGACGTGTCCGGCAAAATCTGCATGGACGCGGGAGCCTCCACCGGGGGGTTCACCCAGTTGCTGCTGGAGCGCGGCGCGGGAAAAGTCTACGCCATCGACGTGGGCACGGGCCAGCTGGCGGCTTCGATCAAGAGGGATCCAAGGGTCGCAAGCCTTGAAAAGACTGACTTTCGGGCCGTCACGAGGGAACAAATCGGGCCATGCGCATTGGCCTGCGCGGACGTCTCGTTCATCTCGCTGAAGCTGATTTTTCCGAATTTGCATGCGCTGCTGGATGAAAACGGCGAGGCCGTGTGCCTGCTCAAGCCGCAGTTCGAGACCGGCGCGCCGGTAAAGCACGGCGTCGTGAAGAACCCGAAGGAGCACGTCCGGGTGATCGGCGAGGTGATTTCGGCGGCGGGACAGGAAGGATTCACCTGCCGGAATCTGACATATTCGCCCATCGCGGGCGGGGACGGGAACATCGAGTACCTGCTGCATTTATCGAGAAACGATAAAAACAGCGAAGGTGTTTTATCGAATAACGATAAAAATTTATCGATAAACGATATCGTGAAATTTGCCTGGGAGGAGCTGAAATCGTGAAACGGCTGGCCCTCATCGTCAACGAAAGCAAGCCCGGCGCGATGGAGATCGCCGCCGAAATCCGGAAGGAACTGGCAAAATCAAACATCGTAATCGCCCCACCGGAGGACCTGGAGGCCTGCGGCGCCCTGATCGCGGTGGGCGGCGACGGCACGATCCTCAGCGCGGCGCGCATGACGCTGCCCCTGGCGCTGCCGGTGCTGGGGGTCAACGCGGGGCGCATGGGCTTTCTGGCCGGGCTGGAGCGCCACGAACTGCACCTGCTGCCGCGCCTGGCCTCCGGGGCATATACGCTGGACAGGCGCATGCTGCTGGAGGTGCAGGTCACGGCTGCCGACGGAGACAGCGGAGATGAAACGCTTGTATATAAGGGGTTCTGCGTCAATGACGCGGTGATTTCGCGCTTCGGCACGCCGCGCCTGGCGGAGATCGCGGTGGACTGCGGCGGCGGCCATACGCTGAAATTCATGGGCGACGGCGTGATTTTCGCCACGCCCACGGGCTCCACGGCGTACAATTTTTCGGCGGGCGGCCCGGTGGTGGAGCCCACCTTCGAGAGCGTACTGCTCACGCCCGTGTGCAACCATCTGATGTTCACGCGCTCGGTGGTGTTCTCGTCGCAAACCCGCTTCACGGTTGAGATTGCGCGCGAGGGTCTGGCCCTTGCCACCGACGCCGAGCCGCCGGTTTCATTGCTGCCGGGCCAGCGCGTCACCGTGAAAAGGGCTGAAATTGAGGCGCTGTTTATACGGCTCAAAACAGAGCATTTTTTGGATGTTTTGAGTATGAAGATGGGAAGATAGACCTTAGATTTTAGACATTAGATGTTAGATTTTTGGGGGACATTTTATGAAAAACCGGCGGCAGCAATTGATCCTCCAGGCGGTGGAGCAGGGCGCGGTCTCCACGCAGGAGCAGATCCTCGCGTATCTGCGCGCCCACGGGGAGGAGGCCGCACAGGCCACGGTCTCCAGGGATATCAAGGTTCTGGGGCTGCGCAAAAGCGCCGGGCCGGGCGGGCGCACGGCCTATGAGATGCCACAGAGCTCACTTGAAAGCGCCCGGCGGCGCGCGGTGCTGGGCAGCTCCATCCTTTCGGTAGACGGCGCGGGGAACATCGCCTGCATCCGCTGCGTGGCGGGCATGGCGCAGGGCGTGTGCGCCTCCCTGGACGCCAACCCGCCCGAGGGCGTGGTGGGGAGCATCGCCGGGGACGACACCATCTTTTTGCTGTGCCGGGGGGAGGAAGAGATGCGCAGGGTGCGGGAGGAGATTGAGAGGTATTTTGAGGAGGGCAGCGCTTGAGGGGCCGGGCAATCCGCATTTTAGTCAGCGAAAATTACGGCGAGATTCCCGAGAAATTGCTGAGGCAAACAGTTGTTTTGCGTTGGGGACGCCGCAGCCGAAAAAAGCTTGCCAAAGAGGTCAGCCGGATGCAGCGGGACGTGTTCGGGTTCACTTCGTTTTACGTCTTCGCGCTGGCGGGTAAGAAGGTTGTGGGCTTTGCGTATTTCTGCCGGGACAAGGGTGACGCCGCGCAGTGGTATTACGGCGACCTGGTTGTACACAAAAAACGCAGACGGAGGGGCGTCGCCACGGCGATCATTGAGAAAGGAATACGCGCGGTCAAAGAGAAGGGCGCGGCGAAGCTGTTCACTTACATTGACAACGGCAATGAGGGCTCTCTTTTGCTTCATGAAAAGCTGTCCTTCATTCGCAGCGAAAGGCAAGAGCCGGTCAATGGCTTGATTGTGGGCGGCAGGGTTGTTTATGAGTGCGCGGTGTGAGATTACGTCGCTCCGCGATGTCTGAAATAAGGAGCATCACTTATGCTGCAAAGCCTAACCATTGAAAATATTGCCGTAATCAGGCACGCGAAGCTGGAGGACATCCCCCCCGGCTTTGTGGTGATGACGGGCGAGACCGGCGCGGGCAAATCCATCGTGATCGACGCCATCAACGCCGTGCTGGGCGAGCGCACCAGCCGGGACCTCATACGCACCGGGGCTGACAGCGCGCGGGTGACGGCTGTTTTCACCGAGACAAGTGTCGCTTCGATTCTGGAGAGCCTCGATCTGCCCGTGGAGGAGAACGGGGACTTGATCCTCAGCCGGGCGATTACGACGGCGGGAAAGAACAGCTGCCGGGTCAATGGGGTGCCGGTGACGGTGGCTATCCTGCGGCAATTGGGCGGCGCGTTGGTGAACATACACGGGCAGCACGACAGCCAGGCCCTGCTGGACCCCGCGCGGCATGTGGGCTTCATCGACGCGATGGCGGAAAACGCGGATTTGCGCGAGGAGTACCGGGGGGCATATTTGCAATTGCGCGCGTTGCAGAAAGAACAGAGCGCTTTGCAAATCGACGAAAATGAGAAAGCCCGGCGGCTGGATATGCTGCGGCACCAGATATCTGAACTGGAGCAGGCGGAGATTATACCCGGGGAACGCGCGGGCTTGCTGGAAAAACAGGCGCTGATGCGCAACAGCGAGAAGATTCTGGAGGCGCTGCAGGCGGCGGGGGACGCGCTTTCGGGCGGGGAGGAATTTTCAGGCGCGGCTGGTTTGGCCTTCGATGCCGCGGGCGCTTTGGAACGGGCCGGGGAGTTGTACCCCGCGGCGCAGGCGCTGGCCGATACTATACGCTCGGCGGCCTATGAGCTGGACGAGTGCGCGGGCGAGCTGCGCGGCCTGCTGGACGGCGCGGCCTTCGACCCCGCCGGGGCCGAGGCCGTGGAGCGCCGGCTGGATGTGTACTACCGTTTATCGCGAAAATATGGCGCGGAGGAGGCCGGCATGCTTGCGTTTTTGGAGAGAGCGCGGGCCGAGGAGGCGTCGATCACGCGCGGCGACGAGCGCATACTGGAGCTTGAAGGGGAGATCGAGGCGCAGAAAGTGATTGTCATTCAGCTGGCGAGGGCGCTGTCGAAATCCAGGAGAGAGACGGGCGACGTGTTCTCGCGGGCCGTGCGGGACGAATTGCTCGACCTGGATATGCCAAATGTGAAATTCGAGGCGCGCAGCGAAAAAATACCCCTCACCGAAGACGGCGGGGAGCATATGGAATTTTTGATTTCCGCCAACCCAGGGGAGGCCCCGCGGCCATTGGCGCGGATCGCCTCAGGGGGCGAGCTTTCACGGGTGATGCTGGCGATCAAGGCCGTTTTGGCGGCGAAGGACCCCGTGGGCACGCTGATCTTCGACGAGATCGACGCCGGGGTGAGCGGCGGGGCGGCCAGGAAGATCGGGCGCAAGCTGCGGCGGGTTTCGACAGGGCGGCAGGTGGTGTGCGTGACGCACCTGGCGCAGATCGCCGCGCTGGCGGACTGCCATCTGCTCATCGAAAAGCAGACGGACGGGGAGGCCACCGAGACGCATATCCGCGAACTGGGGCACAGCGAACGGGTGGAGGAGCTGGCGCGGATCATGGGCGGCGGCGGGATTACACAGGCGCAGAGGGCGGCGGCGGCGGAGATGCTGGGGGGTTGACAGCGAGAGGACACGTCGCTCCGCGATGGTGCTCCGCACTGCCTTCCTCAGTCGGCCCGAGGCCGACAGCTCCTCCCACGGGGAGGAGCCTGGGGGTTTAACCGTAAACGGGTGCGACAAAGGAGGAGTTTTTATGAAGTATGTTTATCCTGCTGTTTTCACACCAGAAGACGGAAAGATGCTTGTGAGCGTGCCTGACTTAAAAGGTTGCCACACCTTCGGGGACGATCTGGCCGAAGCCATCGAAATGGCGGTTGACGCTGCCCGCCTGGCTGAACTATCAGGCGGAGCAGGCGAACGCGCCGTTTTCGAAAATACTGCAAGAGGGGCTGAAGGAGTTTCTCCGCGCCGCATAGGATGTTCTCACCGCAGCGCGGCGAACGAGAAGCCATAGTCCCACTCCCAGTAATCCGGGAGATAGTAGCCGGTATCCGTGAAATACCAGACGGCGGCGGCGACGCCCGCGACGAGCAGGACGACGAATACCGCGCGCAGGGCGATGCCCGCGATGGCCAGCCCCCTGCCCTTTTGCCGCCGGCCATCGGGGCCGGCCCGGCCGCACTGGACCAGGCCCATGACGCACAGCACCAGGCCCGCGAACGGGATGGGCAGGAAAGCCATCACGAAGCCCAGAACGGCGAGGGAGTTCGTGCCGGGGTCGGGGGCACTCCACCCCAACGAACCTGCCGGTTCGCCGAGGACCCCGGTACGCTGCTGGTATATGGGATAGGCGGCCCGCACGGGCCGCGGCGGATAGAAACGCCTTCCGCAGCGGGGGCACATAGATACACCTGGCCGCAGCGATACGCCGCAGTTGGGGCAGAATGTCATGGTTAAAAGGCCTCTTTCACAGATTTGAGCACGAAATGCGTCTTGACGGAGGAGACGCCGGGGGTGTCCGTGATCTCCCGGTGGATGGCCTCCAGGGCCTCGCTGCTCTGGGCCACCACGTGCAGGATGAAGTCGTAGTCGCCGGTGAGGTAGTGGCAGGTGAGGATGTTCGGGTGGGCATTGACGCACGCGGAGAAGGCTTCGCAGTGCCGCTGGTGCTCCAGGCGGATCTCCATCCAGGCCGAGATGTCGTTGCCCAGCAGCTTCCGGTCCAGCACGGCGGTGTAGCCCCGGATGACGCCGCTGTCCTCCAGCTTGCGGATGCGCTCGATCACCGCCGAGACCGACAGGTTCACCTCCCGGCTCAGCGCGGAGGCCCGGCAGCGCGCGTTTTGGGTCAGGCGGTCCAGGATTTTCAGGTCAAGGGCGTCCATGGGGAACCTCCTTGATAATGCTGAATTCATAATGCAGAAGCTGAATTGTTGTGCTCCGCACGACCACCCCGGCCCTGCGGGGCCACCCCTCCACGGAGGGGAATGGGGGAGGGACGTCGCTCCGCGATACTCCCTCACCGCCTGCGGGCGGAGCTCCCTCACGAGGGAGCCGGGGGAGATTTGAGCGCAGACACCAATTCCTCCGTAGGGCTGGCGTAGATGCTTTGGTGTTTGTGGTAGATCACCTTGCCGGGGGGAGAGCCCGCCGGTTTTTTTAATGCCTGCACGGGGGTATAGTCCACCTCGGCGGGGCCGCGGGACCGGCTGTGCCAGGCCGCGAGCATGGCCGCCTCGTTGATGCTGGCTTGGCCGGGGGGCTTGCCCTCTGTGCATAAGATCACGTGGGAACCAGGGATCGCGTGTGCGTGAAACCAGAGGTCGCCCGGTTTGGCGAGCCCCCGGCTCAGCTGGTCGTTTTGTAAATTATTGCGGCCCACCAGGATGCGCAGGCCCTCGGTGCTGGTATATTCCAATGGCGGCAGGGGCCGCTGTTTTTTTTGCTTCGCGTTTTTTGCTTTGCAATAGCCCTGGGTCTCGAGCTCGCTGCGCAGGGCGTCGGTCTCGGCGGGGCTTTCGCAGCGTTGGAGGAGGTCGGACACGCTCTCGAGATATTGCAGCTCCTGCTCGCCCCGCGAGATGAAATCGCCCAGGAGGCCCGCCGCCGTCTTGGCCTTGCGATACTCCTTGAAGTAGCGCTGGGCGTTGGCGCTTGGATTGAGGGCTGGGTTGACAGGGATGGAGAGCACTTCATTATTTTCGTAATAATTTTCGAGTCGATAGGTGCTGTGACCCTTAGCCTCGTGCTCGAGCCGCGCCTGGTTGGCCAGGATGAGCTCGGCGCAGATGCGCAGGTACTCGCGATCCTGTGCGCGCAAGAGCTCCTGCCGCTGGGCCTCCAGCTTGCGTCTTATGCGCGCGGACCGGGTTGGCACGAGCTTGAGCAGCGCGCCGCTTTGTTGGCGCTTGCGCTCGGCCTGATCTTTTTCGATGTAGTGGGCCTCGAGGAGGGCGGAGACACCCCCTTGGCCTGCGGGCCATCCCCCCTCTAAAGAGGGGGGCGGGGCATAATTGTTGTTCGGCGGCAGTTCGTAGCGCGCGCCGGGCAGCAGGAGCCGCCCGCCCTGGGTCAGGTCCGTTCGCTTGAGGCAATCGATGATAAGCTCATCGCGCAGGAGGAGCAGGTTCGTGCGGCGGCCGGTGAATTCGGCGCAGAGGGCGAGCTGTACGGGATCACCGATCCCGGTTGTGGCGGAGAAATCGAAGAACAGAATTCTCTCGAGGCCCGGCTGGCGCACGCCGGTGAGCACGGCGCCCTGGAGGTGCTTGCGCAGCAGCATGCAGAACATGCCCGGCTGCGGCGGGTTCTCGGGGACATGCCGGACGATCCCCGCGCGTGACCGGCCCGGGCTGAGGCAGATGAGCAGCTTTTGCGCGCCGTCCCTGGTTCGCAGGTGGAGGACGAATTCCTCTTTGGCGGGGTTGTGGATTTTGTCCACACGCGCGCCGGCGAGGCCGGTATTCAGTTCGGCGCATAGTAAGTGGATCAGGGGTGCGTCAAACAGCATGTTGTATGGCCCCATATTCATTCGCGATGTGCCATTGCACCGCCGGGAAGGCCGCGCGCAGGCGCTGCGCCAGGGCGGGGACGATGTGGATTTCGGTCTCGAAATGCCCGGCGGCGAGGAGGGTCATGCCGTTTTGCGCGGCGTCGAGGAAGTTGTGGTGGTCGGCGTCGCCGGTGAGCATGGCGTCGATGACGCCTTGAGTATCGGCGCGGCCATAGATATCATCGAGGAAATGGCAGCCCAAGCCGCCGCATAAGGCTATCGTTGAGATGGGCTTGCCCGCATCGATATAGCGCACGGGGGCGCTGAGCTTTTGCGAAGCGATATCTGCCAAAGCCTTGGCTGTGAAGGGTTCCGGGAGGGTGATCAGGCGGATGAGGTCGTTCAGCTTTGTGATTTTGCCAAGGGACAGGCGCCCGGCCAGCAGGTCGTTCACGCCGCCCTCGCAGCAGTCCAGGGGGGTGTGGGAGGCGATGCAGGCCAGGCCGTGCCGGGCGAGCAGCCAGGCCGGGTCGCGGCTCAACAGCTGCTTGCGGGCGTGGAAGAGTACAGGGTGGTGGGCGATGATCAGCTCGCAGTTGGCTTGGACGGCCTGCTCGATCACGCCGGGGGTGACGTCAAGACAGACCAAGCCCTGTTGCACAGCGCTTTGAAAATCCCCGCATTGCAGGCCGGAGTTGTCGAACTCCATCTGCGAGGCGAAGGGGGCGAGGGCGTCGAGAAAGTCATAGACATCGCGAACGGAAGTCATCGAGGGCCTCCTTTTTGGAATGAACAATTGACAATTGACAATGAACAATTGTTTCGAGCCGCTTTAGCTCATGTGCTAAAAGCTCGCGGGCGATGGGGTCAGGGTTGTGGATCAATTCGCCGTAATAGATGTAGCCCGCGCCTATTTGAGCATTGTCAATTGTCAATTGTTCATTGTACACTGCCCGCAGGGCCATGTAGGGCCGCCCGGCGTCGCGGCAGACAGTCTCGATTTCAATGACAAAGCCGTGGGTGGTCAGCCAGGCGCGCAGGTCGTCGGCGTGGCGCATGGGTTGGGCGACGAGGGTCGTGCCGGGTTGTTGCAGCCAGGGCGCGGCATCCAGCAGGCGGGCCATGAGGGTTCCGCCCATGCCCGCCATTACCCAGCAATCTGCATCCGAGCGCGTAAAACGGGAAAAGCCGTCGGAGAGGCGCAGCTCGATCTTGTCCCGGAGATTGGCGCGGGCGACTGTTTTGCGGGCATTTTCGAGGGGGCCTTCGCCGATATCCGAGGCGATGGCCCGGGGGCAGTGCCCCGCGCGCACCAGGTGCGCCGGCAGATACGCGTGGTCGGAGCCGATGTCGGCCACGGCGAGGCCCGGCGGCACCAAATCCGCCGTCATGGCCAGGCGCGGGCGCAGGCCCACCTTATTCGCCGAAGTGCGCGTTGAGCTGTGCCACGAGGGCGTCGGCGTCCACGCCGTGCACGGCGCAGGCCTCGCCCACGGTCTCGCCGCGGCTGGCCGGACAGCCCAGACAGTGCATGCCCATATCGAGGAAGTAGGGCGCGGTGGCGCGGTCGGCGTCGAGGATGTCGCCGATGATGGTCTCTTTGGTGACGGTCATGATTGTTCTCCTATATTGAATGATTTTGCGATTTCCAGCAGGATTTTCGCGCCGGCGATTTCGATCTCGCGGGAGATGTCGAAGGGCTCGGCGGCCTCGAATTTTTGGCGGAGCTGCTCGCGCCGCTCAAGGAGGCCCCCGCACTCGAAGTCGAAGTCGTCGGCGAGGACCTCGGATTTGATGTGCTCGCGCACGTGATTCAACGCCTGCTCCAGGAATGGATTGCGCGTGGCAAGGTGCAGCTTGATGCGCTGCTCCACGGCGTAACCGGCCTCTTTGCGCAGGGTCTGGATCTGCCGGATGACGTCGCGCACGGCTCCCTCGCGGCGCAGGTCGTCGGTCAGCTCGATGTCGAGGGCCACAGTGATCTCGCCGTTTTGGCATGTCGTACTGACGATGCCGGGCATGGTCCGGGCTTGCAGGGTGAACAGGCCCGCGTCAAGCGCGCCCTCCCAGCCGGGCACGGAGACCGCGCCGCCCAGCTCGATTTGCGCCGCGACAAGCTGCGCGTCCTCCATCGAGAGTTCTGCCAAGTGATTCTTAAAAGCGTTAACCTGGGATTTCAGCGCGGCGCCGGCCAGCTTGAAATTCACCGTTGGAATTTTCATTTGCAGGTCTTCGGCGTTGAAGAGGACCATGATTTCTTTGACGTTTAGCTCGGCCAGCAGCTGGTCATAGAATAGTCTGAAATTCTGCGCGAGTTCTTCGCTGCAACAGATGAACAGAGTCTGCAGGGGCTGCCGGACTTTTAAATTATTTTCATTGCGCAGCCTGAGCGCTGTGGCGATGACTTCGCGAACCAGCTCGGTCTGCTCGAGCAGGCCGCCATCCTCGATATCGGGCAGGGGGGCGGGCCAAGCGCTCAGGTGGATGGAGAGGGGGGCGTCCGGCTCGATTGCGCGCACAAGCTTTTGCCAGATGGCCTCGGTCTGGAATGGGATGATGGGGGCCATGACCTGCGCGGCGGATTTGAGGGCAAAATAGAGGCTGAAATAGGCCGCGCGCTTGTCCTCGGCGTCGCCCGCCTTCCAGAAGCGGCGGCGATTGAGGCGGATATACCAGTTGGAGACGTCCTCCACGTAGTCCTCGAATTCCTTTACGAGGGTGAAGGCCTTGTAGCTGTCCATGAGTTTAGTTGCGCTCTGGATGAACTGATTGGTGCGCAGGAGGAGCCAGGTATCGAGGGCGCAGAGCGCTTTATAGTCGGGTTGGTAATTGGACAAATCGGGCTTGTCTATTTGATAGTAGGTGTCGAAGAAAGTAAAGATATTCCTGAAGCCAAGCAATTTTCTCCTGGCCTCGTCGCCCATGGTGAAGCCGAAGCGCACGTCGCTGGTGATGGGGGCGCCCGCGAACAGGTAGCGGATGGAGTCGCTGCCGATCTCCTCGGCGGCCTCGTCGAACTGGATCATATAACCGGTTTTGCTGAACTTGCCGCCGTCCTCCTTGGCCACCATGGAGTGGCACATCACTTGCTCGTAGGGCGGGCGGCCCTCCAGGACGACGCTCATGAAGAGCATGGAGTAGAACCACAGGCGCACCTGTTCGCTCATTTCCGTCACC
>Ga0123353_10005319_pt1 | contig 16859 bp, 15 predicted proteins | sample TergutLab28metaG_3_FD_92763 | JGI IMG/M metagenome (GOLD analysis project Ga0123353, IMG submission 92763) | Labiotermes labralis P3 segment gut microbial communities from Petit-Saut dam, French Guiana - Lab288 P3 | ecosystem: Host-associated > Arthropoda: Insects > Digestive system > Gut ...
CCCCATCCACATGGAATACAAGCTACGCATGTCCCCCGAACAGGTGGCTGAGCAGGTGGCCGCCATGACAGCCTACGCGAAGAAGTATTGTGCCGACATCCAGTTTTCCGCCGAGGACGCCAGCCGCAGTGATTGGGCTTTCCTTTCCCGTATTTTTGCGGTGGCTATCCAAAATGGCGCGACTACCATCAACGTGCCCGACACGGTGGGCTACAGCCATCCCGACGAGATGAAGTCCCTGTTTGCCTATCTGGCGGAAAATGTCCCGGGGATCGGGATCGGGAACGTAACGCTGTCCGCCCACTGCCACAACGATCTCGGCCTGGCGGTATCTAACTCGCTGGCCGCCGTCATGGGCGGGGCGGGGCAGATCGAATGCGCTGTCAACGGCATCGGGGAGCGCGCCGGCAACGCCGCGCTGGAGGAATTGGTCATGGCGTTGCATATCCGGCGGGATACCTATCAATCCGAGACCCGGATCGATACGACGCAGCTCTACCGGACCAGCCGCCTACTACAATCGGTGACCGGTGTGGCTGTGGCGCCCAACAAGGCCGTGGTGGGCGCCAACGCCTTTGCCCATGAGGCGGGCATCCACCAGCATGGCGTCATGGCCGAGCGCACGACCTACGAAATCATGTCGCCCACGATGATCGGCCTGCCGCGCAACAAGATGGTCTTGGGGAAGCATTCGGGCAAGCATGCCTTCGAGGAGAGGCTGAAAGATTTGGGATTTGCGCTTTCCGACGAAGAACTGCAATCCGCCTTCTTGCTGTACAAAGAATTGGCCGACAAGAAGAAGACCGTCCTGGACGGCGATCTGGAGGCGTTGGTGGGGAGCCGGGGCTACAAAGTCCCCGGGCAAATCGAGCTTTCGCATTTTGTCATCAACGCGGGGAACTCCATCGACGGCACGGCCATCATCAAGTTGCGCGTCGGCGACGCCATCCATCAGAACGTGGCGATGGGCGACGGCCCGGTGGACGCCGCCTTCAAGGCGATCAACAAGATCGTGGGGGAGGATTTCGCGTTGGAGTCCTACCAGCTCGGGGCGGTCACCGAGGGCGGGGACGCCATGGGGGAATGCGTACTGCGCGTAAGGCTGGGCGAGGACATCGCCACCGGGCGCGGCTTGTCCACCGACATCATCGAAGCCACCATCAAAGCCTACATCCATGCGGCGAACAAGCTTCTCAACATGAAATAAGGGGGGCTGGCGATGGGCCAGACCATCACGCAGAAAATCTTGGCCGCCCATGCCGGGGCGACGCGCGTCAAGCCGGGCCAGCTCATTGAGATTCCGGTCGACCTGGTGCTGGGCAACGACATCACGGCGCCGGTGGCCATCCGGGAGATGGAAAAAGCCGGGTTGCACAGCGTCTTCGACCCCACGAGGATCGCGCTGGTCCTCGACCACTTTACCCCTTGCAAAGATATCGCCTCCGCCCGTCAATGCGCCGAAGTGCGATCCTTCGCCCGAAAGCATGGCGTCACGCATTTTTATGATGTAGGCGCCGCGGGCGTCGAACATGTGTTGTTGCCCGAAGTCGGGCTGGTGGCGCCCGGGGAAGTGATAATCGGCGCCGATTCCCACACCTGCACGTACGGCGCCCTGGGCGCGTTCTCCACCGGCGTGGGATCGACCGACATGGCCGCCGGCATGGCGCGGGGCATGGCTTGGTTCAAAGTCCCGCAGGCAATCCGCGTGGTCTTGTCTGGTGCGCCGGGCGCCCATGTGGGCGGGAAGGACGTCATTTTGCACCTGATTGCCGCCTTAGGCGTGGATGGCGCGCGATACCAATCGCTGGAGTTTTCCGGGGATGGCGTCGCGGCACTCTCCCTGGACGATCGGTTCACCATCGCCAACATGGCCGTTGAATGCGGCGCCAAGAACGGTATCTTCCCGGTGGACAGCCGCACCGAAGCCTATCTGGCCGGTCGGGTGTCCCGCCCGTGGATCGCGTTTGCGCCGGACGGCGACGCGGCGTACGCGCGGGAGGTGGATATCGACCTGGGATCGCTTGAGCCGCTGGTGGCGTGCCCCCATCTGCCCTCCAACGTGAAACCCGCCCGCGAGATGGGTCGCGTGCGCGTGGATCAGGTGGTCATTGGATCGTGTACCAACGGCAGGTTGAGCGATATGCGCAAGGCGGCCGACATCCTCCGCAACCGGAAAGTGGCCGAAGGCGTGCGTTGCCTCATCATCCCCGGCAGTATGGAGGTCTACCTGGAGGCCATGGAGGCCGGGTTGCTGGCGGACTTCGTCAAGGCGGGCGCGGTGGTGTCCACGCCCACATGCGGTCCCTGCCTGGGTGGGCATATGGGCGTCCTGGACAAGGGCGAGGTCTGTGTGTCCACCACCAACAGGAACTTCGTCGGTCGTATGGGCCATGCCGATTCACAGGTCTATCTGGCAAGCCCGGAGACAGCCGCCGCCTCCGCTGTCGCCGGCCATATCGCGGCGCCGCCGGAAGGGGGGCATAGGGCATCATGAAGGGTAACATGAAGGGTATAACGAAGGGCACAACGAAGGGCATCATGAAGGTTTTTGTCTATGGCGACAACGTGGACACCGACGTGATCATCCCCGCCAGGTACCTCACTACGGGTGATCCAGCGCATTTAGCCGCCCACTGTATGGAGGATATCGACCCGGGTTTTTCGACTACGGTCAAAGAGGGCGATGTTGTCGTCGCCGGGTGGAATTTCGGTTGCGGATCCTCCCGCGAGCACGCGCCGCTAGCCCTGAAGGCGGCTGGCATCGCATGCGTCGTAGCGGCGAGTTTTGCGCGTATCTTCTACCGCAACGCCATCAACATCGGCTTGCCCATCATAGAAAACGCCGAAGCCGCCCGCGATATTAGCCCGGGCGACGCCATCGACGTTTCCCCGGAGGCTGGGCGGATACATAATCTGACCACCGGGCGGATCTACCAGGGCGAGCCGCCGCCGCCCTTCATTATGGAGATCATCCAAGCCGGGGGCTTGCTGCAACGATTGAAGAACTGCCATTGACACATCAGCAGCTTCCTATTAGCCGGGAGCGGGAAGGGGTAGGTGGATTTCTTGTTTTCTATCGCTGTGTTGCCGGGCGACGGGATAGGGCCGGAGGTGACCGCCCCGTGCTTGGCTGTCTTGCAAGCCGTGGGCGATCGGTTTGGGCATCGGTTCGATTTTGCCTTTGCCCCCATCGGCGGGCAGGCCATCGACGAAGCCGGCTGCCCTTTGCCCCCAGAAACGCTGTCCCTCTGCCGCAACGCCGACGCCGTGCTGTTGGGCGCGTTGGGCGGCCCTAAATGGGAGATTTTGCCCGCGCCACGGCGCCCCGAAGCGGGGCTCCTGGCGTTGCGCCAGGAGCTGGGGTTGTATGCCAACCTGCGCCCGGCCGTGCTGTATCTTTGCCTGCGCGAAGCCAGCCCCCTGAAGGATTCTGTCACGGGCGGGGCGTTCGACATGCTGATCGTCCGGGAGCTGACCGGTGGGCTCTACTACGGCCCGCGCGGCTGTGCGGGCGGCCGCGCCTACGACACGATGGTCTACACCGAGCGTGAGATCGAGCGGATAGGCAGGCGGGCTTTCGCGTTGGCGCGGCGGCGGCGCCATAAGGTCACCAGCGTGGACAAAGCCAATGTGCTGGACACGTCCCGCCTGTGGCGATCGGTGATGCATCGCTTGCGGGATGAGCATCCGGACGTGGGCTATGGGGATATGCTGGTGGACAACGCCGCCATGCAACTTGTCCGCCGGCCTGCCGATTTCGATGTCGTGGTCACCGAGAACATGTTCGGGGACATCCTGTCCGACCTCGCCGGCATGCTCACCGGATCGATCGGCCTCTTGCCCTCGGCCAGCCTGGGCGACGGCGCCGTTGCCGTGTACGAGCCGGTACATGGATCCGCGCCCGACATCGCGGGGCAAGGCATCGCCAACCCCACGGCCGCCGTCCTGTCCGCCGCCATGATGCTGCGCCATAGCTTCGGCCTCGCGGACGAGGCCGCGGCGGTGGAAGACGCCGTGATGGCCGTGCTGGCTGGGCGCAAAAAAACCGCCGACCTGGCGGTCCCCGGCGACGAGATTGTGGGCACATCCGAAATGGGGCGTCTTATCGCGCGCGCCATAGCATCATGATAGGGAAGGATGTATATGAATCGAGATCTAGCGATCGGTCTTCCTCCTCTGGTAACGCTTCTTTTTGGAATCATCAGGGAGATGGCTCGTAAAAGAAACCGTAGTGATATATTATGGGGTTATATAAACGTGATTACCACTCTGGTCAGCGCAAGCATTATGGGTCTCTATACAAGGGAATACCCTTTCGAGGAGATCCAAGTATGGTTCGTTCTAAGTTGGATTATCCCTTCGGTCACCGCAATCAGTATTCTTCTCTATATCGGGAAAGATCCTTACGAGGAGATCCAAATAGAACGCAAACGCAATGAAAAGCGCTTGCGCCGGATGCGCCAACTCGAAATGAGAAGTAATAAACCCAAGAACAAGGCCGAGGTAGCCATTGAACGGGAGATAGAAGCCAGAAGGAAAGAGGAATCCAGGGAGAAGAGGCAACAGTATTTGCTTGATAATGGGATCGGCGCACTGATCTACAATGAACGGCTCATGAGTGAAGCGTTTACACGCAAAATGTTGCGTGGCAACGAAGCGTACATTTCATTTTTAGGCTATTGTGCCGAACAAATCGGCTTGGAGGATATCGAATGGACAGATCAAACGATCAACGATATAGAACAAATACTGAGAAGACAAGATCCTCTGCCTAGCTCCAAAGCGAAGTCGTCGCATAAAGCAAGGAAATAGTCATGCATCTAAGGAGGTATCCCATGCCCGCGCTAGCAACCGTTCGATCCCTTTATGCCGGCCCTGCGCTCTTTGCCGGCCAAGTCATCGCCGTACAGGGCTGGCTACGCGCGGTGCGCGACTCAAAGGCAGTCGGGTTTTTGGATCTCAACGACGGTTCCACCGTCAACAATATACAGATCGTTGTGGATGCGGGGCTTGCTAACTATTCCGAGGTCGTCAAGCTGGGCGTGGGCGCGGCGGTGCGCGTGGAGGGGACATTCCTCGCAACGCCCGGCGCCCGCCAGCCTTTTGAACTCCAAGCGGACACCGTGCGGATCGAAGGGGAGTCGTCCCCCGCGTACCCGTTGCAGAAGAAACGCCACACACTGGAGTACCTGCGCACCATCGCCCACCTGCGCCCGCGCGCCAATACCTTCCATTCCGTGTTCCGGGTGAGGAGCGAGCTGGGCTTTGCCATCCATAGCTTCTTCCACGAGCGGGGCTTTGTCCAGGTCCACACCCCCATCATCACCGGCTCCGATGCCGAGGGGGCGGGGGATATGTTCCGGGTCACCGTCCTCGACCCGGCGGCGCCCCCCCTGGCGTATGACGGCCAAGTGGACTTTTCCCGTGACTTTTTCGGCGGGCGGACCGGCTTGACCGTGTCCGGACAGCTGGAGGCGGAGGCTTTCGCGCTGGCATTTGCCAAGACATACACCTTCGGCCCCACCTTCCGCGCGGAAAACTCCAACACCCCCCGCCACGCGGCCGAATTCTGGATGATCGAACCCGAGATTGCCTTCGCCGATCTGCACGACGATATGGATTTGGCTGAGGACATGCTGAAATCGGCCATCGGCGGCGTATTGGCGGCTTGCCCTTCCGAGATGGCGTTTTTCGCCCAGCATATCGACAAAACCCTCGTCGAACGGCTCGAAAAGGTACAAAGCGCAACCTTTAGCCGCATGACGTACACCCAAGCGATAGGGGAGTTGCAGAAACATAAGGGGCGTTTTGTCTATCCGGTGGACTGGGGCAGCGATCTGCAGACCGAACACGAACGCTTCTTGACCGGACAGGTGGTAGGCGGCCCGGTGTTCATCACCGACTACCCCAAGGACATCAAGGCGTTCTACATGCGCCAAAACGACGATGGCCGTACCGTGGCCGCGATGGACTTGCTCGTCCCTGGCGTGGGCGAATTGATCGGTGGCAGCCAGCGCGAGGAACGCGTCGATGTGTTGGTTGCCCGGATGCTGGCCCTGGGGATGCCTGTGGAAGATTATAGCTGGTACCTGGATCTGCGTCGCTATGGCGGGGTGCGCCATGCCGGGTTCGGGCTGGGCTTTGAGCGGTTGATCATGTACTTGACCGGTATGGAGAACATCCGGGATGTCGTCGCCTTCCCCCGCACGGCGGGCTCGATACGATAACGAGGGACGCATATGCACATAACGAGGGATGAATATGCACATAACGAGGGATGTATATGCACATGACGAGGGACGCAAGTGAAAACACTGTATTTTGACTGTTTTTCCGGCATCAGCGGCGATATGGCCGTAGCCGCGCTTCTGGACTTGGGCGTACCGGGCGAGGTCGTCCGCCAGGCGCTTATCGGCCTACCCTTGGACGGCGCCGAGGTAAGCTGGGGCAAGGCCGCGAAAAATGGGATACAGGCTACCCGCTTTACCGTGTCCGAACCCATGTCCGGACACGGGCACGAACATGGACATACGCATACGCACGAACACGGGCACGAATCCGGCCACGAACACGCGCACGGACATACGCATACGCACGCGCACGAACACGGCCACGAACACGGACATACGCACGAACCCATGTCCGGGCACGGGACAGCAGGCCATGCCTCCCCGCCCCATCGGACACTGACCGACATCGAGGCCATATTGGGCGCCGCCGGGTTGCCGCCCGATGCGGCGGCGACGGCGCGGCGGATCTTTCGCCTGATTGCCGAAGCCGAGGGCACGATCCACGGCCGGCCGGCCAGCGAGGTACACTTCCACGAGGTGGGCGCCGTCGATTCCCTGGTCGATATCGTGGCCGCCTCTGCGTGCATCGCGTGGCTTGCCCCCGACCGGGTGGTGTTCTCCCCCCTGCGGGAGGGGCGCGGGACGATCGACTGCGCCCACGGGGTTTTGCCGGTTCCGGCGCCGGCTACGCTGGCCATTTTGGCGGCGCGGGGCATACCTGTGGCGTTTACAGACACAATAGGGGAGATGGTCACGCCCACCGGGGCCGGCTTGGCCGCCGCCCTGGGCGACGCTTTTGGCCTCCCCTGTCCGTCCGGGCGGGTGTTGGCCGTGGGCTATGGGGCGGGGCAGAGGGACTTCGCGCATCCCAACCTCCTGCGCGCCACACTGGTGGAAACGGAAACGGAAACGGAAACGGAGGGCGCATGCTCCGGGGATGCCCAGGTCAACCAGGTCGATCGAGCCGACCGCGCCGACCGAGCCACCCGGGACACCGTCTGTGTTTTGGAGGCAACCATGGACGACTGCGACGGCGAGAGCCTGCACGACGCCATGGAGATCTTGCGGGAAAAGGGGTTTCCAGAGTGCTACCTGACGCCAGCGGTCATGAAGAAGGGGCGGCCGGGCGTGGTGTTCACACTCCTGTGCCCCCCCGGGCGGGAAGACGAGGCGGTGGCTCTCATCTTCCGGCATACCACCACGATTGGCTTGCGTCGAAGCCTGACGGAGAGGCGCATCATGCCCCGGGAAACCGTGACAGCCCGCACGCCCTACGGCGAGGTGCCCGTCAAGGTATCCCGTTGGGGCGACGATCTGATCCGGGCCAAACCGGAAGGCGACATCGTGCGCGGCATGGCGCGCCAAGCGCGCGTCCCTGCGGACGTCATTCGCGGGGCGGCGTTGTCGGCGTGGGCAGTTGCAGTTGCGGAACAACAACAACAACAACAAAAAGAAGAGGAAGAAGCGAGACGAAAGGCGGATGAAGATGAAAAAGAAGCGATCCAGGCATAGCAGGACAGAGTATCGGCAACCGGATGGTTACCATGGGCGCAAGAACGATCACGATCGCGTGGTACGGATGGTACAATTTTCCATTTTATTGGCGATTGAAGCCATCGTTTGCTTCACGCCGCTGGGGTCGATCCCCATCGGCCCGCTGGTGGCCACGCTGTCCCACATCCCGGTGATTGTGGCGGCTATCCTGCTGGGGCCGGGCGCCGGCGCGTTCATGGGGCTTTCTTTTGGTTTGTTCAGCTTTTTGGTCTGGACATTCCAGCTGGCGGGTTCCCCCGTCGCCTTCCTCTTTACGCCGTTCCACACGACGCCCGATCTACCCCACAGCATTTGGAGCATCGTCATATGCTTTGTGCCCCGCATCCTCACCGGCGTCATCGCGGGCCTTATCTTCCTTGGCTTGGCAAAACTGGGCGACAGGGACAAAAAGAAACCGGTCGCCATGGGGATTGCCACGTTTTTAGGGACGCTCGCCCATACGTCGATGGTGCTTGGGATCGCTTATCTGGCGTTTCGCGCCCTGGTCGCCCCGCAAGGGGAGGGCTTCTTTTTGTTCGCCGTGGGGTTTGTCGGCTGGAACGCGCTGCTGGAGATCGCCGCCGCGCTGATTGTCACGCTCCCCGTCTGCCTGGCGGTACGGACCATGCTGGAGAAGGGGCGAGGTTACTCACACCGGTAGGGGATTCCGCATCCGCATCCGCGTTCCGACATTAATGAAGGGAGAGTCTATCATCATGTACACCAACCTATCCTCCGAGGCGCTGGGCGCCGAAAAGAAAACAATATCCCAAATTTATGAGGGATACTGTGAGAAAAAGCTCAAACTCAATATGGCCAGGGGCATACCGAGCACCGCGCAGCTCGACCTTTCCGAGGGGTTGCTGACGGCGGTTGACAGCTCGGAGGCTTGCGTTACGGACGAATGCGATACGCGCAGCTACGGTCAGCTGGACGGCCTGAAGGAAGCCAAAATCCTCATGGCCGCGATCATGGAGGTGCCCCCCGAGGAAGTCATCATAGGCGGCACGGCCAGCCTGAACCTCATGTACGACACGATCACGCGGGCCATGACCCGGGGGATATGCGGCCACGCGCCATGGGGCCGCCAAGACAGCGTCAAGTTTATCTGCCCGTCGCCCGGCTATGACCGCCACTTCTCCATATGCCAGCATTTCGGGATCGAGATGATCCCATGCGCCATGGGGCCGCAGGGCCCGGACATGGACGCCGTAGAGGCATTGGTCCGGGATCCCGCCGTGAAAGGCATCTGGTGCGTCCCCAAGTTCCAGAACCCCACCGGCATCGTTTACAGCGACGACACCGTGCGGCGCATCGCCGCGCTGTCGCCCGCCGCGCCCGATTTCCGCGTCTTATGGGACAACGCCTACGCCGTGCATGGCTTATACGACGAAGAGAGCCCCTTGCTCAATGTCAGGCAAGCGGCGTTGGAGGCAGGGAATGCGGAGCTGGTCATCCAGTTCACCTCGACCTCCAAGATCACCTTTGCCGGCGGCGGCATCTCGGCCATGTCGGCCGGCCCCATGACGCGGGCATGGTCCCTCGAGTCGCTGTTTATCCAAACCATCTGCTATGATAAGGTCAACCAATTGCGCCACGTGCGCTTCCTCAAAGACCTGGACGGCGTGCGCGCCCAGATGCGCCGCCAAGCCGAGGTATTGCGCCCGAAGTTCGAGGCGGTCGACGGGATACTGACCCGCGATCTATCCGGATTGGCGAGCTGGACGGCGCCCCGGGGCGGCTATTTCATCAGCCTTGACGTGTTCCCCGGTACCGCGAAGCGCGTGGTGGCCTTGCTGAAGCAAGCCGGCGTAACCGTGACCGGCGCCGGCGCCACATGGCCCTATGGCCGCGATCCGGAGGACAAGAACATCCGCATCGCCCCCAGCTACCCGCCTGTTTCCGAATTGTGTACCGCCATGGAGCTGTTGTGCGTATGCGCCAAACTAGCCGCGCTGGAAAAACTGACGGAAAATTGACAAAACAATTGACAAAATAATAAGAGGGCATCCGGGAGGGTGCCCTCTTATTATTTTGATTAATCCAGCACTAGCAACGGATCGCCCGCGTTGACCACGGCGCCAGGGACGATGATGACTTGGACGACGACCGCGTCCCGGGGGGCGACAACCTCGTTTTCCATTTTCATCGCTTCCAAAATCAGCAAGACTTCGCCCTTTTTGACAAATTGGCCCTGGGAAACCTTGATGGACAGGATGGCGCCTGGCATGGGGGCGCCCAGGGTTTCCCCTTTCGCCAGGGGGGGCGCGGTTGCGGGCGTCGCCGCCGCGGGACCGGGCGCCGACGACGCCGCGTTGGTCGCTACGGGCGCAACGGTTGCCACAGACGCCACCGGCACTGCGGGTGCGGCGGGCGCGTCGGACACATCCAGCAGGATGGCTTCGCCCCGCTCCACCTCGACCTCATAGTTCTTTCCGTTTAGTGTCACCATATATTTCATTGCCAACTATACCTCCCTGACAGATATAAACCGCAATTCGTTCAGCGGCGCCTGCGTCTCTTCGGCTACGATGGCCATGATGAGAGCCGCCGTTTTGTCGGGTACGCCGTATAGCTTGATCTCCCCCAGGCTACCCGGTGCAACCACGCCGCGCGCTTCCGCCGGGAATCCCGGCAGGGGTGGCGCGTCAGCCGAATCGGGCGACTGGGACGATGCCTCGGGCGGCAGGGGCGGCTGGGGCGCGCGCCGGGAGAGGACGAAACGCGACAACTGGATAACCCCCAACGCAAGGAGCATGATCGCGAAAACAATCGCCAAACCGAGCAGCGACATGAGGAAATCATTATACTTTCTCATGAATGTGAGATGCGGGAACATCAACATTAACATTATCATCGAGGCGCCCTCCTTACTCCTTGCCGTTTTCCAACTGCACGATGGAATACTTCACACGGCAGGCGCGCTTCTCTTCCCGCTGTTGGAAGAACTTAGCCGCCACGGCCGGGAAAATGATATAGGACAACACATCCTCGGTGGATTCGGCCAGCGGGCCTGCCTCGGCCTTCCCGGCTTCCATGCCGGGCGGCAAGGTATCGGCAAAGCGGCCGGTGATCGATTTTTCGTCCCCCAGCGCCTTTTTCAACACATCCGAATCCACGGGGGCGGGGGCGGCGCCATACTCGCCGCGCAGATAGGAGCGGACCTCTTTGGACACGTTCTTGTAACGATCGCCCACCATGACGTTGGACACCGCCTGCACGCCCACCATCTGGCTCATGGGCGTGACCAGCGGCGGATAGCCCAAGTCTTTCCGCACCCGAGGCGTCTCCTCCAGCACGGCGGGGAAACGATCCAAGGCGTTCTGCGCCTTGAGTTGCGCCACCAGGTTGCTCAACATGCCGCCCGGGATTTGGTAGTTCAGCGCGTCGGCGTCGGTGCCCATGACCAGCGCGTCCATCTGGCCGGATTTGATATATTGATCCCGCAAGGGCTTGAAAAAGTCGTTGCATGTCTTGAGGGCGGAAGCATCGAGGCCGGTGTCGAAGCCCATTTGGCCCAGCGCGTAGGACAAGGTTTCGGTGGCCGGCTGGGATGTGCCGCCCGAGAAGCTGGACAGGGCCGTGTCGATGACGTCGGCGCCCGCTTCGGCCGCCTTGAGGTAGGTCATGAAAGCCAGCCCGGTGGTCGAGTGGGTATGCACATGCAACGGGAGCTTGGAGTTCTCTTTGATGGCGCGTACCAGCTCATAGCACTCGGCCGGGCTCATCACGCCGGCCATGTCTTTGATGCACAGCGAGGACGCGCCCAAAGACTCGATGTCGCGGGCCAGTTTGGCATAGTTCTCCAAGGTGTGCACGGGGCTGGTGGTATAGGAGACGGCCACTTGGGCGATGCCCTGGCGCCGGACGGTCTCGGACACGCTGACCTCCAAGTTGCGCAAGTCGTTGAGGGCGTCGAAGATACGGATGACATCGATGCCGTTATCGATGGACTTTGCCACGAAGCTACGCACCACATCGTCGGGGTAATGCTTGTAGCCCAATAGGTTCTGGCCACGCAACAACATTTGCAGCGGGGTCTTTTTCACCCGCTTTTTGATGTTGCGCAACCGTTCCCACGGGTCTTCGCCCAAATACCGTAGGCAGGTATCGAAGGTGGCGCCGCCCCAACACTCCAAGGAATAGTAGCCGACGCCGTCCAAGGCTTCCAGGATTGTCTCAAATTCATCGTAACGCATCCGGGTCGCAATCAGCGACTGACCCGCGTCCCGCAGGACGGTTTCCGTGAACCGGATCTTCTTGCCCATACCCTTGCCCTTACCTTTGCCCATACCCTTGCCCATATCCATACTCATATACACTCCCTCTCTTAGGCTTCTTTTTTCATAAACTTGCCCAGCACCACGAACAGCATCGAAATCGCCAGGCCCGCGATCAGCATCAGGCTGCCGAACAGCCAGGTAAAGTTGTCATTGGGCATCTGCAGGCACTCCACCAGGATGCCGATCAGGGATCCGGACATAAACCCAAAAACCGTCGCGTTGGCAAAACCGGGGAACTTGTCAAATACCGCTTTGATCCCCCTCGAACACACCACCAGCGCCACAATGGCGCAAAGGACAAAAACGCCGAAAGGGAGGAGGTAATTAAAGTCCATATGCATTAAGGATTCCGCGGCAAAGATCAGTTGCCCGTATACCCCCATCAGGAGCAAAACCACCGTAACGCTCATGCCGGGGATGAGGGCGGTCGCGCCGGCCGCCAGCCCACCGAGGGCCAACAGCGCAGGGTTTGCCGTCAGCACCCCCACGCTAGCCGAGTTGCTGACCCCGGCCAGCAAGCCGAGAGTAAGCGCCGCGGCGAAGGCGGCGACCAGGCCGATGAGATAATGCGGCTTGAAGCCAATCTTCCGAATCGAGGCGAACACCAACGGGAGATTCCCGGCAATGAGCCCCACAAAGAGAAGAAAGGTCGCCTTTTCATAGGATTCAAACAGATACTTGAAGGAAAAGATAAATAAGACCGCGCTGGCCACGACGCCCAGGCCCAGCGGCAGGGCAAACTTGATGTTGCGCCCCAAAGGTTTGAATGGGTTGGAGAACACGCGCAAAATATCTTGGTATATCCCCAGGACAATCGCGATGAGACTGCCGCTGAAACCGGGGGCGAAGACGCTGATCCCCAGGAAAAATCCGCAGATGACGCGGTAGATAAAACGTTTGACCATCCTTCTTTCAACCTTTCTTGCTTAGAAGAGCGCGGGCAGGGAAAAGCTCAGGAACAAGGTGCTCATCAACGAGGAGACCAGCGAACACACCGTGATCTGCGTGTTGATGGAAGGACCGGCCGTGTCCTTGAAGGGATCGCCCACGGTGTCGCCGATGACAGCCGCCTTATGGGTATCCGAGCCCTTGCCGCCGTCATGCCCCGACTCCACGTACTTCTTTGTGTTGTCCCACAGGCCGCCCGCGTTGCTCATGAACAGGGCCAGCAGTAGGCCGCTGACAATGTTGCCGGTCAAATACCCGCCGATAGCGTCCACGCCACCGACGAATCCGACGACCAAGGTCGCCGCGATGGCGAACAAACCGGCGGGGATCAGCTCGCGCAGGGCGCCGGTGGTGGCAATGTCGATGCACTTGTCATATTCCGGCGTGACGCCTTTCTTGCCCTCTTTCAGGCCAACGATCTCCCTGAACTGCCGATGGATCTCATCCACCATGCGCATGGCGTTGCGGTTGACGCCCAGCATCAGCATGGCGCTGAACACAGCCGGCACGGCCGCGCCCACCAATATGCCAAAGAAGACATAGGGGTTCATCAAGTCAAAACCGTTAAAACCTTTCACGCCCAATTTGGCGGCCGCTTCATTCACCTCGGCCAGGAAGGCGCCCAACAGCGCGATCACGGTCAGGCCGGCGGCGCCGATGGCAAAGCCCTTTGTCACGGCTTTGACGGTATTGCCGGCCGAGTCCAAGGTGTCTGTGATCTCGACGACATCGTCGCCCAAGTTCCCCATCTCGGCCAAGCCGCGCGCGTTATCCACGATGGGGCCGTAGGCGTCGTTGGAGATGATCATCCCCACGATGGAGAGCATGCCGACGGCGGCCATGGAGATGCCAAAAAAGGCGAACTCGGCCTCATTGCCGGAAGCCGCGCCCAGCGGGGCGCACAGAAGATACGCGGCCAAGGCCGACACGCCGATGCCCACCATGGCGGGCAGGGTGCTCAGGAGGGCGTAAGACATGCCGGACAGCATCGTGAACGCCGGGCCGTCTTTCGACGCGAGGGATGTTTGCCGGACAGGGCGTCGGCGATCATCCGTGAAGTAGTCGGTGACAATGCCGATCACGGTACCCACCAGCAAGCCCACGGCGGAAGCCCCCCAGATGCGCCACAGGCCCAGATCCAAGCCGCCCGCGCCGGGGCGCCAGTAGGCGTCCAGTAGCAAGGTGGCGCCGGCGGTTAGCAGCGCAAACAGGGCGGTGGTGACGTACGTGCTGGCATTGAGGGCCGAGGTAGGGTTGCCCTTCTTGCCCATGCGCGCGGTGGCCACGCCAATGATGGAAGCCAGCAAGCCAATGGCGGCGTAGCAGAACACCGTGGTGACGTAATATCTGTCCGACCCGCCGCCGGATCCTCCGCCGGATCCGCCGCCCACGATCTTATCCAACGCGCTGCCCATGACCAACGCGGCGGCCATCGCCGCGACATTGGAGTCGAACAGGTCGGCGCCCATACCGGCCACATCGCCGACATTGTCGCCCACGTTGTCGGCGATGACGGCGGGGTTGCGCGGGTCGTCTTCCGGGATGCCCAGCTCCACTTTGCCGGTCACATCGGCGGCCACGTCGGCCGTCTTGGTAAAGATGCCGCCGCCCGCTTTGGCGAACAAGGCCAACGAGGAGGCGCCGAAACTAAAGCCGAGCAATGCGGTCCCGTTGTCCGTGACGATGAAGACAAGGGAGACGCCCAAGAGGCACGCGCCCACAACGGCCAAGCCCATGACCGCCCCGCCCCGGAACCCACAGAGGAAAGAGGGCTTGATTCCCTTGGTGGCCGCCACGGCCGTGCGGCTGTTGGCCCGGGTGGCGACGGCGATGCCGATCTTGCCGGCGGTCGCCGAAAAAACGGTGCCGATCAGGTAGGAGATCAGCATCTGGACGTTCGCCAGAATGCCTATGTCCGGATCCGGCTGCCATATCGGCGACGGAAGCAGGACGAAAACAATGACCGATGCCACAAGGGTGAACATGGCCATCGCGCGGTATTCCCTGCCAATAAACACGTTCGCGCCCCGGCGAATGAGACCGCTGAGCTCTTCGATGCGCAGGTTGTCGGATGGCTGGCGTCTAATCCAGCGGTAGAGCCAAGCGGCAAAGAGGAACGCCAATACGGAAACGCCGATGGATGCGCCAAAGATTACAGCTTCCATAAGTGATCAATACCCTTTCTAACAATTTTATATTCCACACGGATTACACGGATTACTCCGGACACGGATTACTCTGGGTTGTCCCCGCCGCGCTTCCCCTTGCCCAAACGGTTGAGTATCCAGACAGAGGTGATAATGACGCTCATCACAGCGAATATCCCCGCCATGCCCAGCAACATGGCCCATAAAGCGTCCATAATCATGACAAACCGCGCCCCCCTCATCCATAAAATTGTTATCTTGGTGTCAGGATTGTTATTGTTGATATTATTGTTGTGGTTGTTGACGTTGTTGGCGTTGTTGTGGTGGTGGTTGCTATCTTGGTATCAGGCTCAATATCATCCCGCCGGCGATGACGCTGGCGATTTGGCCGCCCATGTTCACGCTGGCGGCATGCAACAGCAGGTGGTTCTGGTTGTCCTCGGCCAGCCCCATCTTGTGTATGACCCGGCAACTCATGGGGAAGGCCGAGATGCCACAGGCGCCGATCATGGGGTTGATCTTGTTCTTGGCGAAGAGGTTGACAAATTTGGCGAGCAACACCCCGCCCACCGTGTCAAACACAAAGGCAAACAACCCGAGGGCCATCACGATCAGGGTCTGCACCGTGAGGAACTGCTCGGCTTGCATCCGAACCGCGACGGTGATGCCCAGCAGGATGGTGATCAGATTGGCCAGCGCGTTTTGCGCCGTGTCGGACAAACTGCCCAGCACGCCGCACTCCCGGATGAGGTTGCCGAACATCAGGAACCCGACCAACGCCACGCTGCGCGGCGCCACGAGCCCGGCGATGACGGTGACCACGATGGGGAAGAGGATGCGCACGGACTTTTTCACGTCGCCCCTCTGATACGGCATACGGATGAGGCGTTCTTTCCTCGTGGTGAGCAACCGAACGCAAGGGGGCTGGATGATGGGCACGAGCGCCATGTAGCTGTAAGCCGCCACCAAGATAGCCCCCATGTACTCGGTGTTGTAGTAGTTGGCCAGGAATATCGATGTGGGGCCGTCCGCCGTGCCAATCGCGCTGATGGCGGCGGCGTCCTGCAACGTAAAGGTATTGGGGACAAGCTGGCCGATGACGCCGGTCAGCAACAAAGTGAGGAAGATACCAAACTGCGCCGCCGCCCCAAAGAAGAGCAACTTGGGGTTGCCCAGCAACGGACCGAAATCGATCATGGCGCCGATACCGATGAACAAGAGCAACGGGAACAGCTCGTTGGCGATGCCCGCGTCGAAGAGCACGCTCAAAGGACCCTCTTCGGTGAGGCCAGCCACGGCTTGCGTGATGGCGCCCGAAAGGGGCAGGTTGACCAGTATCGCGCCGAACCCCATGGGCAGGAGTAGCGCGGGCTCCATATCCTTCTTCACGGCCAAGTAGATGAGCGTACCACCCAAGGCCCACATCACCAACATCTTGATGATTGCTTCCGGCGCCATGGAGGCGATGGAGCTGGTCAGAACAGCGGTAGCGTATCCCATACTGCTTCTCCTCAGATCATAATATGCATATTTTCAAATTCCCACCCATGCTATTATACATAAACAACTCCTTTTTGCCAAGGGTTTTTTTGCATTTTATTTAATTTTTTTTCAGAACCGCCCTTTCATCACCCCCCTTTTTCTTCCCACCCCACCTC
>Ga0123353_10005320_pt1 | contig 16859 bp, 9 predicted proteins | sample TergutLab28metaG_3_FD_92763 | JGI IMG/M metagenome (GOLD analysis project Ga0123353, IMG submission 92763) | Labiotermes labralis P3 segment gut microbial communities from Petit-Saut dam, French Guiana - Lab288 P3 | ecosystem: Host-associated > Arthropoda: Insects > Digestive system > Gut ...
AAGTCGCATGCGGTAAGGAACTGCCAGAGTCAAATGGTGCGGTAGCACCATTCTGACTCCTGTATTCTGCTCCACGGAATGCGATAAGGCTGAAAATGGCATGTTAATTTCTGGCGAAAGCCCTATTACTACAGCGCAATCAATCGTATGGGAAAACCGCACTGGTTTCTACTGCGCGTAATCCTTTAACGCATAAATGGTTAAGGTGGTTTTGCGGTACTAACCGGAGAGTGAACGAGTGACAAAAACACACATCCAGAGATTGACACCGGATACACCGCCAGTCGATTCAGGCTTGATCGGACCAGTTCATTTACGCTTGACTGTACCGCAGTGAACCACTACAATGGGGGTGTTATTCTGTCGCCGGTTTGACATTCGAGATGCCGAACATGTTAGCCCGGAGGGCGGTGGGCGGGGGGGGATGGTCTCACTGGTTTGAAAAAGGAGAAATTGATGCTGCGCTTCGCTTTTTTTGTTTTTGTGTTGCTTTCCGCTCCGCTGTTTGCGGAGACTCAGATCGTCAATCCGCGTGTCAACAATCGCGTGGAACCGGTGGGCATCAACGAAGATCGAATCGTTTTCAGTTGGAACCTCAGCGACCCAACACCCAATACGCAACAAACAGCATATCGGATTACCGTAGAAGATCGTTGGGATTCCGGCTGGGTCGAATCGGCACAAAGTATTGAGATTCCCTACGCAGGAAAAAAACTACGGTCGTCCACTCGCTATCATTGGTCTGTCGAGGTTAAAAATAATCGCGGCGAAATTTCGCTACTGAAAAAACCGGCATCGTTCACCACTGGAATTCTCCGACCAGACGATTGGAAGGCGCAATGGATTTCCATCGACCGTACCGATAAAGACCCGCTTCCCATTTTTCGCAAATCGTTTGACATTGACCCGACAAAGAAAATCGAAACAGCAATCGTTCACATCTGCGGACTGGGGCATTTCGACTTGCATCTCAACGGCGAAAAAGTCGGCGATCACTTCATCGATCCCGGCTGGACGAATTATCATAAAACTCGCCTCTACGTTTCCTTCGATCTCACCGATTCGCTTAAGCCGGGCAACAATGCGCTCGGCGTATTGCTCGGCAACGGAATGTACAACGTTCCGGGGGGACGGTACGTCAAATTCACCGGTTCCTTTGGTCTGCCGGAAATGATTGCTCAACTGCACGTCCGGTACACCGACGGAAGAGAACAAGTGATCGGTTCCGACGAATCGTGGAAAGCATCGCTCGGTCCCATCATCTTTTCATGTGTTTACGGCGGTGAAGACGTGGACAATCGGCGTATCGAAGATGGCTGGGACAAACCGGGCTTCGACGATGCCCATTGGACACATGCAACAATCGTTCCCAGAGCAGAGGGGTATTCCGCAACATTTCAAGCACAGGAAGCTCCACCGATGATCGTCGCGGCAACAAAGCAACCAGAAACCCTTACCCGTTTGCCCGACGGACGTTACGTCGCCGACTTCGGGTACAACTTTTCTGGTCGCCCTCGTGTTCTCTTGAAGGGGAAGCCGGGACAGAGTGCCACCGTTAAAACGGCAGAACTCATCAATCGCGTCTGGAACGGACATTCCTACACGTTGACATTGCGCAGCGACGAAGAGGAACTCCTGCTTCCGAAATTCACGTACTTCAGTTTCCAATTTTTGTACATTGAAGGGGCGGTTCTCGAAGAAGACCGCACTGCAGCCGATGCCGATCAACCGACGCTCGTTTCTGCCCAAGCGGATTTCACCACCAGCAGTGCCGAAATTGTCGGGGCGTTTGAGTGCAGCAATGAGTTGTTCAACGAGATTGACCTCATGATCGACCGTTCCGTTCGCAGCAATTTGGCGAGCGTGTTGACCGACTGTCCGCATCGGGAAAAACTGGGGTGGCTCGAAGTGGCGCATCTGATGGGACCCTCGATCATGAGTCGGTACAACATCCATAACTTATACCGAAAAATATGTCAGGACATGACGGAATCGCAACTCGAAAATGGACTCATCCCCTGCATCGCGCCCGAGTACACACGATTTCAAGGCGGTTTTTTTCATTCGCCAGAGTGGGGAAGTGCCAGCGTGCAGATTCCGTGGTTGCTCTATCAATACTATGGTGATCGCAATATTATCGGCAGACAACGCGACACCATGAAAAGATACGTCGCCTATCTGGATTCCACTCGTAACGAACAAGGACTTGTGGCAAAAGGACTGGGGGATTGGTACGATTGGACAGAAGAAAAGGGGCATGCCGGACACTCGCAACACACGCCGGGCGAATTGACCGCAACTTCGATTTTTATTGACAATGCAAGAAAATTGTCCGCCATGAACAACGACAAAGAATCGCACGATCTCTATCAAAACGCAAAAGCAGCGTTTCTCGCTGCCTATTACGATCCGCAGGCGAACACTTACTCGACCGGTTCACAATCCGCGCTCGCCGAATCGTATTTTGTCGTTTCCTCTGCCGAAGACGAAAAGGCACGGAAACAGGACATTGTCGATCAACTTGTCGCAAAAATCGAATCGGAAAATGACAGGCCGACGTTGGGCGAAGTTTCATTCGTTCGACTCATCCGTGCTTTAGTGGAGAGCAACCGCAATGACGTGCTGTGGAAGATGATTCACCGAACCGACAAACCGGGTTACGGGTATATGCTCCGCGAACGCGGCATGAAAACGCTTTCCGAAACTTGGGATGGTCCCGGAACGTCGATGAACCATTGTATGTTCGGACACATTCAGGAATGGTTTACGGGAACGATTGTGGGGATCAACCTGAATGGTTCCACGATGCAACCAGAGCAAGGACATGTGGTTTTTACGCTGAGTCCAACACCGGTCGGTGATTTGACTTGGGCAAAAGGGCATTACGATTCGGTGTATGGACGAGTCGAAAGTTCATGGAAGATCGAAGCTGGCAAGTTCCACTATCGCTGTGTCCTCCCTGCGAACACAACGGCGGTTGTGCATGTTCCGATGGCGTACTCGCAGTCGATCACCCTCAACGGAAAACCGGTCACAGACCGGATTCTCCCTCTCGGCAGCGGAACGTATGTGATTGAAGCGGAAATGTAAGGACGACCCTTTCATTGGAATACGAAAATTGGTACAATGCCTCCTGACAAAGACCTTTGTGGTTTAGCCTCCATTACCATGCACCAAGTTATGGCGTACAAAAGATTGATTTCCTTCACCGTGTTGCCCGCGATGTTATCGGGCTTTGTGCTACTTTTTCCGGCAACCGTCGTGTCTGCCGAGTTAACGCTTCCCGCCGCTAACGGGTCTTATGGAGCGATTGATGGTCTGGGTCGTTCGCTTTCCTTAGGCGCGCCCGATGTTCCCGCTCCGAGAGCAGACCGATTCGTGGGAATCTTCTATTTTTCATGGTTGGCACAGCATGGCAACAATGGTCCCTACGATATTACAAAAATCGTCAACGAACATCCGGAATCCGTGCGTGACTGGAATCATCCGGCTTGGGGACCCGCCGGGGCGTATCATCATTGGGGCGAACCCCTCTTTGGCTACTACACTTCCGACGATGTGTGGGTCAAGCGAAAACACATTCAAATGCTGACAGATGCAGGAGTGGATTTCCTGGGTATTGATGCCACCAATGCGTTTGCGTATCTCAAGCAAGGATTGGAATTGATGGAGATTTTGGATGAGTACCAAAGGCAAGGTTGGAACGTGCCGAAAATGGTGTTTTACACAAACTCCTCTTCCGGCAAGACCATCGAGACCATCTATGAAGGGGTCTACAAAAAAAATCTGTATCCGAACCTCTGGTTTTATTGGGAAGGCAAGCCGTTGATCGTGGGGCATCCCGAAGAGTGTTCCGAGGAAATCAAACAGTTTTTCCGAATCAAAAAATCGCAATGGCCCAACGAAGGCAAGTTTCATGACGACGGTTTTCCGTGGATGGCATTTGAGCGTCCGCAACATGTGTTCAACAATTCGCGCGGAGAAGCAGAGGTGATGAATGTCGGTGTCGCACAGCATAGTGGCACGATCAGGTTTAGTTCCAGTGCGTTTTATGGAGACAAAACGAATTGGACGCGAAGTTTTCATCAGGGGAAAAATGATCCTGCCCCTGATGCGTATCAATATGGTTACAACTTTGCCGAACAATGGGAATGGGCGATCAAGCAAGACCCGAAGATGCTGTTCATCACGGGTTGGAACGAATGGATTGCGATGCGGCTTCGAGGTCCCCATCAACGAGAGCCGATCATGTTCGTCGATCTTGCCGACACGAACAACAGCCGCGATGTCGAACCGATGGTCGGCGGATATGGAGACAATTATTATTACCAAATGATGGAGTTCGTCCGAAAATATAAAGGCGTTGCTCCGCCTCAACAACCGGCTCGAACACCGGTCACGATCAACGCGGCGGCAGGATTTGAGCAATGGGACAACGTGCAGGCAACGTACCGAGACTACGTGAATGACACACCGGATCGAGACGTAAAGGGATACGGCGAACTGGTTTACGTCAATCGTACCGGACGCAACGATTTCGACATGATGAAGGTGGCATCGGATGCAGATCATTTTTACTTTTACGTGAAAACGGTTGATCCGATCACGGATGCCCATGATCCGAATTGGATGTCGCTTTTCATCAGAACGGCACAAAAAGAAAAGAGTTGGGAAGGATACGATTTCGTGGTCAATCGTGTCCCGCCGAAGGAGGGAAAAGCGGTTTTAGAGCAATCGCAAGGCGGATGGAATTGGCGTGAAGTCGCCACTCTCTCGATGAAGGTGGACGGCAATCAACTTCAACTGGCAATTCCGAAGCGATTATTGAGTGCTCCCAACGAGAGTCTGCAATTCAAATGGGCGGACAATTACCAAGCGGGAAACATTTTTTCGTTCTACACCGACGGCGATGCCGCACCGATCGGACGACTCAATTATGTCTTTGGGCTTGTCCCATAACCTTTCGTCACCTCCGCGTAGTACGACAGCGCAGCGAACATGTCAAAAAATTTCCTTAACTGCTTTTGTACCCACGAATGATGTGAAACAGAAATCCAAACAAAGAGCCGCAGACGAAGGGACGCCGTTATGCACAGATGGCTGTCCGAATTTGATTGATCGTTTTTCATTCGATTTTTTCTGCTCCGCATTTTGTAACAATCTCTATCTCTTCGCTCTTCAAACCGTACAATTGGTACACCAAAGCATCAATTTCCAGTTCAAGTTCTGTCGTGTTTGTGGCAGGATTTTTTCTTTTGGCAGAGATAATTTTCTTGACTCGGTCAATCACAGGTTGGTGTTTTTGTGCAGACACGTTGGGAATAGGGATTTGATTGATTCTATTGGCAGTCACCGACAATGCACCACCGCTCATTTTTGTGGAATGATAAACCGATTGATACCAAATGGACATAAGGTGAGAATTGAGCAGCCCGGTTAAAAAGAGCATGTGTTGGTCATCACTTATTCCGATCACCGTACTTTTGCCTGCGAGATACTCTGCTTGTGTGTCCAAAAAAGCCTCTAAAACTGTTGTCATATTGGCAACAATAATCTTGCGCGTTGAAGATTGATGATAGCGATTGCCATTCATGTCTTTCAATGATTTGTTTGAAACAACCGGGTGCAAATATTTTCCTTTGATGTACTTTGTGCTTTGGCTGCCCCATTTAGAAACATATCTGTCAATCGTTCCCGAATTGATCAATTTTTTACCGTCAGAAACAATCGACGAGTCCGATAAAAAGGCTTTGATTTCATACGACTCAGCAACAGTACATGGACTTGAAAATTCGACCAGATGACCAAAGTTATTCTTACAGTGGGCAATTTTTATTAAAATTGGAGTCAACTCTGGAGTACAAAAAAACATGTCCCATGGATAACGGTTCATGATTTTGTTTGACACAATGCTTGTCCTTTCAATGGCAACGGTCGTTTGCATCGTTGTCATTTTGATTTCGCCGAAATCGATAGGTTCCTTTTTCACAATGATCGTTACAGGATAAACGTTGGCAATAGGGAATACATTTTGTCTTGAATAATCTCTTATCTCAAGAAGACGATGGCTGGAGAGGATTTCTCTCATTTTTGTCGCATAATCTTGCGAAATAATTTTGTTGGGAATAATAAAGGAGACAACCCCATGTTGATGAGAGAGATTGATGCCTCTTTCTACAAAAGGAACAAATAAATCCCAGTTACCAACAGTGGATGTGTAAATAGATGCGTACAATTCTCGCTTTGGCAAGTGAGATGCAACCATCGTTTCCGAATCGACGTAGGGTGGATTGCCGATGACAATATCAAAGCCGCCATTCATCATGAACATCCATTCTGCATCGAAGAATGAAGCAGGAACCGAGTGGTCGTAGGGGTCCCACGTCGCCATCTTTTTGGTCGTCTCATGGGTGATCATGCCGTTGCCTTCCATGGCAATAGCGAGAGTTTCTCGAAGTGTTTTATCTGTTTGACGTATTTCATGCTTGCGGTCAATCATGCTTGCCATAAAATATTGACTGCGGTTATCTCGCAATAACTTGTTCGTATTGCGAATGACGGGGTTTTCCAGCATTTTCTGGTAATGTCCTTTTGAGTCTTTACGGTCTGTGACCAGAGGAATGAGCGTATCTGCACACACAAATTTGACTTCGAGGTTCGGTAAGGGGTCAATGCCAAAGTTCTTTTTCTGTTTATCCGGGCTGATGTCTTGAATGAGGGAGAGGAAAAAACGCAATAACGTAATTTGTACCGCCATCGGCTGGATGTCCACACCGCAAATCACATCGCGCACTATCTTGAGTTTTGTGCGGTAACGGTCTTGTGGAGAAAACTCTGTGTTTTCACGAATTTTTTTGTCCTCTTCGATACGGTGCATGATGATATTCATGGCTTCACAAGGAAACGCACCGCTGCCGCAAGCGGGGTCAAGGATTTTGCACTGGAGGAGCAATTCTGTGTCACTGGATAGTGTATCCGTTTGACGTTTGGTTTCTAAATACGCATCCAACGAAGCGTTGACCATGTCATCGACAATTTCACGCGGGGTATAATAGCTCCCCGTTATTTCTTGCCGTGTCTTCTGACTGCCTGCATGGATGCACGATAAAAGTGATTCAAAAACTTTACCAATGAATTCGGGATCAACTGTTTTTCCATATTCTGCTTTGTCCAGTAAATCGTCCAAAGTGAGTTTGTATTGATACTTGCAGAGAATGGTCATGATGCCATATACGTCACAGATTGCGCCCAGTGCGGTAAGAAGGCGTTCCTTCTTTTCCGAAAAGAAATAATCATTTCCGATGGGAATACTGTCATTTTCATGTTCGTCAAAGAGTCCACCATTCAGAAAAGGGATTTTTGAGAACCATTCCTTGATTTTTTTGTTGGCAAGCAGTTTTTCATTTTCGTATTTCCGTCCGTTGGGTGTATTGATGCAAGAGAAGAACAGGTTACGCAAAACGCCATTGTAAAAACTGTATTCTTCGTCTCGTTTCAGGAGTTTTTCAATGCTTGGGTCTAACAATTCTTTGGGGACAAGTTCATTTTTTTCTCGCAAGAAGAAGCAGAAGAGCAAGCGCACGACTAATCGCAAAGCGTAGTCGGGATCAATTGTTGGATGCTCTTGCGTTGTCCAGTAAAACCAGTTTCGGATTTCTTTGTAGAATTTTTCTGAAACAATTTGGCGTTCTCGTTGCTCTTGAAAAAACTGCTCTTTGAATTTTGGGAATGCTTCGATGAGATCGTGAACAGTGCATTTGACCCATTCGGACTCGCCGTGTCCGCTGATGTTTGGTTGGATAGGGAATCCGTACTTGTCCCGCAAAAAATGCCGAAATAATCGGTCGATTCCCTTTCGCTCGGTGGCAATCGCATCTTGCCATTCGGGAACTTTTTCGATATTGACCTGCCCCCCTTGCTGGTCAATTCGCTTGTTCGTCGAGCGGTGTGTCTCTCCGACTTTGAGATAGCCAGCATGCTTGGGGATTTCCGGCGTGGCGTAGGCGTAAAGTTTCATCGGGGGATTAGGGGTTAGGTCATCTTGAACTCGAATATTTCACCAACGCTTGACAACATTGCTACCTGTTATCCGGTCACTCCGCTGCGTTCCTGGCTTGCATTTGATTCGCAATCTAAAGATTGCGGTTCTGTTGTTCGCCTACTTCTTCCCACAGCACGCTTTATACTTTTTGCCGCTGCCGCAGGGGTCGTTTCTGCCGACGGCGGGTCCTTGGTACTTCGGTCACTTGTTGCGAATCGATCATAACTTTTTATCCAACTCAAACCGTTTTTATTCTATTTTGTCTGTCCTGTTTTTTCGATAATCTCTCTCTCTTCTTGCGTCAAGCCGTACAAGTTGTACACCAAAGCGTCGATTTTTTGTTCCCATGCCACAGTGTCTGTAGCCGGATTGCTTTTTTTTGCGGCGAGGACTTTGTCTACTAGGGTGATGATCGGCTGTTGTTGCTGTGCGGAAATGTTAGGAATGGGAAATTGTGCCAACTCGTTGATCTTGAATTGAGGAAATGTTCCCCGTTGTAACTTGCCGAACTTGTGGACAAACCAATAGGAAATCACCCGTGAATTCAAAACGCCGAGCAAGTATAACGGCGAAATTTTTATTCTAACGATGTTCATGGAGTTCAAGTCATTCAATAACGTCTCATCTGTATAACAAGCATTGATACAATAAGGCGGAGATGATGGTATCTGGCGGACTAATATACGAGGAGTAGAAAACAATTGCCAATCCTTGCGGGGCGCAGCCAAGTGCTTGCCATATTTTAAGTATTCACCACTCCAACCCAGCGAATAACGACAAACATCTTTTCCATCTAGGTATTTTACATAACCTTTACCGCAGGTTTCGGAGTGATAAATACGATCCTTTTTCATCTCTTCTGTTTGCCTTGGTTGTCCCGCCCCTGTTTCGTAGGCTTTTAATCCTGCCTTCACGTCGGAAAACTTTTCCAAAGGTTTTCCCGCACCTTCAATTTTTGCAACCAGAGCACCCGTCGAACCTGATTTGAATGCCTCAATATTGATCACGCAGCAATGACCGTTCAAAATCTTTTTCTTTTCAACGATAGCGACCTGAGTGTAGTTTTTTTCCCATTCGGAAAGTTTAATGGTTTCTTTTTCCGTATTGCCATTGCTCTTTTGATATAAAACAATTGCCGAATCAACAACAGCACTTTCAAAAACACGTTTGTAAAAATTGAGAATGCTGACATTCGATTGTTTCAAAACGAATTGGCGAAGTTTTTTGTTCGTATTGAGGGTCAGCCAGTTGTTAGGCGTGATAAAACACAACAAGCCATTGATCTTCAAGAGGTCAGTCCCCTTTTCGAGGAAAAGAGGATAAAGATTGATTTGATACTCTGATAACTTATAATTTCTATAGTAGTATGATTTTTTTGCATCGGTCATTCCCTTTGATTGACTGTTTCTTGCAAAAACATACGGTGGATTACCGATAACAATATCGAAGCCATCGTTTATACCAAACATCCAACTGGCATCAAAGTAAGAGGCGGGATGTGATTGGTCGTAAGGATTCCACGTTGCCATCTTTTTCGTGGTCTCATGCGTGACCATACCATTGCTTTCCATGGCGATTGCTAATGTTTCCTGAAGCGTTTTATCCGTTTGCAGGATTTCTTGCTTACGGTCGTTCATGCTCGCGATAAAATACTGATCGCGGTTGTCCCGCAATAACTTAGCAGTGTTGCGAATAATGGGGTTTTCCAGCATTTTTTGGTATCTTCCTTCGGCATCTCTACGGTCTGCGACGAGAGGGAGCAATGTATTCGCACACACGAATTTTGTTTCAAGGTTCGGTAGTGGATCGAAACCGTAATTATCTTCTTTTCGTTTTGTGGGGACAATTTCTTGAATGAGCGACAAGAACAATCGCAGTTGGGAAATCTGAACTGCCATCGGTTGGATGTCCACGCCATAGATCACTTTTCGCACAATCCCGAGTTTTCGCCGATAACGCCCCGACTGGTCTAGCTCGCGGTTCGGATCAATACGCCGCATGATTTCGTCCAGGATTGCACATGGAAATGCACCACTCCCACAAGCGGGATCGAGAATCTTGCATTGTAATAAATCGCCAGCGTCCTTCGAATAAGCGTCCAACGCTTCACTGACCATATAATCTACAATTTCACGTGGCGTGTAGTAACTACCGGTAATTTTCCGTCGCGTTTCTTTGCTGTCTGCATAAATGCAGGCGAGAAGTGATTCAAAAACTTTTCCAATGAACTCGGGATCAACCGTCTCCTCATATTTTTCTTGATCTCGCCATTCGTCCAGTGTCAATTTGTAGTGATATTTTGATAAAATTCGGATGATACCGGCAACCTTATATTTCCCGCCAAGTTCTGCAAGCTCGCTCGTTTGTTCTTCGTCAAAAAAATAATGGTTATTCAAAGGCACTTCGTCTCCATCATGTTCATTGAAAAGACCGCCGTTGAGAAAAGGGATTTTGTCGAATTGTTCTTTAAGAAGTTTTGAATTCGTCATCAATGTAGTATGCTCGATGACCTTCCGTTCTGCAATCGGTGTATTCAGGCAATGAAAGAACAAATTGCGCAAAACAGCATTGTAGTAGCGATACTCTTCGTCTTCTTTCAGATGTTCACGAACAAAGCTTTCTTTGAACAGATTCTCAGGAACGAGTTCTTTTTCTTTGAGAAAATAACAAAATAACAACCGAACGACGAGTCGGAGAGCGGCTTCGGGATCGGGTAAACTAGCACTTGCCCAATAGTACCAGTTTCGGAGTTCAAGATAAAATTGATCACCGAGTGCTTGTCGTTTTTTTTCACTGAGGTAAAATCGTTCCCTGAAAGCGACAAATGCTTTTTCTAATTCGGCAACGGTACATTTTACCCATTCGGCTTCTTGCGCGGACTCCTCGAACTTTTGTACGGAGAACCCGTTCCCTTTCAAAAAGTGGCGAAATTCCCTGTCGACTCCGCGTCTTTCCGTATAGATAAAATCGTCCCAAACACGTTCACGTTTGACATTGAGTTCGTGCCCTTGTTGTTTAATGCGCGAGTCAATATCGCCGTTGGTCTCTCCGACTTTGAGATAGCCAGCATGCTTGGGGATTTCCGGCGTGGCGTAGGCGTAAAGTTTCATCGGGGGATTGGGGGTTAGGTCATCTTGAACTCGAATATTTCACCAACGCTTGACAACATTGCTACCTGTTATTTGTTTTCAATAAGGTTGGTTATTTGTTCTTTCAGAATCGGCAAACTGGTCGTTATTGTTCCCCATAAAACGGAATAATCAATACCCTCATAATCATGAACAATTCTGTTTCTCATCCCTCTGATGCTTTTCCACGGTATGGTGGAATTTGACATTTGAAAATCATCAGAAACTTCATTGGCAATCTCGCCGATTTGTGAAATCACAAAGGCGCACGCCGAGACGGTTTTCTTGTCTGCAAGAAAAGAATGAAAATCCAGTTCAGAGACAAAATGAGCAATATCATCAATGTATCCGACCATTTTTTTCAAAATTATTTTATCTTTGTCTTTCATACAGAAGCACCCCCTCTTGTGTCACGGTGGAGTAGAGAAGTGAACCTTTCCGAATTTCCGAAAACTCTATCAAGTCGATGCGTTTTTTCAAACATTCCGACATCTCTTCCAAAACACCGTAAAAATTGATATTAAGCAATTTTCCTTGACTATCGACAGCAATATCTATATCACTTGAAGCCGTTTGCAACCCTTTGGCATGTGAACCAAACAGCACTGCTTTCTCGATGGGGGCATTTCTGAAAACCGGCTCTAATTTTTCTTTGATCTCATGGATCGTATAGACTTCATTCATTTTTTTATCCTCACAAAAATTGCCTGCCCCACCGGCAAGTGTAAGCCCGCGCTCTTGCGAGCATTGATTCGCAATCTTACGATTGCGGCTCTGTTGTTCGCCTATTTCTTCCCACAGCACGCTTTATACTTTTTGCCGCTGCCGCAGGGGCAGGGGTCGTTTCTGCCGACCGCCGGTCCTTGGTACTTCGGTCCCTTATTGCGAATCGGTTCGAGTTTTTTTTCGCCGCCAGAGGCATCCGCTGTTTCGGTTTGCTCTTTGGCAAAGTCGCTCATTGCCGAACTCGCCTCTTCATGACGAGTTTCCGTCTCCTGCCACGTCGAACTCACAAAGCCGGGGTCGAGTTGCTCCATGCGGAAAATCAAATCCGTCACGCGAGAATAGACCGTGTTCCAGAGTTCCCTAAAGAGTCGCATCCCCTCGCGTTTGTACTCCACCTTCGGATCAACCTGAGCATAGCCACGCAATCCGACACTCGAACGCAGATGATCCATCACAAGAAGGTGATCCTTCCAAGCCGTATCAAGAATTTGCAACACCAACGACCGCTCCATCCCTCGCATTTCGGGATTATACAGTGCCTCAATTCGTGCATTCAACCGGTCTTCCAATTCCAGAATGTTCCAGCCAAGAACTTTCTGCGGAGTGATCGCCCGAGGATCGCCCGTCACATTAATCTGCTGCCACTGGGCATTGTCTGTTTCGGTCTCCCCGGCAATATCCCCGACAATTTTCTCTAGTACCTCACCACGTGCTTTTTGTACTGTTACCCTTGCGGAAATGTTTTCATTGCACCATAGACAAAACTCCGCCAGGTCTGCATCGTCTTTGAGGACGAACTTCGGCGTTTCAACCTCCTTGATGGTCGAAGACTTCGATGTTGCATACTTGCCGGTGTACTTGGTCGATGCCTTCACGTTCCGCGCGGCAAACTTCGAGCCAATGGCAACTTGTCCCCCAGTGCGTTTATCGATCCCTTGCTCGTCTCTGGTTTTTCGCAGTTCTTCAGGATCAATACCACTACGAACCAAGAGTGCGTCCAAGCGTACCCGCAGTTCCTTATAGACATTTTCCGCCCGCTCCGACGTGATTTTGCTCTGAGCAAACATCACCTCTTCGATCTCCTGCCGCTGTTTGTTCTTCAGATCATCCAAAGACAAGTCCACCTCAAATCGGTGCTTTGCCCAATCGACGAGTCCTTCCCGATTGTACCGCTTCCCGTGTTGATCCCGCACCGTAAAATGCAACAGCCCGCCGAGTACCGGAAACTGGATTTCCTTTTCTCGATACTTTTCGTGCGTGAGTTTGCGGAGTTTTTCACGCAGTTTGTCCGGCTCATCCTCTTTGATGTCGTCGAAGTTCAGTTCGATGCCGAACTTCTGCTTGATCCATGCAATCCCCATTTTGAGACCGTAATTGCGCCCCAAAAGTTCCTGTCCGTCGGAAAGATCAACACCATCGATAAACTTGTGTGCCTTTTCGATGAGGGTGGTGGCAAGTTCTTCTCTCGGTATTCTTTTCAACTCGCGGTCGGTAAAACTGGTGCGCCATGCCGTGTTCGACCATTTAGCGAGTGCCTGCCAGTTGTGCTCCTCCTCTTCTGCATCTTCGGAAACATTCTCGTCAATCTGATCGAGCACCGCCGACTCCGCCATTCGCTTGGCATGGTCAACGGCGAACTCTTCTGCTTGCGCAAATTCGAGTCCGCGAAAATCTTTCGTTTCAAATTCGGTGTTCAGTTTCGTGCTGACCCACGCGGCAAAAGAAGCGGCTTCGTAATCTTTGTCAAGAAAATCGCCAAGATGCTTGTCCACCTGTGCGTCAATCATCTCGAAGATCAACTCTTTGCAGTTCGCCCCATCGAGAATCCGCTGCCGATAGCCATAGACCGACTTTCGCTGAAAATCCATCACTTCGTCATATTCAAGCAAGTTTTTGCGGATGTCGAAGTTGCGTTCTTCCACTTTTCGCTGTGCCCCTTCAATACGGCGGCTCACCATCTTGCTTTCAATGACCTGCCCCTCTTCGATGCGGAACATCGTCATGATTCGCTTGACCCACTCGCCAGCAAAGATTCGCATCAGATCATCTTCGAGCGACAGGAAGAACCGGCTGCTCCCCGGATCACCTTGACGACCGGTTCGCCCTCGAAGTTGCAAGTCGATCCGCCGTGCCTCGTGCCGCTCCGTGCCGATGATGTGCAAGCCCCCTAATTGCCGGACGAATTCCCCTTCCGGCTTCATTTGCTCTTTCGTATCGATTTCATCGACGAGCCTCGTCCAAATATCACGCGGCACTTCGAGCCGGGTCGGATATTGTGTTTGCAGTTGACTCCACGCCATCGCTTCGGGATTACCCCCCAAAATAATGTCCGTTCCACGACCCGCCATGTTGGTCGCAATCGTGACTGCTCCCTTGCGACCAGCTTGGGCAACGATCTCCGCTTCTCGCTGATGATGCTTGGCATTGAGCACCTCATGCTTGATCCCCTTCATGTCGAGCATTCCCGAAATCAGTTCGCTTCGTTCAATCGACGTCGTTCCGACAAGGATCGGTCGTCCCCTTCGAGAAACATTTTTGATTTGCTTCCGTTCAATCCACTCTGGCGATTTTTGTCCCTTCGGAACAATTTCAATGCGGTCTTCTTCTTCGCGGGAGACCGTTCCCCAGATTTCGTTTTCACCGCCAAGTTCCAACACGTCCCACTTATTGAGCCGTTCAATGTCCTGCACAATGGCGTTGTACTTTTCCCTCTCCGACATGTAAATCACGTCGGGAAAATTGATTCTTCGGAGCGGTTTGTTCGTCGGCATCGCAATCACGTCGAGTTTGTAAATCTTCCAGAACTCGGACGCTTCGGTCATCCCCGTCCCGGTCATCCCCGCGATTTTGTCGTAGAGTTTGAAGAAGTTTTGGAGCGTAATCGTTGCCAGCGTTTGATTTTCTTCCTTGACCTTGACCCCTTCTTTTGCTTCGACCGCTTGGTGGAGTCCATCGCTCCAGTTTCGACCCGGCATCGCACGACCGGTGAACTCATCGACAATCACGATCTCATCGCCATCGATCATGTAATTGACATCAAGTTTGTACAAATGATGGGCTTTGAGAGCGTTGTCGATGAGGTGGGGCCACTCCATGTTGCCGGCGGTGTAGAACGATTCGACACCGACCAGTTTTTCGGCGTGGCGCACACCAGCATCGGTCAAGTTAGCGGTGTGCTCTTTTTCCTTGACTTCAAAGTCCACTCCTTTGACGAGTTGCCGGGCGATTTTGTCGGCACGACTGTATCGCGTCACGTCATCGTGCGCGGGACCGGCAATGATGAGTGGCGTTCGGGCTTCGTCGATGAGAATGTTATCGACTTCGTCCACGATGGCAAAGTTGAGTTTGCCTTGTACCTGCTGATATTGCGGCGGATAGTTTTCGTCTCCTTTCGCGGCGAACTTCATGTTGTCGCGGAGATAGTCGAAGCCGAACTCGTTGTTCGTGCCGTAGGTAATGTCGCACTGATAGGCTTTCTGGCGCTCATCGGCGGGCATATTGCTTTGGATTGCTCCGACGGTAATACCGAGCGAAAGGTAGAGCGGACCCATCCACTCCATATCGCGGCGGGCGAGGTAATCGTTGACGGTGACGACGTGAACTCCCCCTTTTCCATTGATATTACATTCGAGGGCATTCAAATAAGCAGGCAGAGTCGCGACAAGGGTTTTCCCTTCGCCGGTCATCATTTCGGCGATGGCTCCGCTGTGGAGAACCATTCCCCCCATGAGTTGCACGTCGTAATGTCGCAGACCGAGTACGCGCCGCCCGGCTTCGCGACAAACGGCAAAGGCTTCGATGAGGAGATCGTCGAGTGTTTCTCCATTGCGGAGGCGTTCCCGAAACTCGTCTGTTTTGGCGCGCAGTGCTTCGTCGGAGAGTGCTTGCATTTCGGGTTCGAGCGCGCTGATGAGCGCAACTCGTGGCTCTAACTTCTTGATATACCGAGCGTTCGACGACCCGAAGAGCGAGGTGATATACTGTTCAATTCCTCGCGTCAACGCATTAAAAAAGTCCCCAATATTGTCCCAAATCCGTTCAAAATCCATAAAATTAACCCGAAAATTTTTCCACACTCAGTATAACTCATATAGGGAAAAGAGCAAGATGCAACAACAAATCCATAACAGCCGGTCGTCCAATGGCAGCCGGGAGCGCAACACGACCGGCTATAGTTCATCACACCTCGCTTTCGTGTTCGCGCAGGAAGGCGACGGTTTTGGGCAACCTCTGCCTTTCGAGCATGGCGAGGTATTCGCTTGGCGAAAAAGAGGGGCGGGTGAGACTCATACGGTGAGTCTTTGCAACTTGGAGAACAGCAATGGGCATGTCGCGAATCAATCGCATCACCATTTCATCCGACGGTATGGCTTCGATTGCGTAAGAAGTTTCGTAATTGGGAGGGGTAGAGCACGCAGGCATCCAAAACAGCTTTTATCATCAGTATAACCCCATTTCTTGATCCAAACGAGCGATCTCATCAAGTGCCGCACCGATGCGGTCACATTCTTGCTTATACTCAAGCAACTTGTCCCGATCAGTGAAATGTCGCGTCCCTTCCTGCCGACAGTCGAGGATACCGAATTTGCACAATTCAAGGATACCCCCTTCCGGCATGTCGAGAATCTGTGCCGCTTGCGCGACCGTCAATTCGGACGGCAACTCGGTTGTCGGCAACAGCAGCGGATCAATCGAAAAATCATGGGTCGTCAGAAAATTCTGGGGCGGGGCAACAGTGAATGACATGTTTTTGTACTCCTTCGACTCGTATTGTAGGCAATTTCTCTGAAGAACGCAAGCCCGCCGATACGGAGCAAGCAGATAAGCAGATAAGGTCCGCCAAGGCTTTCGCCAGAAATTAACATGCCATTTTTCAGCCTTATCGCATTCCGTGGAGCAGAATACAGGAGTCAGTAGTCAGGAGTCAGAATAGTGCTACCGCACCATTTGACTCTGGCAATTCC
>Ga0123353_10005322_pt1 | contig 16858 bp, 11 predicted proteins | sample TergutLab28metaG_3_FD_92763 | JGI IMG/M metagenome (GOLD analysis project Ga0123353, IMG submission 92763) | Labiotermes labralis P3 segment gut microbial communities from Petit-Saut dam, French Guiana - Lab288 P3 | ecosystem: Host-associated > Arthropoda: Insects > Digestive system > Gut ...
CAAACAACTTTTCGTATGTGCCCACTTTTTTTTGTGGGATCCGTGCTGCCTCTGTATTCACTGTCAAAGCGTGTAAGTTCGAGGATGTGGGTTATGGGAAATTTATATAGGCAGGTTACATGGGATATGTCAAATCCGGACTGTAGTAAGGGGAGAACTATTCCTTCACCGCTTCCCATGAGTATTATCTGCCACTTTCATTGCTGCCTACCCTCCTGATCGACGTAGATCCTCTCCTTAATCACTTCAGCATCTCCTGAATCAATCTTTTAACCATTAAGATTAAGACTTCCTATTTCTCCGAAATGTCGATGCCAACCTCCAAACCCACACCATACAGAAACAGAAGACTGCCATCTGAACTAAACTGTTAGATCTGCAACTGACTGTAAATGAGTTACGTAAGCAACCAGTAAACAATAATATCTACTTCGGACATACTGTATAACCTCTCAGAAATTTGGGCGATGAATTTGTGCAATATTTATAGGTAATTTCTTTTGAGAAGTCACTTATGTTACAACTGTTCCGGTTTCAAACTCCTTGAATGTGCTTGTGAAACAAATGGAAATCTATATGCAGAAAATATGTAGAATTATGCATAGTAGGAATCTGGAGAAACGTAACGCCGACAACTTGAGCTGTCACACCAGCATATCTATTGATATCTCACAATTTATGTCACGGACGCTCTATCTTACATTACAAAGCTATAACAACTAATACATTTGCACAATGAAGACTCAAGAAATCACACAAATCACACAATGATTCATGTGCGACGAATGGGAAGGGTTTTGCTATGGCTTACTTGATGGATTATAGAGGAACGTTCTCGGAGGCGCTGGTGATTGGAACAACACTCGAACAAAGCAACAGTCCACGGCACTCAAGTTCGAGACATCTGAATGTGCCTTCGGAATATCCACTGTGAAAGAATGCGGAATGTACTTTTAATACTAGCATTATGTGTTTTTAGAGTTACACTTATTATTACTATTATTATTATTAACTTGAAACCATTCGTATAATGTTTTCAGCCCTATTTTCATTCTTCTTCTAGGATTTTTTCTCATTTGTGGCGTTGAGCACATATCTTATATACCACGCTTGCCGTGTGGGTGACACCATGTTATCCATGGTTAAGAATAAATTTTATATTTTGAGTGACGTTGTAGCCGTGTTAAGGCTAGAGTCAGGGATATGAGACATGCATAAACATACCTACTTAATACATGCATGCATGTGTTGTATACACACATATGCGGACATGTGTGCCTACATACACACTTAGATGTCCCATCTCTAATTCGCAAAACGGTTTATTCGAGTATTTAAAAATCCCTGTCCAGAAAGTCTGCTTTTATACCGACAACAGACTATGTGTTGGGGGGATGTGGTGTGTTGGGCACGGTGCGGTGGGCCGCTGTGTGTAGGGAGAATAGAGAGAATGTGTACGGGTTTTGAGTGGCCTTACATCGTGACACGCTTTATTTATAATTTAGAGGAAGCGGTTGAACTGTGTAGAGTGCAGTTCTTCATAACAAAATACGTTTTTAAAAATATATTTTAATGGCATTTATTATATTATTATACTTTTGTTCACGGTCACATTGTACTATCAAAACTCTCTTTCGTTTTTTCCTTTAAGCGACTCTGTTAAAGCTAATAATAATAACAATAATAATAATAATAATAATAATAATTTATACAGTAATTATTCTCTTTGGTGTCTTATCTTCATATGATTTGGTTTGGTTATTTTTTTGCTATTTATTTTGTTATGCCTTGTGATTACTATTTTTCTGCTGTGCTTGGCTGATTTTATGTTGTAAAATTATTATTATTATTATTACTATTATTACTTTTATTTGTTGTGTATGTCGTTAGGTAGAAAAACGCTTGGGTAGATTAGTAGTACCAGACAAAACTGTGGGTAGAGATATGTGAGTATTTGAATGGGTACAGTAGTAATTGGGACGTGGATTAGTGGACAAAGAGGGGAATGGTTGAATAGGTGGATATATGGGTGTGTGTTCGAACAGGTAATTGAGGGGATGTTTGCATAGGTGTATGGGGAGATTAGGGAATAGATCGGTGTGTAGACATGTAAATGGATGGATGACAGTGTCGGTAGAGATGCACTTGGATTAGAAGCTTGTATGATTGGGTACACAGTAAACAACAGACACGTAAGAATCTGATGAGCTTGCGTGAGCTGTCATTCTGTGTCTAAAGTCTTATACGTCTATTGGCGGCTAAACATCACTCGCCTCTGTGAGGTGGACAGCTGCTTGTGATATCGGACTCTCCAGCCCTGTCCTCATAATTGAAACTGCCTGCAGAATTCCTCGTTGTCAGGATCACGTCCCCTCCTTGTTCTGGCGGTGATTTCCTCGGGGAACGATACTACAGTAACACATCATCCCTCGCAACATAGCTTCCTCTCTTGTTCTTGAAACAAGAGTTGGATTCCGACATCAATAGCCCTATTTCTCGAATAAGCATATCAATCTTTCAGAGAAGTGCTGAATTATGTTGTGAGGGAAGTCTTCACAGTAATATCAATGCGAGCTGCGTGTTTAATAGCATCAGACGATACGGCAGTTTCCTTTAGTCTACAATATTCTGCTTATATTACTGTGTCTCGAGACGAAACTGCAATCAAAGCAGTATGTTCTATGAAACTAGACTATTCAGAGTTCTTCAGGAAGGTCCGGTCCACTGTACCACTTTCTGACATTGTCAGTTGTATTATGTGTGTCTGGAAATGTCCTGCGCAAATTTCCTTAATTCTGTTTCTGTTTTAAGGCGATTTTTTGATAGTGTGAAACACAATGTACTTTACTGACTTTGTCTTACATAAAATTAAGTTTTATGATAAAGTCCGGAGAATAATAAAATCTGTAAATGCTTGTTTTTTTTTCTTTTAGGAAGTTTTTCCATTCCATCAAATTTTCAAAACCCTGATGATCCGTATATAAACAGAGAAATTTTGTTATTTCCTCTTATGGATGTAAACATGGTCCTTTCTTTTGTAGAATTACATTACAAGTATTTCTGAAGAGAATATTTAGACTTAAATAAGGATAGAGTAAGTAGAGAACTTAGGATATTACGCAACGAGAAACTACCTGAGTGACGTAAGTAGCCTGCTGTTGGGTCTAGATCAAGGTTCTGTCAAAATGTCAACTTGCCATTTTTTGGTTTGGTGACTACATGAAAAACACAGTATTATGCCAGTAGCATGACGGCAGTACATTTCAATGTAACCCGCCATCATGCCCTATATACAGAGAGATAAAGATAATAGATAACAGTTTTAATAAGTTAACTTATAATAATACTGTGACAATTAAGGAAAGTCTGAATCTGACCAACAAAATGCAGACCCTTGGAAAAAATTTTAAATTTCATAGAATTTTATTTAAATAAATTCAGCACACTCTAAATAATACAAGGGCTAGTGCTGCAGATATTAAAGTGTTTTGTATGTTATCGTCCTTTCATTAGTGATAGCACCAGAGATCAATCAAATTGTTCCCGTCTGTTGATAAAGTAAAGCAGGTGCAAGACACGCCATATTTCGGCAAAATTATTCTCTGTTTCGTTCTGCGGGCCGTAATTGTACGTGCCGGTCCATAAGTGAAAACTTTATGAACACTGTAGGTGCCAACAAGTGGCTTCGAACTGCAATATTAAACAAAGAAGAAGCAGCTAGAGATGCAATTATTTAATATTCCACTGGTGCCCTCTGGCCGTGCAACTCGGAACTAATGGAGCATGCCAGACATGAAGGTTCGCTGATCCGAAATACTTTGATGTGTAATTTGAACCCTAGCTACAATTCAGACTCAGCTGAACGGAAGTGAAGATTTTCTGCTCGAAAAATTTACATCTGTCTCATTTTATACTGGAAGACGTAAGATTTGTCCGTTGCTTGTGGAGCGATTCTTCATCAGTGCTTTTAGTTGCGAGTCCCATTGTGTATCATTTATTGACCGTCTGAGTCCAAGTTTTTTTGGTACGTTTGTGTTCCTATATTGTTTCAGTATCAACCTATAATTTAGTTCTTTTAAAAAAAATTGGCTAACTTTATTTATCGATATGTGATAGTTTTTCCTTTGTCACATACAAAATGTGGGTCTATTCGGAGCCAATTTTGTCAATTTCAAATCGAAAGACCTCCTTCATAGTGTGTCATGAAAATAAGCATTAAATATCGTTAACCCTTCAGCGTGGAGGCATTTAAAACCCAGTTAATCGATATTACGTGTTCTTTAAAACCATCCATATCATGGTGCTGAAGTGTTTAAACTATGTTAAAATGGCTAGACCCTATATAAAACAAGATTATTTGGTGAATAACAATGGAATTTCGATTGGGATATACTTTAAAAATGGTCCGGGGAATTTAGTTTTCGCCTGTATCGACTCTATGTAATCGGCCCTTTATATGAAGCGCCGTGCTTGTTCAAGCCTTCGTCGGTCGCGCCCCTGATAGGAACGTAGTTTGTCGCAGGTATATCTGAGATAAAGTCCAATTTTCTGCTAAAAAAGGTAAAGAGTTTTATGGATACAACTATAGTTTATTCAAAAATACATCTGATTAAGAACTTGAAGCTCTGTTTCATAACTAAGCGACATTCTTCAGTGCCATTTCCTTCAGTACCCACTATTCTTCCAACTGTGTTTTGTTGCTACGAAGCCCTACAGCTCAACACCAAAGACTGATGAAATCTTTCATCGAAATTTTGTCCGTGAGTATGGCATCATTTTCGCGGTTGAAGTTAGGTTGAATAATAAGAAGACATTGATTTGTGTGTTGAACAACAGTATATAAAATTTCATCCGTATTGAGACATTTCCAAGCTTCATCCTCGACCAATGACCCCACGCTATTTTGTTAGAATATTTTTCCATCTGCGTTGAATATGTGTGGAACTTGGACGTTATCCCACTTCGTCTTGTCCTTTCCATTGGAAGCAATTGTCAGTAGCGTCCACGTCACTGCAGCAATCATCATCCGACGTAGCGTCTCCTGTACACAAGGCGCCACCTTCTCTCGGTTCCACATAACTTTCATCGTCGGATTCCGTCCCGTCATCGATGCTGTTATCATCATTTACATCGTCAGACAATATCATTGCACGAATACACTCGGCACCCTTTGCATTACTTTGGTCTAAGCAATCCATGACTACCGCCAGACACTATGACCGCACTAGTAAAGCGGGCGGTCGCGCTGTACCTCTTAGATACCAACTGACAAATACAGCCAAACGAATGCTATTAGGAATGCGAAAGGCACTCCACAGGCTTGTAAGGGAGCAACTCAGGGAGCTACCCAGTCGTATGTGAGCGCACCTATTACATGTCCAGAGAAAAAACTATCAAATTTTGCATGTGTCTGGGAGATATAAGTTGACCGACAAAGGATTAAATTAGCTGGAAGCGGCACGTCCTTGCTATATTTTATTACCCACGTACAATACGTGATAACGGAGGAAAACAAATTTCCCCTTTTGAAACATTCATTGAAAGATGAGCAAATGTTACTTACATAGAGTGAAGACTCAAATACTTTATTTCTTCACAGTGGCCTGAAACTATACCAAAAGTGGGGTTTCTTATGAGATTGAATATTCTTTATACTGGAACGTCCCTGGCTACTTTTTGAATAAATTAAATTCTAATGCCAATAAAAGGAACATATTTGATAACTACGAGATTTCAGGCTTTTGGGATATATCTTATACCACTACACTGCACTGCCCTGAATACGGAAACAGAAAGATCTCCCGAAACGTCCCTATCCATATACCAGTCTGCATGGCTCCAAATCTCAGAGCACTTGTCCTTCTTTGTCATGACGATGTTGTGGGTTTCTCCAAGTTTAGGACAGCTTCACAAGCTATACAGGGACGGAAAATTCGGTCGGAGTTTATTCTTAACAAGACCCCGTTTGTGTAGAAGTTAAAAAGTTCTGTGGATTCCCTCTCAGGCCTTTTGTGGAATTTCCTGGATAGCTACTGGATGCAACCATAAGTTTGTATTCTGAATGTTACCAACAGTGCAGCTACTATGCCAGAAATTTAGTACGGAGGCAACCCCCTGTGCCGTGTATTTTATTGTAAGGTAGACTAATATGGGTTGATTTAATTAATACGTTCCTAAAACTGACCCAAAACACTGGATTTCAGTTTGTATACTATCTTCTGCGTAGACGAATTTAGCATAGAATTCAAGCCAGGTTCAACGGTGGCACATGAATATAATGTCCGCCAGTGCTGTCGTTATCTAGCAGTAAATTTGGTTGGTGTGCGCGGAGAATAGGATTGTTATGATTCGGAACTCTGATTTGGTGAAAGGGTTGGTATGTGTTTTTACTGAATAACTGTTTACAAAAGGTTTCGTCTACGTAAATGCAGGGCACACCAGAAGATGGACAATAGTTGACTTTTTCACGGCAGTCCACACAAAAAGAGCTGAATTAAATCTTGCCTGTGTTAAAAGTGTATAAAATTGTTCAAATGACCCTGAGTGCTGTTCGAAAGATAGTAAAATATTTTAGACCTTTCGGAATGTAATTCCCATAAATGGAGTCTATTTTCATTGTCATTTATCATAACGAACTTCGAATCTTGCTTTTCTCTCCAAAAGCCACAAGAAGCTCTCACTTAATATACAACGAACGAATCCGTCTTATGCACCCTTTGGAGACGGAAAGAATAAAGAGACAGACAAATAAAATAAACGGAAAAACGAGAGAAGAATGTGAAAAAAGTAAGAGACCTAACCGTAGGAATGTACGTGAGGTAGGAAAAATATATTTAATTGGACAGTTGGAAAAAATTAGATAAATAGAGAATTAAAATAAATATGAATAAATAAACAAGGGGACAAGAGACAAAAGGGCATGTGAAGGAAAGAGAATAATAAAAATATAAGGAGAATAGTAGAAAAGGGTAAAGCAGTCCCGTTACAGGCCTGGAGTGGCCCAGAGGGTTCCAGGAAGTTAAGGTTCCCAGATTTCGTGACAACGGCACAGGATAGTGTTAAGATTGTCAGCCTTACGGAACGGCCGCCTTTATCCCCAGAAAATAGTCCTGGTACTCACTTCTGTTAGAGGCTGAGTCGACCCCAAGGCCATAGTGCGAGCGGAAGGATTTTATGTCAATGAAAAATCCCAATGACACCACCTGGGATCGAACCAGCGTCCTTCCGATTTGTTGCACAGTACCTTAACCACTGTGCTACCGCGGTCCCCCAACGAGAATAGTAAAACATGTAAATATGTAAATCCCTAGTTTCAATTGTACGTAATATTTTTCCAGATCGCTTCACGAACATCGAAAAATTTGAAATATGAAGCTTATGACTGAATATTTTCTAAGCTGGCATTGTAAAAAGTTCAATTGAAAGGTAATTGATTTAACAAAGTATTAATCGATGTTATTATTATTACTATTATTATTATTAAAATTGTTGCTTACAATATATTTGCGCGCTGTACAGTACCATGTCGGTTTTTGTGAAGACGAAAAAATGGGTGTTTTCGAAATGTTGTGTAATATTATATTTTATTTGAAGAGACGATGGAAATAGGTCAAAGACATGTGAGTGATATTGTGTGCGCAAGTGTGTTGTATTATACGGTACTCACAAGGTGTGACACGAAAGAGAGTGCTAGCGGTTGTCGCTGAGCTGTACCGTTTCCACTAAATGCCTTAACAACGATATTTGCCAGACACAAAAGTACATACTTGTAAATAGTTGAATTTTCTGAAAAAATTTACATCCCTGATGGACAAGAAATAATCATGTCTTAGAAGATATTAGAGTAATTTAGTAATGAGAAAGTCCTTCTGTTGAAACCTTTACACAAAATGTAGTTAATATCACATTCGAGAAAGGATGTGGAAATAAGATGTTAATACTTAGGACTGGAAAGAAATTTTGGTAACTAATATTTACCATATCTTGCTTGAATGTGTATTTGATCGAGATACGTGCATCGTATTGCACAACCACAATTCTGGTGAAATCGTCAATTACAGAATTAGAGATTTTCGAAGAAATGTTTTCTGCCTATTTATACGATATGTTTTCTCACAGTTGCACGCACACTCTTTAGTCCTTAAACCACATAGAAAAACGCCATTAAACCCCACGGCGTTATTGCGGCGGATCAGTTGAAACCGTTTAAAAAATAGGACAGTATTTCGGTCGCTCCCTGAATGCGACAGAATGCTGTGTGGGTTTCAACCCCTCCTTTGTACTGAGGGCATTTCCAATTTTGAAGCGAATCTCAAAGCAGCTTACAATTTGCGTCCGGAACAAAGGTAGACTCATATAGAATTCTTAATAATTCAGAACCCGGTTCAAAGCGCCGTCTCTCATTGCCCCCTCTCCGTTAGAGACGCCTCTGTGCAACCTCGAGCAATCTTAGCAGTGGCGGGTAGAGAAACGCGCGCAGACTCCTTTTACATTTCCTTCTTCCATGATGCTGCTTTAAAATTTCTAATAAAATGATTCTCTTTGTCTATCAAAAGTTCTGAAACTGAAACTACTAGAGTTGGGCAGGCACTAGAAATATGTATGGTGAAATGCTCTACAGACTGTTGGAATTTTATAGGCCAGGAATTGTGTATTTTTTGTAAGACTTCGTATTGAGCATTTCATTTCAGTATCATGCAGGTAAAAAAATTACAAAATATTGATTTTATGAACACTCACAATGTACAGAATGCAACATGTTGAAACGCTTTGAATATTTACGTGAAATATTAGGAAATGCCGTGGGATATCCTTTCCGAACTTGGGTTTAACATCCGACAAAATCCACCAATTCAGTACATAAAATTATACACAAGAACATAAGCAAGAATTGTAGTAAGCGTTTATACGTTTACTCAAATTTTGTACTTTATCTTAGGTACAAATAATTCAATGTGTTACAGCATAAGTTATGCACATTATTTTTTTACTAAAATCACGCATGTGTATTCTTACTTTGTAGCAGTAGAAGTTGATTTGTGTTAATTCCATACGTTTGATATAGGATGCACACAGGTACGTAAATTCCAGAGATATATACTGTATGACAATCGTAACGAGTAATGAGTGATTTCGAAGCGGAAATCAAAAGAAACAGTGTGAGTGTATTTACCTTGCCAACCATGTCACTGCAGGACACATTCTTTGCCTGACTTATGAAACGCACAGGATTGAAATCAAGTAGACTTCATCCACGCAGTATGTTGTCTAAACTAGTTACAGGTAAGGTGAATGGCTCGTCCGCCCAATTGCCTGCCTATACCCGTCCACAAAAGAATTCGGTGGTCTCTAATTTGGCCAAAGAAACTACAACTTGCAAGCACATACAAACGCTGCGGTATGTTTATTCATATTCATTCCATAGCACGCGCATATTCACGTATATCCTCTGTAGTACGTAAAACCATACGTAAACAAATTATGGGTACATAACAATTGCATTTATCTGCCTTCTCGTGTAAGTCATACAAAATATACACTCAGATGTAACCTACGATATTTAAATCAATAACTGAACAGATCGATATGTAAGCCCCTGTGAGTAAAGTTAGAGAATATCCGTACTGATGAAACCTGTGAATATCTGCATAGGTAACAAGGGATATCTCAAGACGTATGCACACGGTGCCATATCTCCATTCGTATGATTAAGCTACAATAATATATACATTTGTATGTACGCCATACGAAATACATACTTATATAAGCGCGCGCTGTACGACATGTACATCAAAGCGTGCCGCTTGTAGTAAGCTTGGCCAAATTAATACCCATATTGCATCTAAACACAACCACGCGAAATTCCATTCACGTGGACGTCCGGTACATTAGACTGTAATTTGCATAGCGTATGTAAAGGACGTGTGAGCCTGTGATTATACACTGTGGTGTGGACAATAATGTGCTCAAAACAAAATCATCCGTAAATACACCATAACATATGCATATAGATATTAATATATTTATATATTCATGATATGGTGTATACAAATATACTACTTAAAGTGTGTGCACTGTAAAATTCAACAATTCACGTTCTAAAGGGCCTACAATGCAAACATTATAATGTAAGTAAAATGTTATCTAAATACATAAGTTCGTAATTCGATAGGCAATTGCATAAATACGAAAATAAAAGTATGAATCTTCGAAGTCGCAAAAAATGTTCTATAGAAAGATAAGCATAATTTGGGACAGACACGTGCTCATACCTTAGGTAAAATAAGACATGATATAATAAATGTTAAATACTCGATACGAACACATGGATCTGTAACATCCGAGTGATTAAAAATATACAGAATATAAAATATTTAAATCTTTATGACGCTACATCCGGATATGTGATTAGTAAAGGTTGGAGACCACGAAATCCAACATATTCCTGTGACACAATTTGACAACGCGAAGTGTAATGTGCGTCTAGACAATGTCACGGGGAAGGCCAAGGCACGAACACGGTCGAAGCGTCTGTAGAAGAAGGAGATGAAGAAATGAAGAAGAATAGGAAAGAAGAAAAGAGATAATAATGTACACGTATGTAGTAGGACGTCTTTACTGAGTCATATGTAGAGACGTGGGAGCATCTAGAGTGTCTAATAAGAGAATATATGAGATGCCTTTAATCGGGTCCAATACAGGCAAACATGGACCGCTGTCCTATAAGCACTGCTATAAATACAGCTTCTTTATAATCTTAGATATATAAAAGGGACAAACTGAGACCATGCTGTGGACCATCATAGAGAGGAACAGTATTAAAGAATATAACACAGGAATGTAGTGCTTATCGCCGTGCAGACTGTTACAAAGGCACAAAGAAGGGAGCATAAAAGGACACTAATAGTGACGTATTATAATATAATATATTACGGGTTAGAGTCCTTTACGGACCGGACTCACGTTGGCCTCTTATTCTCTGACCGCTCGCTCCATGGGGTGAAAAATTTTCCTATCCAAGTTCTAGAACTTTAATAAAGATCACGACTAATCTTGGATGGGTTTTCCTAATAACCCCTGGGTCCAGCGTGCCCGAGTACAGAGAGAAATATACATTAAGAAAGTTGTAGTCAAACACAGATCTTTAAGTTTTACATGGGGGAAAAATATATCAAATAGTGGTTCCGCTTAAATAAGTATATTCGCCCAGCCCCCATTGCTTTTGCCTTACGTTCACCCTTTGGAGCCTTCTAAAAGGCACTTTCCGTTACCAGATATTCAGTTTCTTGTCTCGCGGCACCATCAGTACAGAGGCCTTAGCTTCAAGTTACCCTCATAGATTCTCCGTAGACAGAGATGCTCCACTTACTTGACAAGTCTTACGCAGCTTTCAGAGTTCCCACAAAAGGAGCCCTCCCTCCAGGTTCCACCACCGAGACCCCATAGAAAGAAGCATTCCTCTTACACAGCCCTCTTTTACCTACCTTCCAAAGTCCCCGGCCAAAGAACTCTTCTCCAGGTTCCAAAACAGGACCCCTATGGAGAGAGATGCCCGTCTCCAAACATTTCTTTATATATCCTTCAGAAACCTCTCCGTCAGTGTTCACCAGACGCTCCCATAAGGAGACACGCCCCTTATGTAGTGCCGTCCTAAGTCCGTTTGTCACAGATCCCGGTAAACTAACACTTATCGAGACAGTCACCCGTTTCCAGCACCTTTCTTTAAGTTTACTTCAGTCTTAGTGGTTACTAATATCAGACTTTACATTGTGTAAATACGTCAAAGTGTGTTTTTCTCATGCCTCCGTTGTTTATCAGTGCATTTGGCTCGTTTGGACAGTTGGCTGCTGTCCGCGGCGGCGTGAACAATCATCTTGCTTAGTGCGTGGGGTTTGTGCCTCCTTACACGTATGTGGTGATGATCCCTCACGTTTATACACATTCGTCTTCAGGATCCTCCGTAAAACCGGCATCCCCACCATAGGCGGTTCGAAGGGTCGACCTTGACTTGTAGTACTTAGTTTACGTCTCGAATGCTCTGTGTCAGATGGGACGTAACTTGGGTCCGCACACCCCGATTCAGGGACGTCTGAAGCTTGCGGCCGTGTAGCAAGGGTGTGTAAGGTTGTCGGCGAAAATGGTTTTGGGCTTAGAGGGCCTGGACGTCGGGTCTCAACCTGGGGTTCTAGAATAGTAATCGGACCTTTGGTGAGGACGGTTCCCTCGTCTTCTTCAGATTTCTGTCTTGGGGTCCGCTTCTTCTTGGAAGACTTTTTACAGTGCGAAACCTCCAGACGTCCTGATCGTTGGCTCATTTAAGCCGATTTGTGTGCACAACCGGTTATCTGCCGTGTTGGTTTACTAATCGATAGTTTAAATCTGATAATTTGGTGGTGATCATGAAAGGACCAACCCATGGTTTCCTAAAATTTGGCATTGCCCGCATATCTTGTCATGGTTGTACAAGTACACTATAACTCCTGTTTTCATTTTCCTATCTTTCGTTTTGCGGTCATAATATCGTTTGTTAACTTCGTGTGACCGGCTATTATGTAACCCTACCGACTTGTAGGCTAGACTTGTACACTAGATTTCAAACTTTCCAGTACATGAGCATAGTTAAAATTTTTGGACCCTCGGCTGGGCCCTGTCGGTGGAGTGGTTCGCGGTTTGTCGGTTTCCAAATAAAACGCTTCACTTCTGCTCTCCTGTAATTATTCTTGTTCTACAGTTGTAGCAATTCTAAGGGCTTCCTGCAAGCTGTTGGCTCTGGTATAACTTCCTTGGCGTCCCGGGGTCCCTATCATTCCTTTCGTAAAATTTGCTAGTAGCATGCTCGTAAAGGAAATTTGCAAACCCGGGTCCTCGACTTTCACGGCCGTTTTCTGCGTTAGGCTCCTACACCCATCTGCGAGCCCTTGATATGTTTCGCCTTTCTTTCGCCTGACCAAATTTAGTAGCATAAAATGGAATTTTTCACTTCGCTTCTCCCGGAATCTGCTGCGGAAAAATGTCTTGAATTTTGTCCTCGTTACTTCGTCGGCATGTAGCTACAACGTGCTATTATGAAATGATTTAGCGGCGTCCGATAGCTTTAAGAAAGCCTCATGAATTTTACCCGCCCCTGATCAATTCCCAACCTTGGAAGTGCCTTCTATGGTCTCGAAAATTTCGTTCAAGGGGGTTGCCTTCTCCGTCCCGATCATATTGGAATGAGTGTATCTAGCCACATATCCTTTGTCGCTGTTGGTCTAGCGCTAGTGGATTTTAACCCTTAACTTGCTAACGTGGAAAATATGGTGAGCACCTAATAATGCCAGCAAATGGCAGATGGGATTTAACTCGGCGTTTAATGGGTTAAACTTCTGCTGGCACCCGGGCCATCTGTTGCATAACTACATCATCATGCTTAGACACGTGACGTGACCTTTACTTGCCAACGTGGGTTCTAGCTTTAGACCAGATCCAATTTCCCATCGCGATGCCGGAATATTCCTGACCCTCGCGGTTTTAATGGGTCTATCCCACCGCTGCAAACAAATTTGTAACGGGCGGGGGGTTGTGACCTAGGTCACTTACCCGAAGATTCTTACGGCTACCGCCAAGTTAGGTTGCTTAACTTCCTAACTAAACTGTCCGTTATAGATAAGGAATTATCGGAATTAGGCTAGTTGGGAGGGAGGGGGAGACGAATATTCCTTTGTCTGATCGCAGAGGTGTGGTAACACGACCCTCATTCGGCTGAATTCCAGGAATCTGTCTCTGATCTAACTGAGTGCTCAGAAATGAGATAGTGTATACGGTAATAAATGTGATATACCAACTGTTTACAGAATGTAAACAAAGGAAAACGCAAAATCAATATGCATTCAATTCAGCAATTCAGTGTCACTAGTGCACCTCCAGTTTCCTTGTGTCACGTCAATACAGCCCGGAAAATATTTCGTTACCTCTCGATCTAAAAAATATTAGTTTTTTAGAAAAAAACTAATTTCTTGGAAGAAGAGACTGAAAAAACTCGGATTCCAACAAATTTTACAAAAACAGAATTACAAAATTTAAATGGTCCTTCAGCAGAACGTGTTTCACGGAAGCAGCGTGACGTAGACATTAGAGACTGAAGTATCCACAACACAAGCAACCAATCTCCAGCACGGTACTACTGAAACATCCGGGGACCAAACGAGACCGAGTCACGCCTGCGTGGCGTTTTTGGGCGCGTTCGCAAAATGGCGAAACGCGACCATTTGCTGCGTCACGTCTGTCCGTCCGACTAGCCGCCTGTCCCTCAGTCCGCACGGAACGACTCGGTTCCCACCAGACAGATTTTATGAAATTTTATATTGCATTGTATTTTTCGAAAATTCAAGTTTCAGTAAAATCTGACAAGAACAACGGGTACTTTACATAAAGACCGATATATCTTTTTTTTATCATATCTCGTGCAGTTCTTCCTAGAATGAAAAATATTTCAGACAAAAGTTGTAGAGAAAATCTAAAAACGCATTTTATGTCCAATAACTTTGTTTGAAAATCATGTCTTTTTGAGGAAATGTGAAAAAATGTAGGGCAGGGTAGGTCACAGATGACATGTCTTATGCGAATTGCATGCTGGATACCTTGGGCTATGAAAACACACTCACAATATGCAATACTTATTGCTTTTCCACTGCAGCAATGGTTACGCAAACGCGCCTCAGTGTTACGTTGTACGTACGTTCCTTCGCTTATTATTATTTTCGGACTGCCTGAGACAATGGCATTGTCACTGGGGATGGCTTGATATCGAGCCACCGATCTGACCACATTTTCAGCCAGTCTGGCCGCCCCGAATTTTTTAGTGCCTGTCAGACAAAGTGTACAAGTAAGTAAATTAGTCGACCGCTCTACAAGCAAAAATATCGCTATCCAACTGCAAGCCAAATGCAGTAAAATAAAAATTTTCCACTTTCTCCCTAAGATATAATTTCTGAATTACCCATTGGTATGTAAATATGTGTCCAAATTTCATAGGTTACGGAGTTAAGCCCGCTTTACTTACAGTAAAAGTTAAGGCTTATTGAAAATATATGGAATAAAATAATATAATCCTATTATGATACGTGTATATAATACACTAACAAAAGTTTAACGCTGAAATGAAACGTGTTTTGCAGCTTATGTCTTGAGGTTTAAAATCTTTGTTATGGCACATGATGAAGCAAGGAAGAAAAAAACAGAAATGCTACGTTAAATTAAAATCTAAGGGAGGTAGGAAGTAAGAAAAAAGGAAAAATCGAGAAGAAATGAAAGCATAAAGGACAAAAAAGTTGACAATTAAATGAATGTAAATTTGTAGTTGGCTGGAAGGATAAAAGAAGGGTGGAAATATGGTGAAAGGGAGGGGAAGAAATACAGAGAGCGATAGCAATAAATGTACCGGTTTACCGTTCACAATCATCTGCCTAATTACTTTTTTATACTCTATGCAACAGAAGTAGCTTTGATTAAAGAGAACAGAACTTAGTACAACTCATTTCGTTGGTTTCTGTTACACAGAACTATTACATCCTAATTCCGGTGCTTTATTTGCAGTACCTTAGTCTTACATCTTGTATTATGCATTGTCTCCGTACAGGCAAAGAAACCAGTGTCAGTTTGCCGGCACAGACTTTGCAATACCTCACTCAGCCTCCCAGTGTGTGTAATGTATTCGCGGTGCCCGCGAGCGCCGCATTCAAATCACAGCACAGCGAAGCGACTTGCAACCGCAGCCACATCTCAACCACAAGACGCGCCTCCTACTCTGAAATTCAAATTCGAAACGTATACAGTGAATCCTTTACGCTATCCACATCGTGTGTAATAAAACCATCCGTACGTTTCCTCTTACACTTTGTAGGAAAGAGAGATTACTGGAAACCAGACAAACTATGCACTACCAAACAGCTAAAAATCACCATACATCACACAATGGCTGAGCATTCGTTAGTCATATGACGTAATGGTTCTTGTTCATTGAAAATTCACTCTAGTGACGTAAGACTGCAGAATTTGAAATACAGTATAATATCAATGCATTGTTTCATAAATAAATTAATGAGGTGAATATGTTAAACACTTTATTGTCCAACTATGCACAAATATATAATTCGTAGGTACAATTAAAATTATAAAATATTTAAAAGTGTTCTGACATGTTTCGGATCACAGAGGATCCATCATCGGGGAGCGTTCTATCGTGTGCGTTGACATGGACGTACTTCACTTCAACGCACACTATAGAACCATTCTTGTAATTTTAGCCAAGTACTGTACAAGGTTCTCTGACGATGGATCCTCTGTGATCCGAAACATGTCGGAACACTTTTAATTATTTTATAATTTTAATTGTATCTACGAATTATATATTTGTGCATAAGTTGGACAATAAAGTGTTTATGTGTTGATGATGCACAGTGCAACATGAGGTGAATATGTTGTTTCAAAACGCGATATATTCCCTCGGTTTGGCACAAAGAGGTATCTGGAAAGGACTTGTTTAATGACTAATTGTAGATAAAGGTGCAGCCAGACTCCATACCAGTTAGTACAGGTAACTTTCTGATTGTGCTCCTTACCACAGTACCTCGTAGCTGTGGATATTGGCTATTAGATTCATTTGGATCAAAACACAGCAGAAAACAAGTGAGCATGCAGCGAAGCATGTATTTACATATTGTCCCCAGAATACATGAGAGTATTATGATATTCTTAAATTATGTAAAAGTTGAAAACCTTTCGGACCAATATTAGAAACAACTAATCGTCTGATTTCTTTAAGAAGCAACAAAACAATATTTGGTCTTATTTTTTAAACGCCTAACTTCCTGCTCAGTAA
>Ga0123353_10005323_pt1 | contig 16858 bp, 15 predicted proteins | sample TergutLab28metaG_3_FD_92763 | JGI IMG/M metagenome (GOLD analysis project Ga0123353, IMG submission 92763) | Labiotermes labralis P3 segment gut microbial communities from Petit-Saut dam, French Guiana - Lab288 P3 | ecosystem: Host-associated > Arthropoda: Insects > Digestive system > Gut ...
ACTTCCTCTTGCTCTTTGGGGCTTAATTTTCGTATTTCATAGTTTAATTCCTTTTCCATATTTCTTATCTTAACACTTCTTTTTGAACTCCGAATGACTTTATCGCCGGGTTAATATATATCGGATTCGCAAAGCCAGTTTTCACCGAAATTATGCCTGTATGTTTGGCAAGCAGCCCTGTCTTTCTCGTTTGCCCAAACAATGTCATATCCGGCTTGCTTAAAGCCAAGACATATCCCCCCGATTCCGGCAAACATACTGGCAATTTTTAATCCCATGTAAATTATACCGCCAAATCTGAAATGAGAACCTGCCTGTCCACCGAAAAGATTTCCCTCAGCCGGTTATGCGACATCGGAATCGTATTATGATTTTCGGCAAGTTTTATTATATTATGAACGCTGACTGCGCTTCCGTGAACAGACGTTGCGCGGACAATATCCGCTATTTGAGCGTCAATATTAGTTCCGAATCCTCCCGCTATATAGCTGAAAAATGATAGTGGTAGCTTGCTGTCGCAGTAAGATTGAAAACCGCCTATATAATTCGTAATCATACGGTTTCTATGGTCGTTGCTGATTGTATATTTTGAATACGCCTTGTTATCAATGATTCCGCAGTACCCGCTTTCATCAGAAAGTAGAAGTACATCGGGCGTTAGTCCGAGCGGCCCGACATGACGGGTTTCAAATCCGAAAACAGATTTGAACAGTTCAACCGTAGCCAATTCAAATTCGGTTGCGTTGTCGCGTCCCCGAAACGCCATTTCAAAGTATTCGCTCATAAAAGCACTGACAGCACCGCGAGGGTAAAATTTGCGAAGCGTTTCCTCAACGACGGGTATTTCTACGCCTGTCAGTTCGGCTATCCGGTCAATGATTGCGGCGTTGATTTTGGCAATCGGAGCGCGTAGCGATTCACCGATAAACGCTCGTTTTACTTTGTGTTCAATTATCATACGGTCAGTAACAGTTTGCGCTTCGGTTAAATTGCGTATGTCTTTTTTATGTTTCGGGTCAACACCGTATTTACGCTGAAAATATTCATGCGATTCCGGGCGGTCAATAAACGGCAGGTTTTCAGAGAGAATAGTTGCGACTTCATCAGCTTTTTCGGGTATAATACGCAAATTGCGGTCATCATCACGCTTTGCAAGCTGTGTGTATTCTATCCATATCTGTATTGTATTTGCAACATCAAGAAGATTTCCGTATGGGTCATTTTCGTTTATGCCTTTACTTGACGGGTACTTTTGAGCGAAGTCTGCGGCAAGCGATGAATCGCCGTATTGCCGATATACAAGAACACGTTCAACAACGTGCCGATAACAACGGTCAGTTTCGTTTTCAGCTTCAACTATAACGACTTTACCAATTTCGTCTTTTGTCAGATATTCAATCCGAGAATCGGCAAGCAAACGGAGCAGAAAACGAAAAGGGCGAATTTTGAACCGCTCACTTACTTGAACACCCCTCGACAATGAATATGAGGACGGAAACTGATACCGCAGAATTTGATGTTTAAGAACAGCGACAGGCGAATCCCCCGACATAATCGCTTCGCCTGCAAGAGTGAGTTTGAGTTTATTAGTTTTATCTTGGTCGAATACTAATCCTAAACTTTTAAGCCACGCGATATATGTACGCCCACCGCCCCCGCGCTGGTCGCGGCGTTCGCCTGCTCGTTTTATCGAAGCATCTTCCAAAGCGGCTTCAAAATCAAGATGGGTATCGCGCTGTCCCTGCCATTCTTGGTCAAGAGCGATTTGGGCAACAGTTGCCAAAGTTTCGGGAATCGAGTTTAATTTTCGCTTGGGGCGCGTAACCCACCAGTTGTTAATCATTAAGTTTACCTCACTCGTTTATATTTGGTTCGATGTATTCATATTGAATACCCGCGAATGTATTTAAAATTGCCTCAAATATTGCCCTTGCACCATCGCAAGGAACAGCCATTCCGATTTGGCGCCGGACACTTTCTTTTGAGCCATGAAAAACATAAGTATCAGGAAATGTCTGTAAACGAGCGCGCTCACGATTTGTCAACGCTCTCGGTTCTTCCCAATGGTAAATGTGAGTGCCACCGCCGCCGCTCCCTGTTACGGTATAGGCGGGTTTGTTCGGGTCAAGCCGTTTATATATTTGGCTGATTTTTGTCGCAGTTTTGATTTGAAGTTCGTCGGGAAGGTTTGCTGTAAAAGCATTTTCGCCGGGGCGGATATGTTCCAATCGCCGCACAACAGTTTCAGATTGTTTTGTTCGTTCGTTATTCGGTGCATCGGGAGCAATCGGTGGTCGTTCAATCGCCGCACGGCAAGAATTATCAACATTTAAATACGGAACGGTTGATGGAACGCGATATATTACGCTCTCTGTGTTTCGTATGCCAATTATAATGACACGATGCCGCACTTGCGGAACACCATATTGCTCAAATTTATACAAATGCGGTGTTACTGTATAACCCGCAGCTCTCATATCTTGAAGAATTTGTGTGAACGCTTTGCCGTCGTTCGCTGTTTGTAACCCGCCTACATTTTCTGCGAGAAACCATTTCGGCTGAAAAATTTTAAGTGCTTTTATACCGTATGAATAGAGTGGTCCGAAAGAGCCGTCCAACCCTTTTTGTTCTCCAACAATACTGTAATCGTTGCACGGAAACCCAAAAGCAAGCGCGTCTATATCACCCTCGCTCCCAAGTTCTTTTTCTATATCAAGTTTACGAATATCACCGCACACTACGCCATTCTGCCCTTGTGTGCAGATATTGTTTAAATAAGTAGTGCAAGTGTCTTGGTCGTAGTCGGTTGCCCATTGATGGACAATACCAAAATTGGAATTGTCGATTTGTGCTGTCGTTGCACCGTAGGCTATCCCGCCCGGTCCGCAAAACAGTTCACCAAGTTTGAATTTACTCATAAATTTCACCTCGCTTATATGCGTTCATCGCTTGACAATACAAATGCCCGCTCAAATTTTATTCCAACAGCATTTGCTATTTCGTCTAACTCGCTGATTGTAAAACTCTCCCGCTTCATTTTCGCATTTAATGCCTGCGGGGATTGTCCTGTCCGCCGCGCAAGTTCAGCTTTGCTTATATTTAATCTTGCACATAACATACGGATTTGGTCAGAAATAGTCATCGGTTCACCTCACACAATATGTTACTATAAATTATACACGAAATAGTTTAGCTTGTCAATATAATATTTTAGCTTTGGGTTGTTTGCGCTATTCGAGAGTAAAAGGTATATTACCCCTACCCCCTCACTTTTGAGGACTGAAACCCTTGATTTAATGCGGTTTTTATTCGGCTAAATGTCAACATATCGACGTGGAAAAATGAACAGGATAACCGCACAAATATGAACGCTTTGTAAAATCGTCAATAAAACAAAATTTACAGTTGACAAAACGCTTCTTGGGGGAAATCGGAAGATATTGCTCCATTTTTAGATAAAAACCTGGACAATAACATTATCCTAACACAAACCGAAGGGCTGACCATGAATCCGCGACTGGCGCAGCCGCAGTACGCCCGAAACAAAAATATGCTGGTCATCGGCGGTTCCGGCAGCGGCAAAACGCGATTTGTACTTAAGCCCAACCTCATGCAGTGCCGGTCAAAGGATTACCCAGTATCGTTCGTGGTCACTGATCCGAAGGGGTTATACAAAGCAAGCAGGGTTTACGATGCCTACGGTAATTATCAGGGCGCATTTGATGGGAATAATTACCGTGACAACTACGGAAATTTCCGTGGATCGGTTAGTAGCGGCTATTCCCGTGATACCAGCGGAAACGCAACGGGAAGAATCGATGGCAACAAATACCGTGATATTTACGGGAATTTGAAATTCACATTTGATGATTGAGCATTCGCAAATGAAAATGTCATTATCCAGCAAACTGAACACAATTAAGGAACCTGCGGGGGCTTCGTGTCCCGGATAACGCGAAGCCCCCCTCATTAAAAGAATAGGAGTGTTTATCATGACGAACCAAAAAATTTTCCATTCGAGGGATGGCTTTCATTCCTCCGCAACGGTGGATGTATGTACAGCTGAACAAGCGGAAGCGGCGAGTATATCGGTTGATGAAATACAAGGTGATACCGTAGAAGCGGTTACCGAACCCGAAAATATGCCGGAAGCACTGGTAGACGAAGAAGCGGCAAGAATCAACTTGAGAAAGAACACTGCGCCGCCTACTCAGATAAATATGACAGGCACAGTGTTCAACCGAATAAAAAACACGATAGGTAAAGAACCGGCGGAAACCGGCGGCATCTTGGGAATGTCGGACGATGTAATCGATAGTTACTTTTTCGACCGCCTTCCGGACGGCGCATCGGGCGCGACTTATACTCCGAATTGCGGCGCGATCAACGCTTGGCTAAAAAAGTGGACACGCTGGGACATTGTCTACATGGGCGCGGTTCACTCGCATCCGACAGGCTGCACCGCACCGTCCTACCCCGACAAGCAATATGCGCAGCGGTTGTTGGATCACAGCTTGAACTACGATAAAGCTAAGTCTTTCTTCTACATACCGATTATTCAATCATCTGCTGATACAGGCGAGTTCAGGCTGTATTCTTACATTGCCTGCTACCGGGACGGAAAGTTTTCTGTAGAACCGATAGACCTGTATATCGATGGTAAAAAGTACGAACCAAATATCAACATCCCGCTTGAAAATTTCGCGCGTATCCGCTCGCTGCTCCCGCAGGAAATCATGTCGAAAAAGACTGTTATCTGTGTCGGAGCCGGAGGAGCCAGAGCGTTTGTCGAGAACCTCGCCCGCAGCGGTGTCGGTAATTTTGTTTTGATTGACGGTGATATTATTTCGGAAACAAACATCGCTACGCAAGGCGTGTACTATTCGGAAATCGGTCAAGGCAAGGTCGAAGTCATCAAAGAACGGATACTCGATATAAATCCCGAAGCGAACGTGGTTTGCATTGAAAAATTTTTGAATGACGACCTTTCAGACGATGATTTCATGGAACTGGTCGGTGACGCTTGCAAAAAAGCATTTGAAGAATCACCCACAGATATCCTGATCGGTGGCTTGACTGACAACTTCTATGCGAATGCAAGAGCGGCGCGGTTGGCGCTGAAGTACGGTACTCCTTATATCGAAGCCGGAATTTATCCGAACGGCGTAGCCGCAGAAGTCATTTTTACTTACCCCGGCGTAACGCCCTCATGTGCCAGATGCGCTAACTCCGGCAGGTATAAGCACTATGTTACCGGCGGTGTAAACAACGCGACATCCGATGGTTGTCCTGTGTTCACAACCGATATTTTAAACGGCATCAAAGGCTTTGTTAGCCTTATGCTTCTGCTTCACAACACAGACACCCGGTTCGGCGGTTACCTTGAAAACTACAAGACCCGCAACTTCATTCAAATGTACTTCGACCCCTTCAACGAAATGTTCAAAGACGCGCAAATGGGCGAGGTTCGCTACTATGAACAAAAGCCTGATCACCCGGACAACGGATATGAGGAATGCCCGGATTGCCACGGGACAGGTAATCTTGAAAACATGAAGGGGAAAATAGAAGATACCCGGAAGATTTTCGGTTGAGGAGGTGTTTGGCATGAGACGCTTCATAGACGGAAACAGCGGACAATTTGAATGGCTCCGCGATCAAATTCAAGGTACGCTGTATACTTTCAATGATGTTTCGCTGCCCTGCGCTTGTACGCCAAATAGTTGCCGTATGGGATTCGAGTTTACACCGGCAAATGGGTATAAACTGTATATTGATAAAAACATATCATTTACAGGCAGCCATGAAGAATTTAGGCAGTTATTAGACACAGGAGAAGCATCGTTTGAATCATACGAAACATTAATCGGCTTTCTCCGAGGGCTTAATATCTTATACACTAACACGGTACCGACAAGAAGAACAGCTTTTGTAAATTTCCCCAATGAAGAAGCGGCAACGCCCGAAGAACAAACAGCGCATTCGGAAGAAGTTCTCCAAACCGCGCGCAAGTCGGTGGATATAGACAGTGATGAGCTTTTCAAAGGTTTAGCGTCAAAAATTATCGGTCAAAACAAAGCCTTGATGAATTTAGCGGATGCCACACAAATACACTTGGCGCAGTTAAAGCCGAAGCGTCCCGCAACCATTTTCATGGCTGGGCCGACAGGCGTCGGCAAGACTGAAAGCGTGAATGTCTTGGTCGATACGCTCAACGAGATTACAAAAGTTAAGTTTCAGCAAATCCGCGTTGATTGCAACCAGTTCATGGAGAGCCATCGCGTAGCTCAATTGTTAGGTTCGCCGCCCGGTTATGTCGGCTACGGCGAACCCGCCGCCCTCGCGCCTCTCGCGGATAATCCAAGATGCGTCGTTCTCTGGGATGAAATCGAAAAAGCACATAGCAATGTCTTAAAAGCCATCATGAGCGCGATGGACGCCGGCAAGGTACAACTGCCATCTCCGATAAACGGAGTCAGTGAACTCGACTGCAGGTATTCGATATTTATCTTTACCTCAAATTTGTCGTTGAAAAACGCTACAAAAACAATCGGCTTCTCGGGGTCGGAGAATAATTCTACATTCTTGGTCAGCGAAGAAGACCGCTGCAAGGAAGCACTTGTAAAAAATGACATAAGCCCGGAAATAGCGGGGCGCATAGCATGGTTTTTACATTATGAACCTTTGACGGAGGAAAATATCGCAATAGTTATCCGGCTCGAAGTCGAACAATGTGCCAATTCTTACGGCTTGTCAGTGAAGAATATAAGCGATTCCATCATTGACGAGCTTATCCAATCGACCGGCTCGAAATTCGGTATGCGGGCGTACAAACAATTGATAAACAGAAAATTCGGAAAAACTTTCGCTTCTTTCAAAAATACAACTATAAACGTTACAATCGGCGGAAGTTTGGAAGTGCTTGACGTTACACCATGTTCAGATTAATTCTGAATAGGCAAGCGTTTATAACATAAATCAGGAGGCATCCCAAGCTCGTTCAACCAAACGAGGAGCCTGTCCAGTAACTGCACCGCGTCAATCGGCGGAACGGATTTGTCGTAAACGTCGCCGGCAATCAAGACAGCGTCCGGCTTATGTTCTTTGGCATGGTTCACAATTTCTTCGATAATATGCCATTGGTCGTCCAGCATCGAGAACTCATTGACACGAATCCCAAGATGCAGATCGGACAAGTGAAAGAACCTCATCGCTCATTTCCTTTCCTCGTTTTTAAACGAATACTTTATATTTCCTGTATTTTCATTTGCTGTATCACGGATTGCCCCGATTTCGCTAAATACCCGAAGCTTGATTGCGGGCGTATCTCATCGTGCGGAATCAGGACATATATCCACGGTTTTCCGCCAATCGTATTGTTGAACTCGGTTGCGGCGCGGCAAAATTCTTCGGCGGCGGCTTTCTTTTCCTGCACTTCCGCATCTTCCATGTCCCTTCCCGCTTTTGGTTCGCACATGAAGATCGTGTCGGTGGTTTCCACGATAAAGTCAGGTTCGTATTTGCGTTCCCCCATATGTCCCCAATAAATTTGGAACTGCCGGGGAGCAGGACGTAGCCATCGGAGGACGGCATCATCGTTTTCTAACACGATTGCGAATATACGCTCGGTGTCGCTGTGGAATTTATACAGGGTATGACCGGCTTTCTTAAAGCCGCTGAATATCTTGGCTTTCACTTCGGAGGCGTTCATAGGGGCGCGCAAATCGAAAATTTCATCCGACTTGAATTTGCCGGCGAAGCTCGGTTCAATGCGGCTGAACGGACGCATATTGGCCGCCCGGTAGCTCACTTCCTCTTTGTAGAAGTGTTCGTTCATTTGGGCGTATATAATATCGGCGATGGTTCGTTGGCGGTCGCGCATAACCTTTTCGGCTTCCTTGTCGTTCAAGTAGGACAAAAAGTGGTTCTTAGCGTCGGCTATCAGAGAATATATCAAATCGGCGCAACTTTCGTACTCTACATTGTCTTGAACGATAATATATCGGGCAATTTCGTTATCAACCGTGTCAACCTTTGTGTAAGCGGCCGTGCCGGTGGTCATCGTGAAGGTTTCGCCGCCTTCCTGCAATTCCGTGCCGAGCAGAGTATCGTCGGAAGGGTGCCAGCGCATCGTCCGCGTGTCCAATTTGAAATCATAAAAACCCCGTTTGATTTCGGTATGCGGTTGGACGACCGATTGGGGAATCGGAATCACATTATCAGTCAGGGCTTGGGCGCAAGTGTCGAGAGCTTTCGTAACTGCGGCGTCCAAATCTTCTTTTTTTAGCACCAATTCCGGGAACTGGCGGATGGTTTCGTTGACGATACTGTTGTGGACGGTAGCCCGTATATTCGGCTCGTTTATGGCATCGATGCTCCTGACCTGCCTGTTTAACTCGACAACGGTTTTCGCGGCGAGACTCTGAACCATGCCGGCGACGCGCATCGTTTGGTCGGGCTTTTCCTGCTGGGTGTACGCCTGCGTAGCCGTTTCACGGATCGTGAATGCTAATTGCTCGGTAAAACTGCTACCGGATGTCAACTCGTCGTAGACCGTAGGCAGCGGCACGGTCACACGCTGGTCGTCGTTGTCGGGCGCGTCCTGTTCCTCGATGTAAAACACCTTGCGTACCAGCGAATCCGGGTCTTTTGCGAGGTCTATGATGGCTTGGTAGCGGTCATGGCTCACGATGGAAAGGCGATCTACCTCGTCCACGCCGGTTCGCTGACTATATGGTAAGCGGAGCCCACGTCCGATGGTTTGCTCCGTGAGTGTTTCCGACGCCGATGTGCGGAGCGGGATTATCGTGTAGAGATTGGTTACGTCCCAGCCCTCTTTGAGCATATTCACATGGATGACGATTTCTATCGGATTGTCCGGCTGTTCCAGCGAAAGCAAAAGCTCGATGTTTTCGTCCTTCTCCGAGCCGCGCTGGGATGAATTGATCTCCAGCACCTTATCCTTGTAATACCCGCGGAAGAAGCTGTCGGAAGTTATGTAGTCCCATATTTCCTTTGAGTGGGTAGTATCCCTTGCCACGACCAGCACGAACGGTTTAATTATCGGCTTGTCGTGCGTGCGGGCATAAACGTCCAGCCTGCTCTTTGTATCTTCATGCAATCGGAGACCATCAGCCAGCTTCTCGCGGTCAAGCTGTTCGGGGGTGTATTCTTCCGGGTGGAAGTCGCGGCGCGTAAAGACAGCCGGGATTTTCACATACTTTTCATCGTTCAGAGCTTGGGCGAGGGAATACTCATACACCACGTTTTTGAACAGTATCTTACGCGCGCCGCTTTGGACTTGCGGCGTAGCGGTAAGCTCCACGCCGAGGATGGGGTGCAGTTCGTTGATGGTGCTGAACCCACGGTCTGCATGGTAGTGGTGGCTTTCGTCCATGAAGATGGATAAATCCGACAACGACTGCAAATAGGCGAAATAAGACTGACCCAACACTTCTTGTAAGCGGCGCATCCGACCGCTTTCGGAGTTGAGTTTGCTTATGTTGAATATGATTATCGTGATGTCGGTATGGAGCAGGGTCATCTGCCGGAATTCCTCGTAGTTATCGCCGTCCACGATCCGGGGAGGGTTCACGAATTTGTCTAAGCCCCGGAACACATATTTCGGGTTCGCGGGGTTTCCGAGGTCGGCTTTCAACTTCTTATATATGGTCAGGTTAGGCGCCATGACGAAAAAGTTTTTGTATCCCTTTTCATACACCAAATAGGCGATGAGTGCGCCCATCAAACGGGTCTTGCCGATGCCGGTGGCGAGGGCGAAGCATACAGACGGGAAGCTGCGCTCGAAGCTGGTCAGGGTAGGCCAATACTCCCTGACTTTGACCAAGTCCTCCGCGCATATCGGCTGGTAATCAGCCGACAGTTCCGCGACGAACCGTTCGTACTGCTCTTTTGCTTTATCAAGACTATCCTCGTCAATGCTTTTGCATTTTTCGGCGAACACTTCTTTCTCCACGCCGAGCCTGTCCAGCGACAGGATTTCGCAAAGACGCGCGAAACGATCCAAGCTCTCGGTCTGCGGGGGACGGAGAGCGAGGCGGTTGTTTATGTACTTTGCGTTACTGTTCAACATCGTCCCATTCCCCCTCGTCCAATTCCGGCGGATTGATTATGTTCAAGTTATAATTGTCCGCTCCGTATTCGCATTTCGACAGCACGGACTGCGGGATTTTCCGCACGTCTATGTTTTCGTACCGTTTGCCCAACCCGATGTCGAACGCCGGGGCGCATATCAGCAGCCGCTCATGATCCGGCAAGTCGCGAGATATATCGTCAAGCTGCGCCGCCGTCAGGTACTGCGTGGTGACGTAGATGAAGCTATTCGCTTGGCTCACGCCCTGCTTCCAGAAGACTTCGGTATTTGGCGCGTAGGAGAAACCATTGAGCTTGGCGACCGCCGCAACCAGCATCTGCGGGTTGTACTTGTCGCTAATAACGGGTTGCCCGTGCCTGTCCAATACAATCAAGGTAGGCGCAAGCTCATAAAACTTGAACCCACCGCCGCCCTGCCAATTTACAGAACGTGATATGCCGCCCTGTTCGCCGTCCACGACCGCTTTCAGCCGCGGCAGGCAATGGGTGTAGCAATGGTCGCCGAGTTCGATGCCTATGTAGCGGCGCCCCATCTTATGGGCGACGGCGGCGGTAGTACCGGAACCGAGGAAAGAATCGAGGATAAGGTCGCCGGGGTTTGAGCCGAGTATCAATATCCGTTCTATAAGCTGTTCAGGTTTTGGTGTAGCAAAAACAGATTCAGAATTGAATGCAACAACTTCTTTTCTTGCGTCTTGGTTATGACCTACATCGGTATATTTCCATAATGTCATCGAGGTCATCCCATCTTTAACATCGGTGAGGAATCTTTTAACACGGGGGACATTCCCACCGTTTGCTCCAAACCATATTCTATTATCGGCAATCAATTCTTCTAATTTTTCTTTTGAAAATCTCCAACAATATCCTGCAGGCGGATTTACAACACGCCCGCTTGGCGTAGTTATCGAATAGTCGGTATTTGCATTATACGTTTTTACTGAAACATCCCCTGATGTCCAAACGCCACGAGGGTCGTTGTCTGGATTGCTGTATCTGCTATTCATTTCTTCTGTGCGTGGCAGTAAGTTAGGACGCCATATATCTTTGTTCTTTGCATATACAAGCACAAAGTCATGACTATCAGACAGCCACTTGGCATCGTTTTGCGGAGAAAATTTCTTTTCCCATATAACCGTATTTATGAAGTTATTTCGTCCAAACACTTCATCACAGAGAACATTGAGATAATGTCCTTCGTCGTCGTCAATGCTTATCCAAACGCTACCATCGCTGGTGAGCAGGTTTTTTAGTATTCGTAGGCGTGGAATTATTAACGACAGCCATATTGAGTGTTCAAGGTTGTCATCGTAATGCTCGAACGCGCTGCCCGTGTTGTACGGAGGGTCTATATAGATACACTTCACCCGACCAGCGAACTCCTGCTCCAACGCTTTCAGCGCAAGCAGATTATCTCCGTGGATGAGCATATTTTCGGCGGCAGGGTTGCCGTAGTCCTTCGCGGCGTCATGTAGCAGTATGCGCGGCTCCACCGCCGGCTCCTGCCCCTTGCCGATCCATGTGAGTTCAAGTTTTTGCATCGTATATCCCTCCGTGTTTATACTATCTCGAACGAGATGGTTATTATGGTTTCGATTATTACTTCGCCTTCGAGACGCTGGCGTACCTCATCCTGCAGGGCGTCGCGCTGGCGCTCGATTTCTTCCTCGCGATCATCCCTTTCGCGCTGTTTGTTTTTCCGCTCGATTTCAAGTTTGTTCAGTAAATCACGATGATCCAGCATTTCAGCGAGGGTCGCGGTACCCTGTAACTTCCGTATTTCTTTTTTCTTTTCGGTTATGGAGCGCTTCACCTTTTCTATTTCCTTGTATAAGCCCTCTATCAGTTCCTCAGAGTAAGCGTCTATCTTTTCGCATTGATCCATGTAATATTTTATATTCCGGGTTTCAATATCCGTCTTTTGGGCTTCGATGCCGGCTTGCCGCCGTTCAAATAATTCCGCGACATCGGTAGCGCTTTCGCCGACGACGGACGCCGGCAACTCCATGATCTGGAACACCATATCATCGTCAATGTGCGTTCCATCTTCCGTGACGACCGTAAAAATCAAGTGTTCCTCGTCCTCGATGCTCCTATGTACCAGTTTGTCTATTATCAGGGTACCCCGTAGGTTCGGATGATCCGTGAGGAACCCGATGTGTTTATCGTGGTTTGAATAATCAAAACGGACAGCCGCCGCCGGGAGCGGATTTTCTATGGCTTGCATCAGCCATGCGTAACACATCTCATCATCGCGCCGCAGGAATATATCGTTCTGCGCTTCAGCGTCTTTCCATTTCAAGTTATAAATTCTGCTAACGCCGTTCTCGGTGTACTCAAAGCGGAATTGGTCGAGAGGCTCAACCCGCTCCGCTCCCTGCATCTTGAAGAAATGGAACAGCCATTGGGTGAATTTGTCCAATTCGTTTAAGGTGTCGGTATTGCATTTTTCAAGCCGCGAGGCGACTTCATGGTCGAAGTTCTCCATGATCGATTGCCGTGCTTCCGTCATTCTCGTGTCTATTTGAACGGACAACACGCTTTGTAATTCGTCAAAAGCCGCCGTTATTTCGTCGTGGGTACGGCAAGTCTGATATATTTCAAGGATGCGCTTCTCGAAATCGACGCCGTCCTCTATCGTACCCAGCACTTCATCCGACGAGCCGAACACGCCCTCGAAGAGATGGAACTTCTGCTCCAGCAGTTGAAACACTCGCTGATCCGCGGCATTCGCTTGGTTCAGGAAGTTGATAACGATAACGTCGTTTCGTTGCCCGTAACGATGGCAGCGGCCGATGCGCTGCTCGATACGCTGCGGGTTCCACGGAAGGTCATAGTTTACGACGATGTTACAAAACTGAAGATTGATACCTTCGGCGGCGGCTTCCGTCCCAAGAAGGATGGAAACGCGGTCACTGCGGAATTCCTCTACGATTGCGGATTTCATATCCGCCTGCCTCGACCCAGATATCTTACCGTCGCTTTTGTGCCGTTCCCGCCATTCGTTATATATACGCCTTGAGTTCTCGTCGCTGTTCGAACTGTCCAAGAACAGGATTTGCCCCTCGTACCCGTGGTCGGTTAAAAGATTCATCAGGTATTTCTGCGTCCTCTTGGATTCGGTGAAGATAACGGCTTTACGTGCGCCCCCCAATTCTTCGTTCTTCTCGAAACCGCGGACGAGTGCCCTAATCAGATTATCGCCTTTCGCGTTCGTGGTGATGCGCGCCGCAAGTTCGGCGTACCGCTGCAATTCCTCTATTTCCAAGCGTATCCCCTCGTAGTCTTTTTCGAGGGTTTCAGCGGCGATATCTCCATCACCGTTCGCTTCTTCGTCTATTAGTTCCTCGATACCGTCATAGTCATCGAAATCAGCCAATGTTATTTGCCGGTTGTAGTCGGTCAGTTTGTCCTGCAAGCGCTGTATCAGCGTGGAGAGAGTGCCGTGTATTGCCATCGAAGATGATGCAAGCAGTTTGCGCGCTACCATTATCAACAGGGCACGCTGCCCTTGCGGGAAGGCATGGAGTTCTTCGCGCTGCAAGTATTCGGATACCTGATTGTACAGGGTTTCCTCGTCATGGTTCGGTAAATACGGCTGCGTGATCGCGTGCCTGTCGGTAAACGGGACATATTCTCTTACTTGTCTGCGGAGTGTTCGCTTGCATATTTGCTGTAGGCGGCTCCGCAAATTTTGGTTCCTGAGCGTTATATTCTGTGCCGCTACATAAACTTCTCGAAAAGTTTCGACGCTCCCGAAAACATGGTCATCTATGATACCGACAAGTCCGTATAACTCCATTAAGTTATTTTGCAGCGGCGTGGCGGTCAGCAACAGTTTCTTTCGGTCCCGCAGAACGTCCTTCAACCGCCTGCCCATGACGTTGTCGTTTCTATACACGTTACGAAGGCGGTGGGCCTCATCAATAATGACCAAATCCCAATTAACGCGGCGTATGTCCTCGTGCTTCGTGGAGGCGAAATTATATGAGCAGATAACAACGACCCCATCCCATTCAAACGGATTGTAAACAGGGTCATCTTTTTTCGCTTTGTTATAGTTTTTCGATTCCAATATTTCGGATCGTATAAAAAATTTTTCTTCAAGTTCAGCGCGCCATTGCGTCCGCAGCGAAGCGGGGACAATGAGTAATATTTTGCGCTTGCGCTCTGACCAACGCTGCGCGAGAACCAACCCCGCTTCTATGGTTTTGCCAAGCCCAACTTCGTCAGCCAGCAACGCCCCACCCGAAAACGGGGACTGCAGCGCGAAGAGAGCCGCGTCCACTTGGTGCGGGTTCAAATCGACCTTCGCGCCGGACATAGCGGAAGCCAGCCCGTCGATATTACATTGAGGGCGCTTCAACAGCAACTGTTCGGCGAAAAACCTGATTTGATGTTGGGTGTAAGGCATGGATTAATTTACTCCTTCGGTTGGTCTGTCATCTCCATAATATCGGAAATATCACATTTTAAGGCTCTGCAGATTTTTTCAAGAATGTCTGTATTAACATTTTCGTTCTTCCCGAGTTTCGTTACAGAAGCTGAACTGATGCCGGCCAAAGCGGGAAGGTCTTTCTTTTTCAAGTCCCGGTCAATCAATAATTTCCACAGCTTCTTATAACTGATAGCCATCTTGGATACCTCGCTTTCGACGAATCATAGCACTAATATATATTCTACCACATTCGACAGGATAATGCAAGATTAAATGATGCGATAACATGAAAAAAAGAAAAGATTGCTTGAAATTCTGTAATTTGTAAATTTTTTATGAAAGTCATTGACAAGCCCCCAGGTTATATGATAAAATATTCGCAGGTTAGCGAATAGGCATAACGGCGCAACGCCGTTAGAATAGAAGGGAGCTTACTATGACAGGTGAATTCGGGAAATACATTGACGACAAAAGAAGGGGACGCGGCGAAGGCGGCGAGGACATCAAACTCAAAGACATCGCGGAAGCTATGGGGATAACCGCCAGCTACCTGTCCGACATCATAAAGGGTCGCAGGAATCCGCCGGAAATGCAAATCATCGAAAAAATCGCCGCGGTTCTTAAACTCACATCGGACGAAAAAGAGGAACTACTCGACCTCGCCGGTCGCGACCGGGACGGCGCCGCGCCTGACTTGCCCGAATATCTAATGTCGAACAAGATACCTCATGTAAGGAAAGCTCTCCGGCGCGCAAGCGAAAAAAAAATAGGCGACGATTTTTGGAAGAAAGTCGTGGAGGATATAGACAAGGAAGATTAACCGGGAGGATTAATAAAGTGCTTTCAACCCTTTTCAGCCTTACTCCGCAAATCTACAAGGCGGAGTTTGATAACGAGGCAAAATTGTTTTTGCAAAAGTATTACCCCGAAGCCCTGCAGTCACCGATGGCGGTACCCATAGTGGACGTAGCGCGTAAACGGATGGGTCTGCGGGTCGTTGAGCAACGTTTGAGCGAAGATTTTAGTATCCTCGGACAGATGTGCTTCACGAACGGGCTTGCGGAAATATACGATAAAGACAACGATGAATTCCGCGAATACAGGGTTCGGTATGGAACGATGATAATAGACCCTGATACCATATGGGAGCGTAACGAGGGATGCAAGAACAACACGGTTGCTCACGAATGCTACCATTGGCACAAACACAGAGACTACCATATTTCTATATCCGTCCGGGATAGTTTTAAGGCCGTAAGACGGTATTGTTATTACGTAGGAAGACCTGAATCTGCATATTTGGATTGGACGGACGAGGAATGGATGGAGTGGCAAGCCACCGGAGTCGCCCCGCGCATCCTTATGCCGTTGGATTCATTTCATATCATGGTTGAGCAATTTTTGCGTGAGTACGAGGACAACCCTGACATCAGGATGAAATGGTATTCCGTACATAGCTGGGTCATAAACAGCTTGGCTTCGTTCTTCAAGGTTTCAAAACAATCCGCGGGGATTCGCCTTGACGAAACAGGCTATTGTTTGCATTGAAAAATAAATATGCGTTTAAATGCATATTTTTTTTTGCCGGATAACTTCGCACATTAGCGCATAAGCGATATTGCGATAGTAAAACAAAAGAGGTGAAAACGAAAGATGGATGATATTGAAATAAGTGCGGAGAGCCATGAAGATTATATTTACATCATTGTTATATATGATTCCTTGCCATACTCAAACGTGGCTTTCCGCAAAGGCAAAAGCTCGAAGGAATACCGTACAAAGGATGTTATTTGCCCATACTGCGGACGGGTTTTTGACACAGTGGACGTCAGGACGAGGATCGAGGTTTTCCGCTGTTCCACTAAATCCGAAATAGTCTGCCACAAGCAAAAGCATTGTAAACTTTGCTACGGTATCGTCGGCGTAAAATACGCCTGAGATATATCCCCACAATTGAATATCCCAATTATCGGCTTTACCGCCTGACGGCGGTTAAGCGCGGCTCTCACGGAACCTGATTTAAAGCGCTTGGAATGTTTGGTATGCCCCTACCCAGTGGAATTCTGGGGGCGGCAGCCTGAAAGCGCCCGGATCAACGGCTGCAGCCGCGCGGATATAAAGCCAAACGCACGCTAACGTATACAGACCGGAACAGGCGGGCAGGCATCATTCACCCGGCGTCAGGCGACGCCCGTGCCGAGTCCGCATGACCATCGCCCTGAGTGATGGATCACAATGCTCGACGGGTCTTACAAGGCGGCAACTTTGTGTTGCTGTCTTGTAAGACCCGTTTTTTCTTTATGCAGC
>Ga0123353_10005324_pt1 | contig 16857 bp, 4 predicted proteins | sample TergutLab28metaG_3_FD_92763 | JGI IMG/M metagenome (GOLD analysis project Ga0123353, IMG submission 92763) | Labiotermes labralis P3 segment gut microbial communities from Petit-Saut dam, French Guiana - Lab288 P3 | ecosystem: Host-associated > Arthropoda: Insects > Digestive system > Gut ...
GTGACGTATCAGCTGTGCAGGTTGCAGTATTTGGAACCGCAAGAAGCCCCCACTTTTCTCTGGCCATTATCTCCGTAACCGTTCAACTTTGGATATAGGTGTTTGGGTTATATTGGTATACTTTAAAATAAGGAACACCCTCCCGAAGTCTGGCACATTCCTCCTGGGACACCTTGTATATATATAAGGTATACAGTACATAGTGTTACTATTATTGTACGTAACTATGTTTCATCACGTCTTGTCTGTGGGTGGTCAGAGTCATGGTTTATGGTCCATCTTTGGTCTCGAAAGTGAGAGGGGAAAATATGTAAAATACAGTCACAGCATTTACCTCTGGGGACTGATGAAGAACATGAAATATTGGTCAAAATGGTTTGTATCATGGCCATAATTTGAACTGCGCATCTCCTGATTGTGTGTCAGCATTATTGCTTGAGCTGACTTGTTTACTACTACTATTACTACTACTACTACTACTAATACTACTAATACTACTGCCACTGCTGCTGCTGCAAATGTTACCATAAATATTAATTTGGGATTTGCAAAATTGTTTAATTTTATTACAGTAAATTTTAGGTACATGCTTGCAGTTGAAATATACCAGCTAGTGAGATAAATACAGTAAAATGAACTTGCTTTTTTGCATCTCCAAGTGTGTGTGTACCTGGAATACTTCAGACATTATTGTGGTGTTTCATTGCTGTTATTATCATCTGTTGTTTCAGATCATTGATGACTATATAGTCATGAATCTGTTTCCTCGGTCACTGATCTTGTGATGATGTCGTCCAAGACTTTGACCTGTGAAGAAAACTCAATTGTTGGCCTACTATTGTATCAGCCTGTGATGAAGATGAAATTGATTACATTTCTTTTGTAGTGTTACCAAATATTACTATAGTCTTTTAATGGTTATTGTTCATGATAATAGCTGGACACATTAAAAATGTTCCAGTTATGAAGATTGGGCTGTAAATTTTGTTATATTCTTGGGACAGAGCAAGAAGAGTAATGCATAGTCCAGTGAAGCTTTGAAGTACAGACAAATTGACATAAACAGAAACATATGTTCTGGATCTCAAAATGTAGGTGAGCGATGCCAAACATGTGGACTGTCAATTTTAAGAGAGAATTGTATGTGCACATAGGTGTTAGGGATTGGCCTTAATAAAATTATCCATTTTTCTGTTATCTGAAGTGGAACACACTTCGTAATAAGTAATTACCATTTTTAAATTGCATCATTCTTCTTATTGGTCTCCCTGCATTTGAACAGTTCCTTGCGTATCTTCCGATAGGAAAAAAGCACATTGCATGGAGCATTGATTGCTTTTTATTACCACTACAAAAGGGCCAAAAAGAGTGATGTTATATGATGAAGTATTTTAGACTAATGTTAAATCTTATTGTAAATGCTTTGGTATTTTGTTATGATAGGTTTTATATAAACTCACACCTCTAAGCAAGTTTGGAAGATAATTTGATTTGTAAATGGAGGTTGCCCCATATTTGTATATCATGCCATGAAGTCATGGAGGATTGGAGGTAAACTTCTACAAATTCTTAACCTTAGCACTAGATGGAGTTGTTAGCATTTTGCTTTGACTGCTTCACCCATGTAGAAAAGAGCCCTTGCGTCTGTTGAATATGAAGCTGGACAGACCTCACAGTTGGTCTGAGAATGTTGAAGGGAAAAATCACTGCTCTTGTCAGGAATTGTACTGTCAGTCATACATTCCATACCTAGTCATTTGTTGTTTTTAATGTGAGAGATATGTAATAAATTTATTTTCAATATATCCATTATGTGGAAATTGCGATCACATTGTCTTCTCAGAAAACAAAAATGTGTAGATTGTTGCTTTGTTGTAGGGACTGTACTTGAATATTTCGTTTTTATTGCTGTTCAAAGGTTACTTTTTTGACAATTCTTTTCAAAACACTGTTGCAATGTTCACATGTAAAGAATTTTTAATATGGGACATTTTTCAAGATTTTGTTTTCCTCAGCTATTTAAAGTCAAGTGGTAGGTGTATGTTCCACTTGCTGTAGCATTTAAACATTGCATATTTATGCATTATGTATTATTATTATTAGAATAAATGGGGATTATTTTCCTCAGTGGCATTGGTCCTTATAATGGATACAAAGTTTGTTCAATGTGAGGTTGGAATTAAATGTTTTGATCTAATTTCCATGGGTGAGACAGAAAACTATCCACAATATTTTGAGTCTGTACAGTAGCATTATTTTTTTGCATAATCACCCTTGTTTAATGTGCTTAGTTCGTCGGGTGACATGTTTCTCTGTGCACAATCAACAGCATAGCTAGCACAACAAAATTTAAAGGACACATTGCCTGGTACACAACTCACCCACACTGATGGTTTTTGGTCTTTATAGGTTTCATAGATTAGGCCCAAAAAATATTTTTAGTGATTTTGCTGTGATGATAAATTACCCATAAGTATATATGTGTACTTTTACACCATAGTTTTAAGCATTAATATCCTTTTTCTAGGGTTAACATGTTCAGTTGTACCCTGACACCATGGTTCAACCCTTTGACGCCGGAATTAAATCCCTCTGAACAACACTATCTGCTGGAATTTTTTACTGGGTCTTTTAAATTTTATTGCTTACTCTTGGGGGGGGGGAGGACATAGCTCATAGACTTTTCCATAAAATTAATGAACTAAAATTCTGCACTCTGCTTATGAATTGGTTAATCCAGGAAAAAATGTTTACCTATTTTTATAATAAATTTAGGCCTGTGAATCACATGTATTATATAAAATGTGTAAATAGTTCAGTACTCACATAATTCTGGCTGCTGCATAAGGTCTGTGACTCCTTTGATCACTGTTTTATCATAACACACAGTATTCACAAAGATGGTGATATATTACAAAATTACTTTTGTGTGATATTCTGCAAAACAAGGCACCACGCAGAGACCTACGTCACATCTGGCGCGCTGTGCCCTTTCTCTGGCCGCGAGAAGAACACAGACGGCAGAGCACTTGGGCTGATTTCGCTGGCCATTGTTTGTTATGGCTGCTTCTGCTGAGGCTGGCTGCTGCTGCTGTTCTCCTCCTCCTCAAAATAGTCTTCTAACATCGCTAGCTTTCACACCTGATTCCGAGGCCATGTCATGAGCCAGAATTTCACTGATGGTTTCCTCCTCAAGTTTTATTTTTTTCCAGCTATTGCTGGAGACCCACAATCGTCTGCCTTGTTTAGACTACTATATATGACTCGGCACAGTTTCAGAGACATAATACCAGTAGGTATGAACATCTCTACAGTGTCAGCAAAACAGATCTAAAGCTGCGATGTGACTGCTGTATAAAAATTCCAGCTATTCAGGGTGCCCAAGACATTGTTACTAGATTGACGGTTGTATGTTGCATGTTACTACCCCACAACAACCCCAACAGATTACCCCATCAGTACAAGAGGCATGTCTGTGGGCTGTTCTGTAGCTGTAAACATCAAGTTTTGTGGATATCTCTGATTTTTCAGCATCAGTTTTGTCTGAATTATAATGGTACAGTACGCCACTGATAACCTTTCTGGTCAACAACTGGAGTTCGCTTAATCGGCCAGTGTTGATATTTCAACCCACAGTGAACTCCACATAAGCAACAGTTAAAGCAAGCAGTGTCAGAACTGTATTAGTCAGCTGGGAAAAACGAACAGTTACTAAGTGTCTGCATATATATTGGTGTTTGTGGATGGGGTACATTGTGGCTCCTGAATGAAAGTCTGACCTTCATGGGTCCTGAAGCGTAGCGAGCCACAGCAGTTAACCGAATAGGAGTGAACAAAATTCCTCCAAACTTCGACACACTGTTTGCGACGTATATATAAGTTGTTCAGCTATTTAAAGGGCTCACTGCATGATGTATATGTAAGTCGTTCGGCATTAAAGGGTTAATCATTTTGAGTTTTTTCATGTAGAGTGGATGTTCAATTATAGCGTGTAGGAAAGGTTTTATAGAACACAACAGTTTTAATGTCATTGTTTTTGGAAGTGTGTACAAGGCGCAGAAATTAACTGCCTTAGCGGCATGGAAGTGGTTATGACGATGTGTTCCATACTTCTTTCTCATCATATCAGGAAAACTACTCTGGGCGGTGAATAATCAATATAGTATCAAGTAAGGCTAGGCGGGAAATTCTGATGTACTTAAATTCATTGATCTTGAATTTTATTTTTATGTTATAAAGCTGAAAAAAATTGTCATATAGAATTTGGTTATGTATTCATGCATTAACAAATCACAGTAGTATTTGTTGCAGTACTTATGTTATCTGTACTTTATTCTGCCATGTGTATATCCATATCTTAATTAAAGTTTTATAGTGATAAGGAACAGAATATTCTATTTGAATGAGACACTTCTGCTTTTTATTTAGGGGATTCTGGATTCCAATCTTGAACTCAGATATGAGCTTTTCTGACTCAGGTGTTGTATTGTTTTCTGTATTCAGTCCAGCGTAATACCGGGATGATATCTCGTGTTATACCATAAACACTTGTGTGCATGTCCTGTCCAGTTTGTCAGTCACATTTCTTTTGTCTCAGCTGTTGATGTCATTAAGTATAGCCAAAGTTAAATAAATATAAGAGAACAATAGGTTGTAAGTTTGAAAGGCTATGAGATGATTTTACAGAATTATTGTACGTATAGAATTTTTGAGGTATGCCCCATTTTTGTACATTGTTCTTATGATTGAAACTACTTTTGAGCATTTTCTTGTTATGTCTGAATTCTGTAAGCCCCTCTGTAATTAATTTTTCTGTAGAGTGTCATGTTCAGTTGGTACATGCTATGGTATGTGCAAAAACAAGATGGTCTTCCTTTACAGTCAGTCTTGTTTTCAGTCCTAATGAGTGTCTTTGTGTAGTTTACTTAGGCAGGTGCTGTAACCTTTGTGAAGCAGGTTCTTAGAATAGTTTTTGTAGTGTTGTAAGAATTTTGTACAAGATATATGAGTGCTTTCATCAGTCATTCACAGTATTTGTGTGTGTGCACTTGTGTGAATTCCAGGTAGACACACAGGCATTATAACCATTTCCAGCCATTGGTGCTATTTTGATATTAAATATGTCTTTTTTTTTTAGGGTTCCATTGAGTCACTTCTTTTAGTTTATCAATTTCTTCTCAGTCCATTCTAAATTTGTTATTCTAAGTGAGTATTCTTGAAGTCTGGCAACATTGGCATCAGTAACTCAGCTGTGGTGTCCCAGGTTGACATCTTCGTGAAAAGTATCTGATGATGTGATACAGAATATGTATGTTCTGTGATTTTATATGTAAAAGAAACCAGATTCATTTGTTTGTAGGTTTGATGTGTGTGTCTTGAAATCCATTTTGATACGTCTGTGTTATCCTTTAGCCAATGGATCTAAATACTGTTTCTCTTGCCAGCCAGAATTTTGTCCCATGCCAGATTTAAATTTCCACACAGAGAATACCATAGTGCCCACTGGGCCATTTGCCAGTATTTTTCAGAGAACAGCCTATTTGGCAACCTGAGAAGCAGAAGGGTGTATAGTCCAATTTTATCATATTTGAGATAATCATTTGCCTTGGAATTTAAAGTTCTTGCAGGTGCAAATGGTAGTAAGTTCAAATACTGTCCCAGTGTTGCTGGACCAAACATTAAACACCAGCCAGTCACATATTGGTTTAAGAAAAGTGTTGTATTACTTCAGGTATGATAAAATTGGACTTAACATCCTTCTGCTTCTCAGGTGTGGTTATGGTTATGTAGGCAATAAAGGTTAATGTAATCTGCATATGTGTTCTCATGGTACAGCATGTTTGAAAACAAGTGTGCTGTGTGGTAGCCATTGGATGCAACTGTTATGGTACTTCTGAAGAGTGACTTACTAGTTTGATGACCTCATTGTCATGCAACAAAACTTGACAGTTTGGCTGAAGTCTCTGTGAGTGTAAGCTTGTTTATAGGGAAGTAAAATTATGGTTGAAATCACGGTATGTAATTTGTGGGTTAAATCATCAATGGTTTGGCTTACCAGAAAAGTTTTTGACTGCCTTATCTAGTCTATTTTGTAATAGAGATATAGGTAACAATTTTATTGTAAATTTTTATTCTAGGATGTAGAGCCAAGATTGCATAAAAAATGGAACATTATTCATAATTTAAGAAAGTCCTAATTTTCAAAATGTGGTGTGAATTTTGACCGATAACATTTTAGTCACTTGTGTAATAGTTATATATAGCACTGGGATATTTAAAATTTACATACCATATTCCTGTGGAAGTAGTACCGTCACTGGCTGATGTAATGGCTGCACTGCAGGACAGGATGATTAGAACCAACGTACAGTTTATGCATATATATATTCCTTTTGTTGAAGGTCGGCTTTGCGAATGCAAAGTATTTATCATATCCCACCCAAAGAATGTAATGGCTATCTGCAGTGCTGACCTCCCTATAGTCCATGTTTGGTGTATAATTGTGTGCTCACTTCCCCGGGCAGATTGTTCTTTGTACGGCTGTCATGGCTGTGTATTTAAAACTGCAGATTTTGTCTTTTAGCTGATATGGATGACTAATCAATGTATTCATTTTTATTTCCAATTTATCTGTCACAAATGTTTAGCCAAAGTGACTCACATCTTTTGGTCTTGTTTCTTTTTTATTTAAGAATTGGTAATATGGTTTTTTGATATTCCTGCCATGCTTCTGTTTGTTGTATAAGTTATGCAGTTGGACATTCCTTTGCATCTAAATTTTTTATGTTACAATATCAGGTTTTCATATAAGCACATTTGCTGCAGGAAAGACAGGTTGCATTGAAAGTAGCAGTGTCTCAAAGAAGCTGCACATTATGGAGGAAGGGTAGAAAGAGGACAGTACCTGTGTACTGTTGTGAGGCTTGTACTCTTGGTCTGTAGCTTGAGGAATGTGGATAACTTTCTGTGGTAGTGTGCAATGCATAATCTGATTATCTGTAGTTCAGGCAATATAATGTGATAATTCAAACAAAAAAGTATTAATTTTTGTATCATCTGTAACGTTTTAGCAGAAATGCTACAGTTATTATGTTTATGATTGAAAAGCCTTTGGTTTTGGGTTGTTGAATAATGAGCAAGTTGGCTTCAGAATGTAAACTTTTTATATTTGTTTTCCTGTGTTAAGGAGATGGTTTGTACAGAGTGGATTTTATTTATATGAGGGGGAGGGGGGGGGGAGTTGAGAAGTGGTATTTCTGAAGTAACACACACACACACACACATGTGCATGCTGTGTTTAAGCATGATTCTGTACACACAGACTGAACAACAGCTTGTGTGTAGAGACAAAGATTGTATTTTGTTTGTCCAAAATTTTTAGATCATGACCAAATTTTCCTCAGTAAATGCAGTTGTATGCTGAAATAATACTTTGGTTTAGGTCAGAACTGTTTCTTCCTGTATCTCTCTGATTTCTCCATCAGTCCAGCACCTCCCATTTGGAGTGGGTAGAATGTGTGAAGCAACAAAATAACTAGTGAATGTACCAGGAACTTTCTGAAGGAAAGGAAAGAATGCTGAACCATTTGAGTTCTAAACATCAGTTGTTCAACCTAGAAATGTGAGATTGCCAGTTTTCTGGATGAATGTTTTAAGGTTCTTGACCTCCAGGATGTAACTGTTGAACATCATGAGCTTTGCTGAAAATAGGCAGATAGCAGTAAGTATAAGTGTATTATTTATTGAAGAAAAACATTTTGTGCTTGCTCTGTATTGTGTGCATGTTTTCAGGTATAAGGAGATGAGTTTTGAAGAAATATGTTGTGTTTCAGCACAGTATAGAAATGCTTCCAATTTTTTACTTCTGTTGTTTTTTAATTATACCATTAGCAAGAACTGTTTGTGTAGTAGAGGTATATTCACTGTGTGCCTGATGCTTCTGTCTTGCTGTCTTCTGATTCAGTTGTGTTGTCATTGTTGTAGACAGTTAACTAATTTGGTGGAACTTGGTAAAAACGTTATCAGAGTCCAGAGTCTTTCAGCATTTCTTAACTTCTTGTCATGTGTAATAAAATGATGACCTGGTCGGTCAGTACATGATTTGGGTGCATATTAGTGCCATTCCGTCATGGGCCATTAAATTTTGTAGAGATTTATATATTTAAAAATATACAACTTTTCATTAGGCTAATTTATTTGAGAATAGGTGACGGTCATAGGAAGACATGAGTATTTTCCATGATACTTTATTTTTTGTGTAAAGCATCTGTTTACTTGTTTTGCTGAACATTTCATTCAGCTTGTTAAATCATAGATGTGTAGTAATTCCATGTCAGCAGTATTCCTTCAAAGACCACAACCATTTGCGCTGTCATAATTTTTTCATTCCTTCTGAACTGTAAGTGAAATGAGTCATAGAACTGTGATGCTATAGAATAATTGGGCCAACAGTATCCTATTGTAAGATAAATTCTTGATAAACCAGATTAAAAGTAATAATACTAAATTCCATTGAGCAAAGACAATGATGTAATTTTTTTTGCAAGTCTGCTGAAATAGTATCTCTTACATTCTGTTATGTTACTGACTTCTGTGCTGTTGTGTTCTTTATTTTAATTACCATTATGGTTAACATGTATTTAGTAATTGTTGATATTTGTTGAAGAAATCATCCTAGTGTATACTTCTGCTGTTAATGAATTAACTGATTGAAATAACAGTTAACGAATCATACTAACTGGAAGCCTGATTGACCATTCAGAACCACTTATGTGTTCCCCAGTACTCACAAAGGTTGACGGGGAAGAACTTACCGTCTGATTTTTGTGAAGCACGGGCTAGGTACTTCTGATATTGATGTTTTTTGTATCTGCTCATATTCTAGTGGTCATCAATTTATGAAATGTGTTTTGTCATGTAAGTACTGGAATTCTCTGTCAGCCACATACCTTGTGTGCTCATTTAGTGTTTTTTTTTTTAATTGTAAAATATCATGCAGTATAGTATCCTCCATTATTCTGTAGGTGGTTACTGGTTGGATGTATTTGGGCATCATCCTAATGGCTGGTGTCTCAGAGCTATGAAAGCAAACCAGAACTGCCCAAGAGAGCATTTTGCACAAGGTATTGGTGGCTAAGCAGCATGAAGCATACAGAATTATAGGAACATTTTTATAGAGGTAATCTTTCTCATAGATGAGAAATTTTCAGATGGTTGAATGTTAACATTGGTTGGTACATTTGTATATTTAAAGGTTTGTATAAAAGTATAACTGACTTTGGAATAAAATTGATACTTTCAGATCATTTCTTGGTCAATCTTTGGTTATTCAGTGTGTTGTAAATTAGAGGAATGTTGTCTTTCTGTTTTTGTCGTAATGAATTTATTGATGCAGTGGTCGGTTCATAGTGTAAGTTCAGTGTTTTGGATACCTTCTTATTCTTGCTTATCAGAGAATGAAGTACTGGGTGAACACTCTTCTACAAGAACATAAGAGTGATCTGTGAAGGACAATCACCATGAAAGTGTGAAGTCTCTTTATCATTGATACAGTAGTATGTGTAATTTGGATTTTTTTAAATGTTTTCAAATACCTTTTCTATAACAGTTATATTGGTGGAATATTGGTTTTGTTGAACACATTTGGTCACACAAAATGCTTATGAATTGTTCTTGTGCAAATTTTGGCCATTTCAGGTTTACAAACCGTACCAGTAATTTGCTCTTCTGCACTGAACACATAGTTACAGGATAGTAAGGTACAGGGTTTGAATATGAATGGGTTTTGAATTCTGTTATGAAGCAGAAATTTAAGAGAGTGATAGAAATATGATAGACAAAACACGGAAGTGCTATTTTTTAGTTTCTGAGGCACACACCCAGATTTTTTTTTTTTTTTTGTGGTGGTGGGAGTGCTGACCGTGAAAATGTACAATTTATGTTTGATTTTAAAAACGGTTATAAAAATCATGTTGTTCAAAACCGTAAAGTAACATTGTTTTGCTGCTGCATTTATATGTGTGCGTCTAAATACAGGGTTATTCGAAATGACTGTTGGGGGTTTTAACAACTTGTCATACACAATACACTTGAGATAGGAATATATGTATTTTTTTATTTTATAGAACAACACTCCAAGTTTTTGTTACATACCTTACAGGTGCTCTATATGTGCACCCTTTGTGATTCTACAAACATCATGATAATCGAGTTCCTTCCAAACTGTTTGTAGCTTGTCATCGGTGGTGGTTTCAATGGCAGTTCTGATTCATACCTTCAGTTCACAGCTGAGTGCACATATAGAGCACCTGTAAGTTATGTAACAAAAACTTGGAGTTGTTCTATTAAATAAAAAAATACATATACTCCTATCTCGCGTGTATTGTGTATGACAAGTTGTTAAAGCCTCGGCAGTCATTTCGAATAACCCTGTATAACTACACATTCCACTTAATATAAGTCAGAGGGTTTACTCTTCTTGCTGTTGAAATTCATCTAAGAATTCGTATTTTTATTTTATTTTTTCAAAAGTTTGTTGTACTAGTCATAAGCCACTTCCAGTGACTGATTCCACCTGAATGGTAAATTATGTAAAACATTTGATATAATGGTATTTATAAAATTTGTGTTTCGATTTGGGGGGAGTGGGCTGCCGGGCTGAAGCCCCCCCCCCCCGGTACAACCCTATGGTGTAGAGGAACCGGGTTGGGGCACTGGCTTTTGGGTTATGTTGTACCCCTTTTTTTTGGAATATATTTTTTTCTTTTTCTCTGCTTTATGCCGAGATTTGCATTGCACCGATGGTGCAGTGTATTATTATTATTACATTGTAAAAAAAAAAGGTAAAGGGACAGCAGTCTCATTACAGGCCTGGACAGGCCCTGAGGGTTCCAGGAGGCTGAGGTTCCCCATATTTCAAGACAATCGGCACATGAAGGTGGTAAGGTCAGCCCTACGCACCGGCCGACTTTACCCCCAGGAAATATTCATGGTACTCATTTATATTAGATGCTGAGCCAACCGCAGGGCCATATTGCGTCCGGAAGGATTATGTCAAGGAAAAATTCCATTGATACCATCGGCTTATAGCGCAGTGCCTCAACCAAATGCGCCACTGCGTACCCCATTATTACATTGTACATTCTGTAATAGAAAATAGAAACCAATCCTTAGTGATTGGTGATTGGCATAGGATGCTTTCTGGAATTTTTGTCCTTGCATTTTGAAGTGGCGTATGTAATAATGAAAGTTTATACACTGATATGTTATACAGGATAGGCAATGTGTGTATGACGTATCATGGCATGTTCGTACAACCGTTGTTGCAGTGGATAAGCAATAAGTAGTACATATTCTGAGTGTGTGTGTGTGTAGCCTTAGCTATCCGGCGTGCAATGCGTTTGCTTCATATTGCCTTCTGTGGTCTATCCGGCTGTGCAATATATTTACACATTATGTCAAACGGCACGAATTTCGAAAAAAAAAAAAGTATTGAACACAAAATGTACGTTTTGATTTTCTCTACACCTTTGAAACCTTTCTCATTCTAAGACAAAACGAGCGAGATATGATCACAAATGTATATTGTTCTCATGTAAACCACCCGTTATTCTTGCCCGATTTTAATAAAGCTTGAATTTTTAGACAGATTGTCGAAAAATTAGAAAATATATTTCATGAAAATCCGTCCAGTCGGAGCCCAGTTGTTACAGACGTGCAGAGAGACGTAACGAAGCCAATAGTCGCTTCTCGGAAAATTTGCGAATGTGCCTAAAAACCGGTTACCCGAAGTGGCTGAAATTCATCATTCTTGCTAGATGAATGCTGTATACATACATTCATACATATAGATGTATATATACATAGACACGCACAGCACTTTTTTTACAGTACACTTGTTGCGCACTGGTGAACTTTTTTTCAAAAGTTGATCAGTTCATTGTATGTGGTGTTATCAATAACAACTATAGTTTTACCTTTATCGGCACGAAATATGATCGGATTATTGTAGGGTAATTTCTGTTTTAGGTGTTTTAGAATCCACAACTGCCATTTATGCAGATGATACTGAGATTTATATGAACGGAATATCAAGTCTTTTTTTTTTTTTGTTACTGTACTTCGAAAAGTATGTTGTGTAGTTGTGTCTAGTAATTTAATGGCATTTTTAGCCTCCACTGTGAGGTTGGCGAAGTAAGAATGGGGAGGTGTCTCGAGACTGTATTGAAAACCTTAATTTAATAGTGTTAATTCGTCCCCTGTGAAGGGCACAACATTTCTTCACTCTTGCCTGGAGCGTTAGTGGATTGTATGTGAAAATGTATTGTTAATACTTGTTCGTTTGTTGGTATTCCCTATTAAATTCAACATTGACTTCTTAATCTGAATATTGTGCCGTCTTTAAAGTATTTTTATAATGCGTATTGTGAAACTGATGGTCTTGTGCACGCCATTAGGGCACATGGGGGAGTGATGATATAGCGCCAGCCATCCTTAAAAACCTCTGCAGTAGACGGGGTGAGCGGTGAGTCAGGCCCCGGTCACTTTTCTGTCTGTGAAAGCGTCCACCAGGCTCCGCGGTGCATATTGAATACAAGACTGACTGACGGGCTTGGAGCCGGTTTGAACGCTTTGAAGAGAAGCCAAATCTGTTGCTCCTGCCGGTAGTCGTAACTAACATAATATATAATTAGCGTTAGAATTAGTGTTCAGAAGCATTTCTGTTGCGTTGCCAATCGCGAATGAGTGGTTCTTCTGTGGTGTGTTTCGAGCATTGATTATGTTCGGTGAATCCCTTGGATCACTTCTTGGTCGACATCAAAGTGATAGTGGCCGGCACGGATGTTAGAAGGACGGGGTAGCGTGCCTGTGATGCTCCCTTGTGGACTGAAGGTGCTGAGTGGATTGGAAGGTGACGGCCTTAATCGCTTCTATTTATCGCTAGACTTAAGTCCCAGGATTTACAGAAAGCCCGTGACTGAAAGTGTGATCTGAGAGTTTTCTTGCTGAGGTGCGGTGATGACAGCTAACTACTCGGAACTACGCCGTCTTCTTCCCTAAAGTTTAATTACAGGAGAGTCAAAGGATGTAAGAAGATTGTGTCTTTTCCACTTTCTTAATCATCCATTTTACGTAGAATCAGGGTGCTAATGTGTTGAAAATAAGGGAAGGGAATTAGAGCAAATGAACTGTAGTGTCTTAATGCTACCGATCTTGCTGAAACTCTGGATGCTTTACAAGTTAAAACGTTTTAATATATTTTTGGGCTATAGTCCTAGAGGCACAGCCGTGGGTGTGAGAGTAGGTGGACAGTTGGGAAGTATGAAATGAAGAAATATTTTACACATATTCGGACACTCCAATTGATATACCAATATTGGAATTTATTTTATCGCTGTTACATGTTGTCATATATGACAGGGTTTGAAAATCATCGTGTAGAGCGTGAGTCTCCAAACTTGTTATGGCAAAGGGCCACACCCGTCATTGTGGGATAGTTCGCGGGTCGCACATGGAAAAATAACGGTAAGGGGTAGACATATACCTAACCACATAATTACTGTTTGCTTTTTATAGTATATACATAATTTACAAATCTGGCCGCTGACCGCATCATACTGGTACAACCTGGCGGGCCGCGTATTGGAGACCCATGGTTTATCCTGATTGATCTTTAAATTTTAAACTTGATCCTGTGGATGTTGGTTATGGCCTCGATGCAGCCAGGAAGATTGTAATATTAGTCACGATAAGGCGAAATGCACCGCGTTTCGAGACGAAGATAAAAGTCTCAGAAATCATGGGCCACTAGGTTAATTTTATTTATTTTCACGGAACAGATGTAACTCAGAAAAGTCTCCACATTGATGGTGGCCCACAAATAGAATTCACTTTTCGTCCTACTCTGATAGAAGCTGGTAGTTGCCCAGCTGATCAATATTTCGTGTCTGTTTTGCAACCCGAAATTTCGTTATCTTTTATCTAATAATCCTTGATTTGGTTAGCCTAATAATACCCTATAAAGAGTAAAAACTATGAATCTCTTTATACTGTGAACCCATTGTCCAAACTTCTGTTTCTCTCTCTCAGGACCAGATGTTTTCAGACTCCTTCAATCTACGCACTTTCCTTGGAGTAAGAGAAAGAGTTTCACAAAAAAAGATATACATTGCGGTTCTGTGGTTTCACTTCTTAGTTTTACACACATGAGACGGGCAGGTAAAAGATTTGAAATTGAATTGTAGCAGGCATTTCCTGAATTTAGTTTGCGCCCAAGTTCTTTGCGTAACTTTGAGTTGTTTTCGTTAGAATTCTGGTGACGTATAGAGGCAGTGGAAATAAAGCTTTACCCATGCTTAACATGGGCATTGTGTGGAGATGAGTGGTTAACTTCACACGCCGGTCGCCTAACCGCTGGGAAATACTTCCTGGTATCCCTTAAACAAGACGCAGAGTGGGCCTTACAGGCGTTCTGGACGTTTTAGAGGAGAAAAATAAATTCTGGTCCCTGCCAGTATTCGAATTCCGGATCGTCCAGCTCTTAGCTTAGTACACGACGACGCTATCGGGCTACGAAATGGCCGTAGCACAAAAGAGTAATACTCGTAATAGGGACGGAAAATAAATATCAGAGAAACGGAGGAGGGAGACGAAGTTCCAGAAGTTAGAAGAGCATTTCCATTGAATTTTCAACAAATAATGCTCTAGTAATTTTGATAAACAATGTAGTTATTCAGCTATGGTGACTGAAAAACCAGTAATCAGTGGACCACTGGAAAATTGATATAGATAGATTGATGATAGATAGATAGAGATATTCTAAAAGTCCTGACGGCGGCATATTACACTTATGATTAACACGTTTTTGGTCGTGAACATCGTCTCGCATTTCGAACCGGTTAGGGCGTTTCAGGAAGTGAATTTCTTCCCACGAAAGGAGGGGAGGCTTCTAATCAGTTTGTCCGGTAGAAAGAGCTATTCTTAACCATTGCATTATAGTGACGTAGTGACCTCCCAACCCTTTTACCTGAGAACGGAAAACGATTCAGTTCCCTACAGGCCATGTTCGTTTAATGTGTGGTGATGGGCAAGGGCCAGGAACCACGTAGTCTAATACTTAGGTGTTGCTAGAAATTAAAATCAAAGTTGTGCTTGTTGCAGTGTTCGAGTCCTAAAGAAATTCCATCACAGCTTGTTTGTAGTTATGCGTAGTAAGGTGCAGATGGTCACAGTTTTGTTCATGTAACATATATAATACAGGCTGCCCTTAATGTATACGTAACCGTATTCCTGTACGTAACCTAGTTTTATATATTGTGAATATCCTCTTGTAATAAGGCTTGAATGTACAATGAGCAGTACTGAGTAATCAGAGGTCAGGTGTTGTGTACGTATCGTAACTTAATTCGTTATTAAAGCCAGTTATTAATGAGACTTTGAATACTGAGAATTATAGAAAAGTACGCTAAATGCAGTTATTTTTTATCATAATTATTATGAAAAGCGAAAATGACGTTTTGACACGTCCTTGAAGAATTTAAGTTGGAATGTACAGTGGTGAAAATTACTGGAAGCTGTGCTGAGAAGAACAGACGTCACTGAATACAAGAGGTGATTGAAATGCAAAACAATTGCATATGTAAAGAAACAAGGAAGGAAGGAAGGACGGAGGGAAGGAAGGAAGGAAGGAAGGAGGGAAGAAAAGGAAGGAAGGGAAGGAAGGAAGGAAGGAAGGGAGAGAGGGAGGAAGGAAGGAGCTAAGAAAAGGAAGGAAGGAATGAAGGGAGGGAGGATGGAAGGGAGGAAGGAAGGCAGACAGGCAGGAAGGAAGGAGGGAAGAAAAGGAAGGAAGGAAGGGAGGGAGGGAGGAAGGAAGGAGGGAAGAAAAGGAAGGAAGGAAAGAAGGAAGCAAGCCCTCTCTTCTGCTCAAGTTGGATACTTTCTCCCAGTAAAATATTGCAGGCAAGCGTTGTTCTTTTCAACGCCTCACAGTGAATAGGGAGCTCAGTCCCGCGCGTCCCTTCGTAACTGATCCTTGAAAAGTTCTGCGAGGGTTTCTTGCCGACTTTACCACATGGCATGAATAAATGATTTCTCCTCTCATACATCTATGCCTCTGCTGCCAATGTATTGTGCGACAAATAAAAAAAAAATAGCTTCTGAAAATCTAGAGGGAAATAATAAAAAATTTTGACCATAAACTAAGGAACCTTTATGATCCAAAGGGGTTTTTTTTTTGCTACGTGGTTGCTGAGAAACTATTCATCCGCAGATGATTAAATTTTGCTTGCCATGTAACTCATAAATGCAGATGAATGGTCAAATATAGGTTATGCAGTTCTGGAGTGCATAGTCGTATATCTATATTCCAGACACATCCTTTGGGATTATGTATATTAGATCCAGTTTTCTACCAGTACCGTGAACTGGTCTCTTGTCTCTGCCATTAAAGCAAATGGACCGTAATTACCCCACTTAACGACATGGGCAGCATAAAAAAGATAAGCAAAGTACGTGACAACGTAACACGAAGCACATTGCGTAATCATTATTGCTGTGCGGAAACAATAGGTATTACATATTCTGAGTGTGTGTTTGTAGTCTTGGTTATCAAGTATGCAGTGCGCACGCGCCGTATTATATTGTCATCTGTGGTCTGTCTGGGTGTACCATATTTTTTGATATTTCATAAATATCACGATTTTCGCAAAAAAAAAATTACAGGTCATAAAATATGTGTGTTGCTTTTCTCTACAAAATTGTCTGAAACATTTCTCTTTCTAAGAAGATTGGAGTAAGATATTATCATAAATGTATTTTTGTCTTCATATAATGCACCCGTTGTTCATGCAGATTTTA
>Ga0123353_10005325_pt1 | contig 16853 bp, 11 predicted proteins | sample TergutLab28metaG_3_FD_92763 | JGI IMG/M metagenome (GOLD analysis project Ga0123353, IMG submission 92763) | Labiotermes labralis P3 segment gut microbial communities from Petit-Saut dam, French Guiana - Lab288 P3 | ecosystem: Host-associated > Arthropoda: Insects > Digestive system > Gut ...
GACCCAACACGGGCCATGGCCTCCTCATTCTTGAGGTTTCTAGATCACACACAACGACCCATCACAGTCGGTAGGACTCCTCTAGACGAGTGATCAGCTTGTCGCAGAGACCTCTACCTGACAACACACAACATTCACAACAGGCAAACATCCATGCCCCCGGTGGGATTCGAACTCACGATCTCAGCAGGCGAGCGGCCGCAGACCTACGCCTTAGACCGCGCAGACACTGGGACCGGTACTGGTACGTCCTTAGCCAGATAAATCCAATCAACATTCTTAAACAATATTTTTTGTGATTTGTTTTAGTATTGTCTTACACAATCTTCACCTGGGTGACTGAAATGATCCCTTTCAGGTCATCCGGCTAATATTTTGTATCATTTTCCTATTTCATGTGTATTACATTTATGTCCTGCGCCTCGTACATTTCTTGATTTCATCACCGTAATAATATTTGGCGACATAGCGGTTTGCCGCAGATAGTGAAGCTACTTATGCAGCAGCCTGACTGTAGCCACCTTCCAGTTGTTTTTAGTATCTTAGATGCATACGTTCACAACAGCATAATTCGTATTATTCTCGTATGATATTAAACAGAGTTTCAGTTCCACATTACGCGAGTACGGTAGTACATTGCCGCTATTCTTGCCCTAGAGCTGGCTACATCTTTGCAGCGCGATTGACGGTACCGCTCGCTTCACGGCATTTGAAAGAAGCGTCGTCCTATGATCCAGGAATCAGCCATTCAGTATGTAGTAATTTACAACTCCTCGTACTCCTCTTCACCTCGGAGGCGTATAGAGCTACGAGATGTAAAGTTTGTGGGCACACGGTTTGAATTGTGTAATCCCTTGTAATGAAACCGGTTGGTGTTCGTGAAATAACTTCCGTGAACATAGTTGAGCCGGTCTTTCATTCAGTTTCTTTTGCAAAGAGGAAATGCAAGTGAAGGTGAGTCTGTAAGGACTCTAGGGGTTTGAATATTTGAATGTTAGTTATTAAGCTTAAGAAGTACGTTGAGTGTCGGTAGACGAACTGAATCTTTGAAGCTTAGGGTATGTTCGGTCGACAGTATTCCCGTTTCCTTTCCCTGCGTTTGAGATAAATCAGTGACATAAGATGTTATATCATTATTCAACAAGACGGGATAAATCGCTCGTTAATGGCATTTCTTAAAAAGTCGACATTTGCACAACTAGTAGTAGCGGCTGCTTGCTGTCGCGGAACCCACATTTTCACTACCCTGTTTAGGCAACGCCTGCGATTTGCTGTTATGCTGAGTCGCTTCAGCCTGGTCATATTTCTTCACTCTGTCCCTTGACTAAGCGTTGTACTCGTCTTATGATCCTCTTATCTGCGGCTAGATCAGGGGTGCGCAAATCGCAGGCGACAGGTCATACTGGCGACTACATTTTGTACTGAGGCGTCCAATATTTTTGGACCCTCAGTATGGAACGCCCTTGATGTTACCCTTTTGGCGCCTGTAATTTTGGGATGGCTATTATATATTTAAATAATTTGCTCACCCCAGGTCTAGATCCCCCAACTGGTGTATTCCCGTATGGGTTTTCTACCAGAGTACTGTATGCACGTGGGCCGGGTAGCGTAGTCGGTATAGCGACTGACTACGGGCTGGACGGTCCGGGGATCGAATCCCGGTGGGGTCGAGATTTTCCGTATCTGTCCAGACCGGCCCTGTGGCCCACCCAGCCTCCTGTACAATGGGTACCGGGTCTTTCCCCGGGGGTAAAGAGCGGCCGGGGCGTGACGCTGACCCCTTCCCCCTTCTAATGCCGTGGTCAAGATAGAGTAGAGCTATACCTCTACTCCCCCTATGGGCCGTACGGCCTGTACAGAGCCTCAGTGCCTGTACAAGGGTGCACTGTATGTACAGTGCATTCTTCAAATTACGCCCGTATTGGCTTTTTATTCACTCACTAACAGCATTAGGCGCCGAATCCAAGTTACAAATTTTGCCCTACTTCTGTAATTTTATCCTTCTGTTTGACACGTGTACATCCATACATACATTCTCCTCAGAACTTGGTTCGTAAATTCCGTACCAACTAATTTCTTCCCTGAGATGAGACGTGAAGGTTTACACCCCTAACAGAACGCCAGTTATAATGACTGTTTACAATATTGTGTAAATGTATACAATGCATACATAGCTCTCCATTATGTAACTGCCCCCCGCTGGCCGCTATCTCTATAAATGCTTTTCTCTTGGCTGAGGCCTGCTGCCTCTAAGCAACAATCCTTTCCATCGTTCAAATGAAATGCAGTGTAGCCTTGCCTTATGTGCGCAGATCTTGAAAATGGCACGTCTGTGATGACTGACTCACAAATCTCGAAGGTACTACTAAAGACAGCACGTTGGTTTGTGCAAGGTCACCGCTAAGAGCGCAGGTTGCAGGTATTGTGAGGTGTGGAATGTAAGAATGTATTTATGTGTGTGCAGGTGTGTGGGTGAAGACACTGAATGAGGTAGAGACAAAGAAAGGGAGTAGGAAATGGAGAACGGAGCGAAGGAAAATGGGTGGGGTAAAATGAGAGAGAGGAAAAGAAAAGAAAAATAGGAAGGTGTGAAGGGAAAAGGTAAAGTGTAATAAAACGCAGAGAGAAAGAGAGAGGAAGCGGACAACGCTAGAGGAGCGAAGGCGAGGAGAATAATAACACTGATACTACAATTATGCTTGTCCTTGGATTTTCTCGGCTGTAGCCTATGTACACTTGTAACTTTAGCTTTCAGAGTTTGTTGAAGCGTAACATCCGTATGTTTGTGAGAATGGTGGCTCTCACTGTGATGATTGTGTTATGGGAATTTACGCCTACTGGTCGGATAGCCATATACCGAGGCTACGCAGGTACTTTATCGTCGGGGAAGATGGACAAACCGTGCAAGAGACAGGCAGTGCGGATGATGGGACGTGGACCAGGGCCTGCTTATTGACTCGCCCAAGGCCATTATCAGTTTCCCAAATCGTCTGTCTCTCTCCCATGGCTTAATCACCAACCTCGAAGATGGAGGCAGTACTGTCCCTGACTCAAGAGAATGCAGTTGACCTGCACAACGTGGGTAGATCCCCGTAACAGCTGCTACTGCGGTCGGGGGAAAACGTGTAGATCCTTTCAGAAACTTGAGTATCACTGCTCGAACTTTCCCCACTGATCGACATTTCTCAGGTGTTTCGCTTATGGCAAGCCTAACGTCAAATTTGTGCGCATCTGTAACGAGGTAGAACACTACAGAAAATAACTATATTGTCTCACACGTACAAAACACAACTGCACTGCAGCCCAATATATTTGTAAATGGGATACATCGATTACTGTTAACAGACAAGGGACGGTCGGCTCTCCCCAGCGCTAACAACTGACAACATCAACTGAAAACACCCCAGTTATTATCAGTAGGTACGTCTGAAATGTCGATTCCTATCTACCAGACTGCATTGTGTTACATGCCAGAAGACGGTAATAGCGCCACACTTAACGTTTACCATCCCGAAGTGTTTGAAGTATAGAAAAACAAGAAAGAATCACAACAAACACAACAATATTTTATAAAGTTCTTAGAAAATATTAATAACAATGGGGGCTTACATAAAGGAACGCTTCTATTATTTGTAAGTATGATATATTGATTTTATGTCTCATCAAAAACAATATGTGTCCTTCGTCTCTTACCTACTGTATAGTAATAATTTGCAGATTGACATGGACTGAGTAGTTGGCAGTTACATATTGACTGAATCTCAAGATTAATTACGTCAAAGGGAACTCGATTTCCAATCTCACCTGGCCATCACCGACAATTCTATTCTTACCTTAGGAGAATAAAAGAGGAAGAGGGACTTCCAAAATTATCAACAGGAGACAAGAGAATCTACACCTCACACCATACGGCTTTATTTACATGCAGTCAGTTATTCCCATCTTGATACTGGTCTAGGTTGTAATAACGACCTTGTCTTTCGGAGTTTCTGAGTTCTGATTTCTCTATTTTAATTTTCAAAACCGATAATTCTCCCCCCTCATTTTTTAGATTTTAATAGATTACACCTGTAAGATACACAACTTTCACGATCTCCGTTCTGTGTATATATATATATGTATACCATAAGCACTGGTGTTTTACATTTATGTGTAATGCATACTTTTTACTGTGTAAGCGTTGGGGATCCCACAACGTTTGTATGCTTGGGTCGACATCTTGAGGGCCTGAAAATGACTCGATGTGAGTCGAAACATGTAAAAAGCCCATATTGTTATTAATATTTTTAAGACCTTTACAAAATACTGTTGTGTTTGACTGTTGTGATCCTTTCCTTTATTTCTACGCCACAGTTATTGTTCTTGCGTTGCTGCCTTAGGCCTATCAAAATACCATCAGTCCACAGAATGTAGTTTTCCTCTGATGAAATCGATTTGAAATAAGAAAGAGAGGAATATGAAGAATACAACCATATGCCATATTTATGGGTCTGAAACAAATTGCGATCTACCGGAATCCGTATTTGGGCAATTTTATTTTCCAGCGCAGTCCGTTTGTTTCGCGGTTGAAACCTACATAGGCGCTATACCAATAGTGAAAGTTTAGGGAAACAGACCATGAAAGCCCAGGTATAAGTATAGCTATACTCTTTATTTTAACCTCGGCACTAGTGTGGGTGGTTAACACCATGCCCCGGCCGTTTTAACTCAGAGAATGACCCGGTAAACATTGCATAGGAACTGGGTGGGTCTCACAGCCGGTCTAGGAAGCTGCGGAAAGCGTCGACCGCACCGGGATTTGATCCCCGGACCGCCGAGCACGTAACGAGTCGCTGTACCAGTGGTATGAAGTTGACTGGCATAGAGGAACGGTGCCAAGCTTCTCTTTGACGGTATTTACGCCATAAAGTTATGAAGTAAAAACGTGTACCAATTGCGTAACAATTTTGGCGCGTTGTCGTAAGAACATTACTTGGTGTGAAACTGTAAAATGAAGTTCCTGCGAAGCAAGTTGAGTTTTCTGGTCAGAATCTAGATTCTTATACTCGAACTGTATGGGATATTGATCCGTATTTAGACTCGTGTAAAAAGTAACACTTCTGTGCCGATATACGAAAGGGTAAATATCCTCATTACTAGCAAATTTTGCTAAAATCAGCACATAGGTTTTGGAATTGTCAAATGACACAGCACAAAGGCAGCTTTTGCACAACTATCTCGAAAACGTTCGTAAATTCCGTGCTTACATCTGCTGTACAAGTTTTTTTTTTTCGCTTTAACAGACACGGAAGGTGTTATACGTAATTTGCGCCCTTGGTGTGCGCACAAATGCGCTGGGTCTTCAGGTAATACGTACCTTATTTCTGTCTGCTTGTATCCAGTGTCAGTGTGTTGACGCATTTTTAAAAAAACAGTCCAGTTTCATAATCTGGAGGTGCATTTAGTGTCCCCTGCGTTATTACGTGCGGACAGGTAGACGGACAGGCATGGCTACGATAATGAACGCATTTTGGAACCTTTAGTGATGAACGCGGCAATACATTATATATATATATATATGTATATGCAAAAGGTAAAGGTAAATTTCACCCTAGAACAGGCCACGAAGGCCCAGAGGGGGAGTAGAGGTATAGCTCTACTCTTTCTTCAACCTCGACACTAGATGGGGGTGGGTGCTCAACTCCACGCCCCGGCCGCTTTACCCCCGGAAAATACCCAGTACCTTTTTTTACAGGAGGCTGGGTGGGCCCCAGGGCCGGTCTGGACGGGCGCGGAAAATCTCGCCCCCACTGGGAATCGATCCCCGGACCCTCCAGCCTGTAGCGAGTCGCTATACCGAATGCGCCATCCCGGTCCTTATATATAATATTATATTATAGAATATATATATATATATAAATATATATATATATTCTACAATACTTGAAAATGGGGTACAGCTGAATTTATCCAGAAAACTTTGAACCTCCTACGGTGTGGCTTCTGAGAGCCACACCGCAGTAATCCACGCTATCGGCTGCAGGATCAGGCAAAATTTTTGTTTCGTCACCACCCGGTCTGGCTGTGAGACCCCAGGCTGCCTCGTAGCCACTTGGTTCCTAGAAGTGAAAGTATTTGGTGTGTGCAGCTGACCATTTGCTCTTGTTTATTACTGAGGTTGAAAGTGCGTAGAGCTTAAGTGAATTTGAGGTTCTCTCAGCGGTTTTGATGACTCTTCAGATCATCAGGTTTGCGTCTTGTCGACTGGTAAATACCCATGATTCTGAGTGTCTTCCAAGAAATTTTAGGCCCTTTGACCCTGAAGATCCTTTGAAACGTCTACACGGCGTAACATCACAGACGACCTGAATCCTGCTGCTTATTCCGTCGCCCGACACGTACTGTACGTCTTCATGAAATGCGTGGGAGGAGAGACATATCTTCACTATCTTGTAAACACCACTCGTTCAGGTAATGCACTCAGTAGGTTACGCCCTGAGAGACATGGCGGATACGATTTCCTGCAGGGGCTAGGGTTATTTCTTCTCTCAACAGCATGCAGAAGGTCCTGGAGCATCACCTAGCCTATAAATGATGGGCAAAGGAGGCTTTTTGCCCGGGTTTAAAGCGGCCACGTTGTGAAACTGACCACCGGAGTGTGTATGTGTGCAGCTGTAACGCCACTTGCCCTACATTTTGACGGTATAGTGCTTAATTATGCACAGGAACATTTGTTCCCTCTGTCGGGCAGAGACCGCCTCATTGTTGGGGTTTCTAGATCACACACAGACACACACAGACACACACACACACACACACACACACACACACACGGAAGGCCTCCTCTGAACGAGTAATCATGTCGTCGCAGAGGGCGCTACCCACACAACGAACATAAGAAAGTCCATGCCCGCAACGGGATTCGAACCCGCGATCCCAGCAATCGAACGACCGCAAGGCCACATGAAGCATGTTGCTGTACCGTGTTACAGCACGCGACTTACTGCAGTGGGGCTTCATAGATAACGCGGCACGCTGATCCCGGAAGGTCTGCTGGCTGGTCGTAAGTAATAATTAATAAGTTATGGATTTTACGGACTGCGGCCATGACTCCCTGTCGAATTCTGTCGTAGGCACCAGAAAGCGTTAGTTGTAATGGCTGACACTGTTTAGCACAAGCCTCTACTAGAATGATCTCACGACACAACAGTCCATAGTTTCTGAAGCCTTCTTGCATATTTAATCCTTAATATATGTTGACCTTTGTCTGTTTAAACGAAACGTTTCTTAAAATTACTTTACTCTCTGAAATAAATAGTTCAGTCTGTATGGTGAGGCCGGCAGGAAACAAGAATTACGCCCCTGTTTTGTAAAAATGGGGCAACCCACAGAACATCAATTTTAGAAGAGAATCAAGAAGACTGCTGCGTTTTACGTATTACAGTAGAACTCAATTTAACTGGATTAATTGGGACAGCGAGCTATCCGGATATGCAGAAAACCCGCATAATTGGATTTTTCTTTGAAAATGAGTTACATTGGCAGTTCGAATTTCGGCAGTTACTATTTACAGTAGGTAGGGACTGTATCTCCGTCTAAACCTTTCGACCACGCCGGATTTGAAGCTCTAGAAGCCATAGCACTGTACTGTACTAGTTAGGAAAACCGGTAATTTCAGAGCAAGTTAGTTTGGTAGTTTTCTTGACAAATTTACCCGAAGGGCCAAGCCGATCCGGATAACCAGCGTCCGGATAAGTGGAGTTCTACTATACAAATGCTTTGAGAGGTAGGACTTCACCCCTGTCTTGGTTATCCTTGAATATGCAGGTGTCATCTTTTTACATATCATAGAGGACCGTTAGTTGAGTGACTCGCTACGCATAACTCCATTTAGCTCAAAGTGGCAGTTAACCCCCTTTTTTTTTTAAAAAAAACAGGGGACGATTAATAATTGTAAATTAGGCGTGTTAGTCATTCTTTAAATAAATGTTAATGACATAAATATTTGTATGAACTTGTATTGGGTGTAGAGTCCTGTATGTGGTGTACCATGAGGTTGCGTGACTGCTTGTGTTTGCGTGTGCTTGTGTACAGGCGGCGATTCGTAACAGTTTAGGTATCGCCCATTTGCGACAACAGTGTCACAACTCAAAATGAGGGATCTTTCAGGACAAACTTGTATATGTTTTGAAGTGCTATAATTTTCTATGAGTTCAACGACGACACAACTGCTCTCCAGCGGCAAGTTTTCCAAACTGCGTTATGACACTATACCTGTTAAAAGTGCCTCTGCAGACGTTTCTTTCTATACCGTTAACTCAGAAATGCCTTATTTTGAGTTGTGACACTCTTATCGGAAATGAGCGATATGGCCTACTTATTTTCGGACATTCAGTGATGTTCTTAGATGCGATTAGCACAAATGAATACACAAGTTTGTTGGTATGACCAAGTGTTGTCATGGTGATAACTGTGTGTTCAACACGCGAGCCACAAATGCAATGAAATATCGCTGTTACAAGTGGTCGAGTGACGTGGCGTGAAATGTCGTATAGTTGCTGTCTGAAGGTTAACAGAGCACTTTCTCTGTGATCCATCAGTGTACGTGTTCGAATTCGTCCTAGATTTACGTCATTATCTGGGGTCTAAATCGGTTTATGTGCTCATTAGATGTGACAACAGCCTATTGTCATGCACGTTCGAAAACTGCGGGAAGTGTTATTTGTTTCGTCATGCCTCTTCGTCTGTCCGACCTCAAAGAACAGCTGAGCTTGCGGCTGGACGGATTTTCATTAATTTTTGTACTGGAGGCCTTAACTAAAATCTGTCGAGAATATTTTGACATTCAGAGGACCGTGCATCGTGATATATCCTTATAATAAAACCAACGAGATGCACTAATTTCTCAAATTTATTTTTGGAATAGAACTCTACACGTTTCGGACAGGTTGTGCTGACTGCTTGATCAGCAGTCTAGTACTGTATACACACCAACAGGTATATGTCACACAGGTTGGGCTGAATGCTTGATCAGCAGTCTAGTACTGTATACACACCAACAGGTATATGTCACACAGGTTGTGCTGACTGCTTGATCAGCAGTCTAGTACTGTATACACACCAACAGGTATATGTCACACAGGTTGTGCTGACAGCTTGCTGTGTGACATATACCTGTGGGTGTGTATACAGTACTAGACTGCTGCTCAAGCAGTCAGCCCAACCTGTGTGACATATACCTGTTGGTGTGTATACAGTACTAGACTACGGATGGACAGAAAACCTGTCCGAAACGTGTAGAGTTCTATTCCAAAAAATAAGTTTGGGAAATCAGTGCATCTGATTGATTTTAGTATAAGGATTGTCGAGAATATTATGTTTGGTTACAATCGGGCAAAATAACGGACACTTCTCATGAAGACCAACGTACAGCTTGCTTTGGTTACCAGCGTCACCATGGTTGCCGTCGATAGTCGTCGGATAGAGCAACTAACCTTTCATCATGCCAGCTGCATGATAAATAATTAAGGAAAATGCAAACGTGCTGTCAGATCTATACCTCTACTCCCTCTCTGGGCATTCGTGGTCTGTTCTAGGGTGAATTTTTGTATGTAATGAAGGAGTGATTGTAGTTAAGTAAGCAGTTACAAAATATCTCGACACCGTGAAATGTTGACGTTGTGTGAACATTAAACTTAGCACAGCCAAAATCAAGGTAGATATGTAAATAACAAGTTCTGGAAAGAAGTACAGTAACGATAATAACATTATGAAATACTCATATGCAGAATTGTGAACAACAACAGGTACAGCCGCAGTGGGTAAAATGGTAAGATCGTCTGACAGGGTCCGGGTTGCAACGAACCGAATGTACTAACTGAGGAATAAAAAACCAACTAGATGCCACTTGTTATTTTATTGTACTTCTTATAGGCTCAACATGTTTCGGGCATTACTGTGCCCATCATAAGGATCTCGCGACTTTGATGCTAAATACCACATTGGCCATATCGTTTTTGGTTTGCTGTATGTTGGAGGTTAGGTGCAGTTAGGCTGGAGTAGTGTCCGGGTTGCAGGCTCAAGCACGACTCTAGTCGTGCTTGAGCCTGCAACCCGGACACGACCGATGTGGTAATCAACATCATACTCGCGAGCTCCTGATGATGGCCGAAACATGTTGAGCCTATAAGAAGTACTGTAAAATAACGAGTGACATCTAGTTGGTTCTTTATTCTTCAGTTATCACAATGATGCAAGGCCCAATAAACATCAGATCGGAATGTGCCTCAGTGTTACGTAATACGTACATTTCGTATCCTGTTCTTGTACACGGTCGATCTCATTTGTCTCGTCGATAGGTCCAGTAGGTCGCATTATTTTTGGACATTACTAATCAACACAATTACTCTGCGGTGCAAAGGCACTAGAGAAAGGCTGATGGTTGCTCAGCAGGTTAAGAAATTTACCACTTGTATGAATGCCGAAAAGTCATCACCGGACTAAACATCGTACGCAATTCCGAGTCAGTTTAATCAATCTCACTTTTCTCAGACATATTTTAATATTATACCTTTATTTACATTTGTCTCTCAAGTATTCTCAAGATTCTAGGCGTCAGAAGGGTGACACGAGCCGAGTTCCATATTGAGGTAAAATATAAAGAGGGAAATTTCACCCTATAACCTGCCAAAAATTTACAAAGGGGGAGTAGAGGTATAGCTCTAGTTTTTCTTTAAGCTCGTCGCTAGATGGGGGGTGGATGGTTAACGCTACGCCATGAACACTTTCCCCCGCGAAAGAGACCCGGTACGTATTCTACGAGGCTGAGTGGGCCCCAGGGCCGGTCTGAACGCGTGCCGGAAATTTCGTCCCTACCGGGACTCGATCCTCGGACTATCCAACCAGCAGAGAGTCGCTATATCGACTACGCTTTCCCGGCCCGCTCATTTTGAGGATCCACGGGTATTAGTTGCCACAATGTAAACCTTAGTCCCGACGGTGACCTGGCGCCAAAGATTTGTGCACCGCTGATCATGACCACGTAGGCCTACCCCGGGTGGGCGGGGCGTAACGTAGAGGAACATTATTTTGAATTTCTTAGTTGCAGCTGCCCACTGTGCCTTCTTTAAGTGAATACATATGTTCGTTAATAAAACAGCCGGCACAGACTATCAGTGTGTTTTACTGTGAATTCGTGGCTGATCCCAGTGGCCTCGCGGTCTGTAAGTACGGCTACATTGGAGCCAGAACCGACAACATAGCAAACCAACATTTGTCTGTCAGACACGTGTGGCTACATCTAATCCGACATGTGTGTCCATACTTATAGCTCTGCCAGTGCTTGTTGTTCTCAATCTGATTATAGTAAGTGACATGAACGGTATATTCCGATATGAAATGTACCAATGTTAAAGATATTGTGTGTATATAAGCAAGTAGTAACCTATTTCATAAGTGTTATTATTTCAGTACTTACCTATAACGTTTAATTTCTCTCCATTTTCATCCTAAAGTTTTGGCTTGATATCTCCGTTATGGTAATTTTTGTCCCCTTGGTCCCAAAGAGGTGTCACATCTGTAACAAGTTATATTAGATATGTTTTGTCCATTGCAACTACAGTCGAATCCTATGCGCACTGCAGCAGGCATCTGACCGGACGGTCGGCTCAAAACAAACTCCCTTTGTTGGCGCCAGACAGTCTTTTGGATAGGAGATAACATTCCAGTCGTATCGGTTTCAGTGTAGCCGCTGACATAAACAGTAAAGTTTTTGATATCTACTTCCATGTCTGGAGTCTGTCCTGACTGTTGTGTTGTTTCTGGCTCCAGTGTAGCATTACCCTAAGGCGTAGGTCTGAGGCCACTGGCTGGCTGGGATTGTGAGTTTGAATCCCGCCGGAGCTTTGGGTGTTTGTCTTTTGTGAGTGCCGTGTGTTGTCAGGCAGAGGTCTCTGCGTCGGGCAGGTCACTTTTCCAGAGGAGTCCTACCGACTGTAGCGTGTCCAGTGAGTGTGTTCGCGAGGCCCCGGAAGGGTAGGCCATGACCCGGAATCTGGTCAAAGCGCCACGGAAATAAAAAGTGTGAATTCATACTCGTATGTTCGTTATGTAAGTAGGTTGTCGAGTGAACGCAGTAGGCGTTACGAATGTACAGCCACATGATAATTTATAAATCATATAATACTCAGCAAGATGTAATTGACAGTACCTTTTTCACAACGGTGACCAAGAACTGCTGTTCGTCTACCTTTCATTTAACGTAAGACCGCGCCGTTTAAATAAATTCTTGTCACGCTATCAGACCATTCATCTCAACTTCTTCCTTCTTCTTTTCTCTTCTTTCACCGTCATTTGTCTTTCATTCTTTAACGTATCCTTCACGACTTTTATTTTGTCTTCCCACTCTTTCTATCCTACCATCCTACATCACACACTCTTTTTCGGTTTTTTCCTTTCAAGTGCTATTAATGCATCATGTTAAGGTACGCCAAGTTGCATGCATTTTGATACGTTTCGCTGTCAGGTATGCAGCTGGAGGGTGTACGATGATGCTGCTCGCACAGTACGTCAGCACTACGGTTTTACCGTCCTTCAGAGCCGCTGAAGCAACGCTCCTGTAATACAGTGCAGCTTTAATAGGCTCTAAGCTGTAAGCTTGAGGCACGGACAGTTGATATTGACAGTTACAGTTTTGAATGTTTTATGTGTAGGCCACTTCGTATGTGGTAAGACAGGTGTGTCGAAGCAACTTGTGTAATGTTAAATATTAGTAAATGTTCTTCCTGTGGCGCTTCGATCCGATTCTGGGTCATGGCCACGCCTTACGGGGCTTCGCGTTCACACTCATTGGACACACCACATTCGTTAGGACTCCTCTGGACGAGTGATCAGCCTGACGCAGAGATTGTTAAATATATGAAAGATGATTTAATGAACACGCTTCTTTAACGACGCTTCTATATGGTATAACGTCTAGTGGGAGAATGATATAAATTATTAATTTGGAAGTCCGTGGGTAGAACTGATTGCGATTTAAAAGTAATTTATATCAGTATTTGGCTCGAATCTCGGTCGAATTAGCAGTGAGGATTTTCGTATACTTCCTCATTGTCTCGAGATAAAGGGCTTCCCCCCACTCCATGGCTGGACAGCCCTAGTGGTTCAGGTCCTCCTTATTGTCGCGGCTTCGAGATCATACTCAGACACACCACATTCGGTCGGACTTCTCTGGACGAGCGATCGGCCGTAACAGACTTACGTCATAGCACACAGCATTTCACAGGAGACATACATTCCTCCGGTGGGAATGGAACCCGCAGTCCCAGCAAGCGAGCGGCTACAGACCAATGCCTTAGATCTCGCGGCCACTGCGATAGGCAAAGAACTGTACAGTACCTTCACATCGGCCACTTTGTCCTCTTTAGCTAGTTCGTCTCCTCAACATCATTTCATCCCATTCTGCGCCCATAATCTCGGTACTTGAAACAACGTAAGAACCACCTATAGATGTCGTGCCATTTTTATGGTGCAATTCTTTGTGTTTCTGCGTGTACTTAAAGTAGATTCCTTTCGTCTGAGTCAGGTTAGGAAAACAACTAGAAAATTATTTTTCAATATTTCTGGCTCCTAGGACATAATTATGTAACTTCCCTAAGTAAATATGTGGACATCTTATTAGAGAGTCGCTGTGTCCGGATGAAGCGTGTCAACAGCAGTGCTGCTGAGAATAGCCTGTGAATACAGGGCGTTAAACAGTGATGGATTCAGAAAGTCCTTCCGTACACTCTGTTTAGCCGATACATTGCCTACTGCAGTAAGGAGCCCAAAATGCAACTCAGAATGCCTGCTTTTATACCGAACAGAACTGCAGTGTCACAAATAATGAGCTGTTTTTTTAAATGTCGTGTCTCGATCATGTAAATATGCGACTTGGCAATCAATGCAGTTGGGTTAATGGATAAGGGTGACTGGACACAAACGGAAACTCGAGACTGGTTGCTTTGATTGCTTGTAACTGTAAATACATTACATTGTTTTTATGGTTACTAGTATTAGTAGTAGGATAAGCGTATTTTATTTATACGAAAAAACCGAAACAGAGATTCGGTCACACATAACCTCAAAGTTTTACATCTTCGCCATGTTGGTGTAGTATCGGTGTTTCCTACGCAGTTGTTTATAATCCATCTTCGCACATAAAGCTAACCAGTTGCTAATCAGTTGCCTGCGCCGCCTCTATGAGGTTTTCATTAATTTTGTCTGAAGCATTATAAAGGCAAGCCTATATTCACTGGGTCGAAACGTAATTTGATAAGCGCAACAGCAGAATATAATACATGCTTTCTATTTTATTATACTTCTATAATCCGAAGTAGTTTCCAATAAATCTATTAGCACTGGCCGATCCCAGTGGCCGCGCGGTCTAAGACATGGGTGTGCGGCCGCTCGCGTGCTGGGTTTGCGGGTTCGAATCCCGCCGGGGGCATGTACGTTTGTCTGTTGTGAGTGTTGTGTGTTTTCAGGTAGAGGTCTCTACTTGGGGCCGTTCACTCGTCCAGAGAGTCCTACCGACTGTGGTGTGTCGAACCGAGTGTGATCCTGAAGCCTCAATAATGAAGAGGCCGTGGCCCATTGGGGGCTGTTGCGCCATGAAAAAATGGCGTAATCACTGACCGAGTGGTGAATTTTATGGCTGTCAGATTTCCTGTACTTTGCGTAAGAAATGGAGAGTGAATGAATAAACAGATCACACAGTTTTCGTATTTGTTCGTTATTTTGCCCAGCGGGGTAAAGATATAAAGCGTGCATAGTTTGAGTATTGCTGTTGATAATAAAGTGCTGTGTTCGCGGTTGGCACACTGTGAAGATCTTTATTAGTTTGTGCAGTTTTACTTTATGTGCTTTGAAGTTTAACATACAGAAGTTCTACGTACTGGCAAGAGAGTGTATTTATGCGTGTTGTATGGTTCTGAGAACAAACAGCGACTACTGCCCTATACAGCATTAACGGATTGGTGTATGCAGTCGAGACGTATTGTGTTTACTGCGCGGTACGGGCTGAATCCTGCAACCGTCTGTTTGACTTGCCCAACGTCGGCTACAACTATTTGTTGCTCGTCTTAAGCACCGATCCCTCTCAAGGGATATACAGGGGGAATTAGAGGCCGCTTTGCTCTTTCAGTACTCTTTATCCGCTGAGCTACCAGCATCATAACTTTTGGTTCCAGCACCAACAACTTTAGGTTGCACGTTGTTCATCTAGCATTCACAACCGCAAACAGCTTACATCTCTGCACAACTGAGTACCTCATAAGCAAACATCAAATCGTATATGGAAAAAGAAAGATGCCAGCATTCTATGCTTATCTCTCTGTCCCTGCTGTCAAAGAAAAAGCCATAGCTGACATCGCAAACAGAGAATCAATTCATATGTGTGAGGTGCAACTCAGCAATCTCATTCATGTAGCCTGGCAAGTGCACGTGTGCACACCAAACAAACTTTACCACTTCCCTTTCAATATATATGCTAGCCAACACTCGACGACCAGTTTATCTCCTCACCTTGGTTGCCTAGTCTTAGATTTGAACTACGGACCCTGGCCGATTACAAACTTTCAGCGTAATTCAGGCTAATCTTGGTCGTAAAGGGAGCTGTCTGAGGTCAGTTGAGCTTCATGGTGCTTTGTTTTGTATACGGCTTGGATTCCCGTTATGACCACGTCACAAATTTAGGAACGTCGAACGTTTGGACAAGCCTGCTTGGGATAATAAATATGTTTAACTTCGCGTTTGCGGCTACGTGAAAATACAGTACTATTTTTACAATGAAATCGCCTTTATGATGTCCTTGATGCTGCTGTAAACACTTGTGTTGCCCATAAGCTACTAAGTGTGTCAGTCAGTAGAGATAGAATCGTGAGTCGAGATAGCTCAGTGGATAAAGTGCTTATGTACGAATTGAACCACCGATGTTCGATTCCAGGCTGAGGTAGGCTATCAGTACTGAAACACGTCATTTATTGTGAGTAGTGTCACTGTACGTTGACCGTCTGCCTTTATACATTATGTTTAATCGGTTTGCCCTCATAACCGTCCCGCGTCAGCCCACTCGGTCCATAATTTTCATTTTTATAAAACTGAACATATTAGATTCATACTATGATTTCTAGTGGCCCTTTCAGGCTGATTCCTGAACTAATGGTAACGTGTGCATTTGGAGATTACGTTAGAAATTCTCTTTTCCATTCTGATTTTAATTTTTCTTTTAATGTTCCTCATCACTGTCTTTCGTCTCCTCATTTCTTCCACTCCTTTCTAACCATTCTCATATATCCTCTAGTTATCAAGCCCTCCACCCTCCCAGTACAGACATTTTGTTTTAATAAGCCTGCGGGCTTGAAATGTATGGGCGTTCAGAGTACGACAGGATGAATGTAGGGCCTGCTGACACGCACATTCTTAACTGGGGTAGATGACCCTGTTGTCGCAGCTGAGAGATAGGCTGTTCTTTTTCAGACTTAGTTTATCAAATATACCAGCTTTTTAGTTGAATAAAGAGAGACCAACTTGTTACCACTTGCTTTTAATTTCATTATTTAGTGCTCAACATGTTTCGGATGTTAATACATCCATCCTCAGGAGCTTGCGACTTATTTGTTGAGTTATTTCATGGTTTGTATTGCTCTGGTTCAATGTGTGTTGGTGTTACGTTGTGGTTTGGCTGGGGTGGTGTGGTGTGGTATCCGGATGCAGGCTTCAGCCTGCACCAACACGCATCGAACAGAGCAATACAACCCATGAAATAACTCAACAAATAAGTCGCAAGCTCCTGAGGATGGATGTATTAACATCCGAAACGTGTTGAGCATTAAATA
>Ga0123353_10005326_pt1 | contig 16849 bp, 10 predicted proteins | sample TergutLab28metaG_3_FD_92763 | JGI IMG/M metagenome (GOLD analysis project Ga0123353, IMG submission 92763) | Labiotermes labralis P3 segment gut microbial communities from Petit-Saut dam, French Guiana - Lab288 P3 | ecosystem: Host-associated > Arthropoda: Insects > Digestive system > Gut ...
CAATAAACCCACCGCCTGTGATGTGTGCTATTCCTTTTGGATTAGCGTTTTCACACAGGTTTAAAATGGATTTTACATAAAGTTTTGTGGGGGTCAGCAGAACTTCGCCAAGAGGCTTTTCCAAGCCGTATGTTTCATTTAAATTTAACTCTTTTTCAGCAATAATTTTTCGAATTAATGAAAATCCATTCGAATGTACTCCGGACGAAGCAAGCCCAATTAACACATCGCCCTCTTTTATATTTTCGCCGGTAATCATTTTTTTCTTTTCAACAATGCCCACGCAAAAGCCCGCTATATCATATTCGTTTTCGGGCATCATGCCGGGATGTTCCGCCATTTCACCGCCGATTAACGCACAGCCTGACTGAACACAGCCTTCACTTATCCCTGCAACAATATCTTCCATTATTTCGGGAATTACCTTGCCGCACGCGATATAATCCAAAAAAAACAAAGGCTTCGCGCCCACTGTAATTATATCATTCGCACACATTGCAACCGCGTCTATACCGATTGTGTCGTGCTTGTTCATTTGAAACGCAAGCATTAGCTTAGTCCCGACACCATCCGTTCCGCTAACCAAAACAGGTTCGTCATATTTATATCCCGCAAGCTCGAACAGCCCGCCGAAGCCCCCAAGTCCGCCAAGTACTCCGGGGATTTTTGTACGCTCAACATGCTTTTTTATACGAGAAACCGCTTCGTACCCTGCGTGAATGTCAACTCCGGCTTTTTTATAATTTTCCGACACAATTAAACCTCCTTAAAATCACATAAATCTGATGGGTAATTTCCGGTAAAACACGCCAAGCACAAGCCGCGGCATTTTGCGTCGCTGGGAATTCCCACAGCTTCCGCAAGACCTTTTTCGCTTATGAATGCAAGTGAATCCACGCCGATTAATTTCGCAATTTGCTTTGGTGTGTGCCTGTGTGCGATAAGTTCTTTGGGCGAAGGTAAGTCTATTCCATAAAAACAAGGGTATTTAAACATTGGCGCGGCAACTTTCATGTGGACTTCTTTCGCGCCTGTTTCGCGCAGCAAGTTTATTATAACTTTACCCGTTGTCCCCCTTACGATGGAATCCTCAACAAGAACAACGGATTTTCCTTCTACAATAGAACGCACGGCGGATAATTTCATTTTTACACCTTGTTCGCGCATTTGTTGTGAAGGTGCTATGAATGTGCGCCCGACGTATCTGTTTCGGATAAGCCCTATTTCATAGGGGATTCCCGTTGCTTCGGCGTAACCTATTGCGGCGGAAATTCCCGTATCGGGCGAGGCGATTACAACATCGGCTTTGGTTGGGGATTCTTTTGCAAGAATCATGCCCGCGTTTTTGCGCGAGGTGTGTACGTTTATACCTTGAATATTTGAATCGGGGCGGGCAATGTAGATATACTCCATGCCGCAAACGGTTAATTCTCTGTCGTCTGTGAAGAATCCTGTTTTTATGCCTTTGTCGTCAATTACTATAATTTCGCCGGGGGCAACATCGCGTTCATAAGTCGCGCCTACTGTGTCAAGTGCGCATGTTTCGCTTGCTACAACGTAAGCTTCGCCCAGCCTTCCCAAAACAAGCGGTCTCAATCCGCGTGGGTCGCGAGCGGCAATCATTTGCGATTGTGTAAGTAAAAGAAAAGCAAAGCCGCCTTTCACTTGTGAAAGAGCGCGTCTTATGCTTTCGGTAAACGTTGTTTGGCGGGTTCGTTTTATAATGTGTGCCAAAACTTCTGAGTTGCTTGTTGTTTGAAAAATGCTGCCGTATTCTTCTAATTTACTGCGAAGGCTCGGCGCATTTGTCAGCGCCCCGTTGTGGCATAGGGCCAGACTGCTTCTTTCGAAGTGGAATAACAACGGTTGAATCGCGGCGTGGTCGGGCTTGCCGCCGGTGGAATATAACACATGCCCGATTGCAGATGTGCCGTGCATATTCACCATTAATTCATTTGTGAAAACATCGGTTAAAAGCCCTAAGCCTTTTGTGCGCGAAAGCAAATCGCCGTTTTTTACAACAATTCCCGCGCCGTCTTGCCCGCGATGCTGCAAGCTGTGCAAACCGTAGTACGTAAGCCGCGCGGCTTCTTCATTCCCCCAAATTCCAAATAGTCCGCACTCGTGACTTATGCCTGTTTCATCAAGCATTCTATAGCTCCTCCCCAAATATCGTGCAATATTTTTGCGGGTATTTTTATCGCAACTTCGCCGTTTATTTCAACGCGTAAATTGCCGTCGCCCGTGACACTTCCGAACGGTTTTATACCGCTCGCGAGTTCTTCAAAAGCAGCTTGATTTTTGGGTGAAACGCTGACTATAAAACGTGATTGGCTTTCAGAAAAAAGCAAAGCCGTTGCGTTGTCGCTTGTGGCGTAAACCGATGCGCCCAGTGTGAAGGTTTCTTCGCTTGTTTTATTGGAAACTAAACATTCCGCAAGCGCGACTGCAATGCCGCCTTCGGATACATCATGCGCAGATGCTATTAAATTTTTCTGTATAGCGGAAAGAACAATATCTTGAATCTTTTTTTCTTTTTCTAAATCAATTTGCGGCGGTGCGCCGAAAATTTTTCCCTGCGTCATTTTTTGCAATTCACTGCCGCCGAAGTCCGCTTTTTCGCAATTTGTTTCACCGAGAAGATAAATAAAATCGCCCGCGTTTTTGAAATATTGCGTTGTAACGTGCGATACATCTTCGATTAGCCCAACCATTCCGATTACGGGGGTCGGGTAAATTGCGGTTACGCCGCGTTCGTTGTAAAGCGAAACATTGCCGCCTATTACAGGAGTTTCGAAAATTTCACAAGCTTCACTTATACCGTCTGCGGATTTTTCCAGTTGCCAAAAAATTTCGGGGTTTTCGGGAGAACCGAAGTTTAAATTATCCGTTACCGCAAGGGGTTGTCCGCCGCTTGCAACTATGTTCCGTGCCGCTTCCGCAACTGCAATTTTCCCGCCGATGTATGGGTCAAGGTAAACATAGCGGCTGTTGCAGTCGGTTGTCATCGCCAACGCCTTATTCGTGCCGGGTACGCGAATTACGCCGGCGTCCGAACCGGGTGGAACTTCCGTGTTTTCTTGCGCATTATAATCGAATTGTTCATAAGCCCAACGCTTGCTTGCGATTGTTGGTTGCGCCAAAAGTTCAAGCAAAGTTTGGTTAAAATCTTCTACGGTTATTGATGAATCCATTTCTTTTGATTCACGGTAATATGCCGCTTCGCGCGATGGCTTATTATATTCCGGCGCTGCTTTTGCAAGCGCGTCTGCGGGAACTTCGGCGCAAATTTCACCGAAGTGAATAATACGCATAATTCCGTCGTCGGTAACTTTTCCGATGACTACCGCATTTAAGTCGTATTCAGAGAACTTATGAATGATTTCTTGCGCTCTGTCTTTTTGCACAACAAGAAGCATTCGTTCCTGCGTTTCGGAAAGCATCATTTCATACGCGCTCATGTTTTCTTCGCGCTGCGGAACATTATCCAGGTTTAATTCCATTCCTGTGCCGCCTTTTGATGCCATTTCGCACGATGACGAAATCAACCCGGCAGCACCCATATCCTGCACTCCGATGACCGCAGGGTGGTTCATCACATCTAAGAAAGCCTCGATTAGAATTTTTTCCAACGCAGGGTTGCCTTCAGGTACGGAAGAACTTATCTTTTTAGATTCTTCAGAAAGCTCGGTACTTGCGAAGGACGCACCTTGAACACCGTCACGTCCCGTTGCCGCACCCACGTAAATAACCAAATTTCCAACGCCGGTAGCAACGCCTTTTTTGATGCCGTCATGCTTGATTATGCCCGCCGCCATTGCATTTACAAGCGGGTTTGACGCATAGCACGGGTCAAATTGAATTTCGCCGCCGATTGTGGGAACGCCCACGCCGTTTCCGTAGCCTGCGATTCCCGCAACTACTTCTTTAAGCAAATACTTCGTATGAGAATTATCAAGCTCACCGAAGCGCAGTGAATTTAACGCCGCAACAGGCGTCGCGCCCATGCTGAAAATATCACGCAAAATCCCGCCGACTCCGGTTGCCGCGCCCGCATAAGGCTCTACCGCCGAAGGGTGATTGTGAGATTCAATTTTAAAAACAACCGCAAGCCCGTCGCCTATGTCCACAACGCCCGCGCCTTCGCCCGGCCCTTGAATAACGCGCTCGCCCTTTGTAGGAAATTTTCGTAATACGGGCTTAGAATTTTTGTAAGAACAATGCTCACTCCACATTGCCGAAAAAAGTCCGACTTCCGTGTAGTTTGGCAACCGCCCCAGAATTTCCTTCACCAGTATAAATTCTTCATCTTTCATTCCCATTTGTGCGTAAATTTTTTGCTCTGCGATTTCTTTTGGCGTTGGTTGTTTCATTTTTTTCGTCCTTTCAAAATGAAAATATTAAGATATTAAAAAACTGTCCACTCCATATACCCAACGGGAAACGGCATGTTGGCGAATGTTTTTGATTCCGCTTAATCATTTCCAAATTCCCGTCGCGTCCGCGGTTTGTAAAGTTTTTTCAATATCTCCAAGCAAATTAATATGCCCCATTTTCCGCTTGTCCACCGCGTCGGCTTTACCGTACAAGTGAATTTTTCCGTTGGGAAGAAGCGTAATATATGGGGCTAGATTTGACATGTTTTGCTTGTCCATGTGGTCGCCGAGAATGTTTACCATTACAACAGGCGTGTGAAGGGTAGTGTCTCCAAGCGGCAACCCGCACACGGCGCGAATATGCTGCTCGAATTGGCTTGTAACACAAGCGTCGATTGTATAATGTCCGGAATTATGAGGACGCGGGGCGATTTCGTTGATTATAATATGGTTGTCCACTACGAACATTTCAATTCCGATAATGCCGATTGCGTCTAAGTTTTCGGAAATTTTATGCGCGTACTCAATTGCCTCGCGCTCAACCTCGGCGGAAATTCTCGCAGGGACTATGCTTTGGTGCAAAATATTATTTACATGAATATTCTCCGAAACGGGGAAAACTTTTGTTTCGCCCGTTGTGCTTCTCGCTACTATTACAGAAACTTCTTTTGAGAACGGTACGAATTTTTCTAAAATACATTCTCTTTGCGCCGCTTGTTCTTTAGCTTTTGGAAGGTCTGCTTCCGAACGCAAAACAATTTGCCCTTTGCCGTCGTAGCCGCCCATTGTTGTTTTTAAAACACTTGGGTAGGTAATATTTTTTTCTAAATCTTCCGCGCATTCAATTAAGCAAAAATCCGCAACGCGAATGCCCATTTCAGATATGGTCTTTTTCTCTAAGTAACGATGCTGACTAACTTTTAAAACGTTGCTTCCTTGCGGCAAATAGGCGTTTTCTTCAAGCCATGTAAGTGCGTCGTAGTCTATGTTTTCGAATTCGTAGGTTATTACATCGCTAATCGCCGCAAGTTTTTTTATTGCTTTTAAATCATTATACGCCGCGGTTATTTCCGTATCGGCTACTTGCCCGCACGGACAATTTGGTGTTGGGTCAAGCACGGCAACATTGTAGCCCATCGCCTTCGCCGCAAGACACATCATTCTGGCAAGCTGCCCGCCGCCTATTATTCCTATAGTTTGGTACGGCATTATTGTTTTCAATTTTACGCCTCCAAGGTGTGAGAATTTAAAACAATATCACGAATTTCCGCACGATATTTTTCCATTTTTTCAAAAATATTTTTATCGAACGTACCGATAATCCTCGCTGCCATAAGTCCGGCATTTGTTGCACCGGCAACACCGATAGCCATTGTTGCAACGGGAATTGCTGCCGGCATTTGAACAATTGACAAAAGAGAATCCATTCCGTTTAACGCGCGCGACTGCACTGGTACGCCGATTACAGGAAGCGAAGTATACGACGCCGTCATACCGGGTAAATGTGCCGCCCCACCCGCGCCTGCGATTATTACTTTCAAGCCGCGCTCGGCGGCGGATTTTGCGTATTCCATCATAAGTTCGGGCGTGCGGTGAGCGGAAACAACTTGTTTCTCATACGGAATGCCCATGTCGTCAAGAATTTTACAAGCGTGTTGCATTGTTTCCCAATCCGACTTGCTACCCATTATTACGCCGACTTGTGGATTCATCTTTCAGCACCTCACATTCTTTTCTATTATAAATTCACTGCGCGTTTGCGTCAATTGACAGACGAAGGATATTTTCGTATAACATCGGAAAAGCAAGGGATTAAATAAATGGTTGGAATAGGATTTAGCATAAACGATATAATTCAAGATATTTTATCGAAAATTGATGTAATAAATATTGAAAACCCTCTTTATCCAAATTATTTGATTGGAAATTATGACAATGATATTGAAATTTTTCTTAAAAAGAATTACGGGAAAAAAATAATCACAGACGAAGATAAAACAAAGCTTTATGAAAATTTAAATATTTAAAAGAAAGAATAAGGAAAATAACCATGCCGTTAATTCTTCCAAAATCGGGCGCGTTTGAATATGAAGAAAAGAAATCGAAATTTCTCGGTTATTGCGCACCTGTAAGCACCGAGGAAGCTGCGAAGCGTGTAATCGCAGAAATCCGTGCCGCGCACCCGCGTGCAAACCATAATGTCTTTGCCTACTCCGTAACGGAAGACAACATCCTACGAATGAGCGACGATGGTGAGCCACACGGCACAGCAGGAATGCCCGTATTAAACGTGTTTCAAAAAACAGGTGTAATAAACTATGTATGTGTAGTAACCCGCTATTTCGGCGGAACGCTTCTTGGTGCAGGCGGGCTGGTCCGCGCCTACACCCGCGCCGCAAAAGGCGCAATGGAAAACGCCGCCCCTACGGAATTAATTATTTATAAAAAATACAGCGTCGTTTGCAATTACAAAAATTTTGAAAAATTAAAATACGATTTTGAAAAAATCGGCGTAGAAATTTTAGAAATTTCGTATACAGATATTTGCACCCTATCCGTACGCGTAAAAGAAACCCACGCTTCGCAGTTTCTGCAAGGCGTGGGCTATATTAATGAAGGGATTGTTGAAGAAAACTAATTCGGATTATATCGGTATCGACGCTGAACTTCTATATTTGAGGCCTCAATTATATCGTAGTAAGCCCAGTGAGAAGGCGCATCGTAGTATCTTACCATCGGCGCATCGCTGTCTATAAGCGCGATATTGGGAATGCGGCGTAACACTCTGTTTACCAAAGTTACGGCTTCGCCGCGCTTGATGGTTTGGTCGGGGCGGAATGAGCCATCGGGGAAGCCGCTTATCCAACCGAAATTGGCAGCGGTGCTTATATAATCAAAAGCCCAGTGAGTTTCGGGAACATCTAAAAATACTCTTCCGCCGGGGGCAAGTTGTGCAAAGTTTACCGCCATTGTTGCAAATTCAGCCCTTGTAACAGGAGCATCGGGGCGGAAAGTGCCATCGGGATATCCCGCTACAATTCCCAATGTATACAAAGCATCAATTGCTTCCGTGTACCACCTGTTTCGCGCAACATCAGTGAAATTCGATTCGGATTCCGCGATAGGATTAATAAGCAAATTGTAGAAAATTTGCGTAGCTTCTGCACGCGTTAAACCTTCTTCCGGCCAGAACAAACTATCTCCACGGCCGTGTACATACGCAAAACGATTTACCGTATCAAGAATATGCGAAACATCGCTTAATCTTAAAATTTCATCGCTGATACCGGGGCCGGTGATATCTTCGTGCGGAATTACCTCGGGCTGAGGCGTAGTTCTTAATACATGCGAACGCGCACTCGGAGACGTTGCCGTTGTGGGGCTATTCGTAACAGGCGGTACATTCGAAGGCATTTCATAAGCAACCACGAAGACGGAGAATTTTTGAACGTTTAATTCAATCATATTATTATTTAATGCCCAATATTCACCATATGCATTAGCGTTTGCCGCGCCTTGCGGAAGACCGTGCGGCATACCTTCGTGATAGCGATAAACCATATAATTTGCTCTTCCGCCGCCGCGATGATTATCAGGCAAAGGAATAAAAATTCTGATGGGGTGGTTTACCTCTATCATTTGATAGTGGCCTGCGGTTGGGTTATCGGCAATAAAATCTGCGGCATCTGTAAACCTATATTTAAATACCGACAAATCTAATGCAAAGCTGTGGTTTCTGCTGTGATTTACTCTTGCGTAATTTCTAAGCTCGTTAGCCCTGTTAGTATCATCATCGGCGACAGGCGAAGCCACCAAGCGAATTCTTACATAACCTGCGTGGTCTTCAACTAAATCCATATCTGCTTGAGATATTCCCCGTGGGCTGTAGTTTGCAGGGTCTGCGGGATTGATTCCCACAACTGACGGTGCTCTCATTGTTCCGTAGAACAAATCATTTAGCCCTTGTATTGCCGTTACTTCAATGCCTGCGTCCCGCAATACCGGGCTGTGATAAAACACGGATACCTTTCCGCCTATAGGCAATTCGATTGTAATATTAATTGTTTCGTTACCTACGATGTGCAATATTTCTGTAATCGTTATTAGCACGCCTTCGGAATCGTAATATCGTACAACAATATTGTATTCACCGGGTGGCAAGCCGCTTGTGGTAAATAATCCATTTTGGTCTGTATTTCCAGTTCTGCCCGGAATGACTACTGCCCCTCGTGCAATACTCACCAGAATATCACTTTGAGGAAGCCCTGCTTCATCGACAACCGTAATATTTATCGTTCCTTGCGGGCGGTCAACCGCTTGCCATTTCGCATGAAGAATTATATTGCCGTCAACCACATCGGTTTCGAAATCCCAAAGCGTTTGCAAATCAGCATCTGCATACCAGCCGGCGAATTCATACCCCACCCTAAACGGATTGTTGGGTTCTGTCGCCGTACTGCCATATAATACATTTTGGGAAGGAACTGCAGTGCCGTTATTCGAATTAAAGCTTACAGTGTATACATTAATTGGTTCCCTACGTGCGAATAAATTCATAATTCTTCCTGCGGCTTCAACAGCGGCGAAGTTTGGATGATAATACGACGCTAATAAATTGTAAAAATTCCAAGTATCTGTGAAGTCCGGTTGTAAGAACCATCCGTCAAACCGATAACCGTGTACGTCTTGTATATTTGGCACGGGTATTCTATGACCGTACACAACGGATTCGGTCTTTTCAAATTCACCGTTAATATAGAAGTTAACGGTATAAGTGTTTGGCGACCAATCCGCAGTTAAAGTTAAAGCACCGCCCGATGTAACAACGGCATGAGTTACAAGGCTGCTGAAATCCCAATAGCCGCCGTCAGGTGCCAGCCAACCTTCGAAGGTATGACCTGTACGGGTAAACGGAGAATATTCATCTGCCGGGTCGTTTGCAGCACTGTATTCGTATCTGAAATCACCCAAAATATTATCGAATATTTCCGTAACGGGAACATCCTGACTTGTATCAGACGGTGCGTTAGTTAATATACCGCCCTGCAAATCAAAGATAACCGTAAAATATCCGTCTTTTAAATCGCGCCTTACAGCGGTTACGATAACAGGACCGGTTACAGGCGTGTCAAAATTACCGGGATTCCATCCTGTGTAAATATAACGTTCTCCTAATGGAGGCGTAGGATAATAAGGCCAAACAGGATAACCGCCTTCAAGGTCGTATCTGATGGTGCCGCCGTGCGGTACTTGCCTTGTGGCAACAGTCGCACCCGTACTGTCTTGAAATACTACATCATACAAAAATGGTTCAAACCCTGCGTAAAGATTTCGGGGTGCAGTTATTGTGTTTACGTTAAAATTCCATGGGATTGCAGCCGCTTCGTCCGCGAACCAACCCGTAAAAGTATGACCTGTACGTTCCGGTACATCCGAAGGCTCTGCAACGGTATTATTATGCTCTGCATAGCTATGGGAAACTTCCGTGCCGTCAACAATAAAGGTTACCCTATGCATCGCAACCCATCTTGCTGTAAGCGTTACGGGTGATGTTACCGTGAACGTGTCAAAATCCCATGGGGTTAAGGGTGCAGCTCCCGGGTTTATATGCCAGTCATCGAAACGGTATCCCGTTTTTGTGGGGTTGACCGGGCGGATGGCTTTTTCGCCTGAAAGTACATATTGGTTTGGCGGCGCGGTGCTGCCGTTGTCGGTGTCAAATTCAACGGTGTAGAAATTCAGTGTTTCCTCATTCGCTCCCGGTATTATGGTAATGGTTTTTTCACCGACAATGCTGTTGTCAATAGCGTCCCTTACCCTAAGAGTATACTCACCTGTTAATACATTGGGGAAAACCACATTTGCGTTCGCGCCTGCGACTGTCATTGAAGCCAAAACATCGTTGTTTCGCACCAGTTCTACAATGTTGCCGCTCCAATGTCCATTGTTTAACCTTACATTTACCGTTAAGTCGATAATATCGGGAAGAATAACAGTAACAGAGGTTTGACTGCTTGGCTTTGTAACACCGGTTGGAACACGGACATCATTATCGGTTGTGGTGTAGTTGACGGTTCTGCCCAAGAAAGGCGTGGCGTTTAATATTCCTGTCGGGGGAACCGTCGCGTTTGCGGGTACGCCGCCAACAGTATTAACAACTGTATCCGCGTTTATGCCTTCAATTGTCCGGCTTGTGCCGTCAACGATAAAACGCGGAAGGCTAACTTCGGTTCTGTTATTTACTAAATCATATACCGCCAGCCGCAGGGAGTAATCACCTGAAGCCGGAAGAGGCATTGGCCCTACCTGCGGGAAAACTCCCCTCTGGGTTTGGGCTTGTTGCTCCGGCGTAAGGTCAAAACGTGCGGTGATAACACCCCCGTTTTCAGTTACAATCGCGTCGGGGTAAAGTGTTTGTATATCCGTTGCGGAAATATCGCTTGTTGTGAAAAGCAATTCGTAACGTGTTACACCGTAGTTGGTTATGCTGTCGGTTTGCACGTCTCTTGTAGTAAAAGTGAGGGTGTTGTTGACGGCATCAATTGTAGCCGTGGGAATTTCCGGCGGTGTTATATCTTCGATAATTTCAAAGGTCACGGTTTGGATGTTGGTGGAAAAGTGATTTGTAGCCGAATCATCCCTTACCATTAACCTGACGGTATAAATGCCCGCAGGCCACCGGTCCCGGTCATTTGTAATTGCAAGGATAGCGTTTGCGGCATTTTCCCCTTGGTTTGCCGTTGTAAACACTGCCGTATGCGGGAAGCCATTCACCGGAGGCAATAGAGATGTTGCTTCTCCGTTTCTGCTAATAGGTTGCACGCGCGGGTTGGTTATGCTGTAGAAAAATTCCTCAATTACATAATCCGGCTCGGTGGGTGATGAAGACGAAGGTGTAGATTCCATATCGTAACCGAAAATTGTAAATGCAGCGCCGTTTGCGATGCGGTCACGCATAATATCCTGAATAAAGGATGTGCCGGGATTTGCAGGATTTGCTACAAGCTGCAAGTTAGCGACAGGCGAATCTAAACCTATAACGTGGCGCGGTTGCTGACGCACATAACCGTTATCACTTTTTTCAAGGTGCTGATTCACAATTTGCCGCGCTATTTCTTCAATTAAGTACTCCAGATACTCATCTTCGGTACCGATAAAACTATCTCGCGGCGTTATTCCATAGCTGTACGGATGGTTTGCGCAAACAATGCTGTTGCAGGTTAAATCCCATCCGGTTCCGTTCCATGCATAACATCTGTTTCTGTTTTCATTGCCCGGTAACGTTGGCATTCTGCCGCATTCAAGGTGGGCGAAATCTTCACAGCAACCGGGGTTTAAGGCGTCGTTGGTTACACACCTGCGGGGGTTATTTGTAAAATATTCAATGTTCGATATCTGCATATATGCCGCGGCGGGTCCCCCTTGGGTCGGATGGTTTAAATTACGGTTTGTGCCGTTATCCGTCAGGTCTATAAAATATTTGTCCGCGTTTTGGATAAAGTTTGCGTTGGTAAGCACATCATAAATATTGTCGGATTGAGTTATAAATGACATATCAAGGTTTTTGTACGTAAAAGTTGTTGCGCGTGCGCAGTTGTGACTGTTGTAGCCGACATACGGCCCAAAGCCCACGTGTTCGGTTTGTTGAGCGGCGGGGATTTCATAATCAAGAGTCGGGGCTATTTCAAACCATGGCGTCGGGTCGCCTACCTGCCTTAAACGAGCCGTAATGCGGTGGGTGGATACATTCAAATATACTTCCATGTTGGGTGACCAACTGTCTGTCGCGTGGTTGTAATCCGGATGAGGGAAAACCCTTAACGGCACACCCTGGCCTATTGGCAAGCCCGGATTCATAAACTCATGGTCGTTCTGCCATTTATCGCTTACGCGAACGCCGGGCAGTACAATACTGTTGGCGGCAGTCAATGCAATATTGTTAGCGGTATTTCCGGTGTATCCGGGTGTGGCTACGGCAGTTCCGCTAACTTGCAACCGGAAATCAGTCATTTGCGGCGTTCTTATAGGTGTAAACACCCCGCCAGCCGTTGCTGTCTGAACCGGAGGCACGGCAAAGTTTGAAACGTTAGCTGTTGTTGTAGCGGTAAAATTATTGTTAAACTTATGGCTGGCACCGTTACCCGGTGTGGCAAAGGATGCACCCGTTCGCAAAGTGGCAACAGGGACACCGCTTGTGGAAGTGGCAGTAGGACCAACCCTATACAGCATAAGATGGCTGGGAGTGGCGTTATATGGCTCCAGATACGGAAACACAAAATAAAGCAAAAAACCGTGCAAATTACCATTATCAATTCCGGCGTTAACAAGAAAACCCGCGCCGTCGAGAGTGTGAGCGTTTGTTTGGGATGAACTAATTTCAAATACAACTACTTTATCATCCCTTGATTCGCTGGGGTAAATTAAGAAATCTTGAATAGGCTCCGCCCAATATCCCACAAAATCCATTCTGGGTGTTAAATTATCGTTAGGGTCTCGGGAAACAAGAACATGCCGGTCGAAAACGCCAAGCGTATCAACCTGTACCAACTGGTTGCCCCAACCAAAAGGTCTGGTAGCTGTATTATGGGTACGCGGTCTTCCGTCATATGTGCGGTTGCCCACAGCAGTTGAGTAGTCGCTCCTGTTTTGGTCATCATGTCTAAACGTTCTGTGTACCCAGTCGTACAGGTGCATTACAGGTACTTGGTTGTCGGCAGTGAAGCGAAAGTTCGTGGAAGTCCACCCGCCTGCGGGAGGATTCACGATGCCGCCCGTAGCACCATTGTGCGCCCTGTAGTTCCAAAGCGGACCGCCCGAATGATTGTCACAGCAAGTAACATGAGCCGGTATCCCGTGGTTTGTTGGTGTCGGCCAAACCAAATCAGGTCGGGCGGTATTAGCCCTATTATTAAAATGGTCAAAAACATACCAATCGCTTACATTGGTGGTATCTATATTTACACCCGGTACACTTACCCTTATTTCGGGGGGCGGGTAATGACCCCGTGCAATAAATTCCGCCCTTATCGCGTTCGCGAGCCTGTCATCCCTCCAAAGCTGCCCCGCAAGCACATCGGAAGTAGTACCGGCATTGATAAGAATATCAATAGCGGCGGAACCTTCCACAATAATATCGCTGCTTGCATGAACAAAACCAACGTCAACGCACACAAGCAGTGTAAATGCCATAAATAACGCAAGTGCGCGTTTAAATAAATTTCGCTTTTTCAAGCTAAAGCCCTCCTCATATATTAAAATATTTCACACTACTATATTACAAAAAATAAATGTTTGAGGTATGGCTATTTGTGTGCATAAAGGTACGATTTATCCCGTAAATACAATGTTTAGCGTATGCCGGTATAAAAAAAACAACTTCGGTGCAATTTTCACCGAAGTTGCAGGTTAATGACATCCCCAAAGAAACGCCATTCCGCGCTTGGCACGAAATCCCCCAAGCTTCGCTAATTACGAAGACAAGGGTATGATGTTAGTAATTCAACTTACGCCCCTGCATCCATAAGGTCAATGCCCTGGTTGTTTTTTGTTTTTATTCACGCACATAGAAACCAAGTATACCCGTATTTATCGGTAAGGTACGCACCGCCGCCATTGTCATCCGGTGGAGGATGCGGCTTATACTCCGAAACATTTGTTGCGCCTTGGGATAATTTTGCAAATACTTTATCGACCTCGTCTCGTGATTTAAAAAGAACAAGAATGTCATAAGAATCGGGTAGCTTTTCATCAGTATCCGCGCCGCTGACCGCGCCGCCTTCGATTAAGTCTACCGTGGCGTGCATTACAGGGTTGCTTGGGTCATTATTCAGCCGCGCTAAATGACAGATGCTGCCGCCAAAACATTCGGCGTAAAACTTAAACGCCTCTTCGCAATTTCCGTTAAAACGTAAATAGGGCATAATCATAATTCGCAAATCCTTTCTTATTTAGAATATACTTAAATTTTAGCCTAAATTTTATGCTTATCATTGTAAAAAACGGACATGTTTTTCATGTATTCCATTGGCGTGATACCGCAAATATGTTTGAAGTCATGTATGAAATGCGATTGGTCGAAAAACCCCGCTTTCACAGCTATGTCTGTAAAACGCGTAGGGTTTTGCAATAGCCGCATTGCATGATTTATACGAACAATCCGCGAAAACATTTTTGGACCTGTGCCGATATATTTAAGGAATAAACGCCGTATATGCTTTTCGCTGTAACAAAATTCTGTTGATAAATCTTTTTGGGTTACATCGCCGTTATGCGTTAAAATTTTATTTTTAATTTCGGTTACGATTTTTTCTCCGCAAAAATTCAAATTATCAAGAAACATTTTATCAAGAGCCGCTACTATTGATTCAATACTTTCAAATTCAAGCAAAATATTTTCAATTTTATGCGCGAATGTTTTATTCAAATCGGTTAGGGCAAAAAAGCTGTCGGTTAATTCGTGCTGGTCTGTTTTTATAAAGTGGAACAACGCACCTATGTGAAATTCAATGAGAAGGAGCATTTTCATTTTACTCGCATTGTTTCCTGCATTGAAAGCTTTCGTGTTTACCCCAACAAATGAGTTTTCTATATTATTATTCGTCACAGAGAAAATAAATCTCGTACTTGCAGACGGCATAATTGTAAATTCTTCAGGCATATTTTTCGGAAAAGTAATTGTGTAGCATGATATGTACGGCTGTAACAAAGCATGGGGAGAGATATATAAAGAATCCTCCCCTCGGCACAACAACGCGCCCGAATATTGCTTTATACATTTTTCGCTAATCATAAAGTGGGAAGCTCTTCCTTCCTTTCGCGAAGCATTAAATCAACAACGGCATCTTTGGGGCTTTTATTTTCGAAAATCACTTTGTTGATTTCTTCAACAATAGGCATTTCAACATTATACTTGCGGGCGAGCTGCAACGCAGTTTTTGCTGTGTCAACGCCTTCGACAACCATTCCTACTTCCTTTAATACATCGTCAAGCATCTTGCCCTTGGCAAGCATAGAGCCCGCCCGCCAATTCCGCGAATGTTGACTTGTGCAGGTAACAATCAAATCACCAATACCCGAAAGCCCCGCAAAGGTTTGTTCTTTCGCGCCCATCGCAACGCCGAGGCGTGTAATTTCCGCAATGCCGCGAGTAATCAATGCCGCTTTTGTGTTATCGCCAAAGCCCAAACCATCAGAACAACCTGCCGCAACAGCAATAACATTTTTCAATGCGCCGCCTATTTCCGCACCGATTAAATCCGTGGAAGTATAAACTCGAAAACTTTCGGATAAAAAAATATCCTGTACAATTTCAGCGATTTTTTCATCTTCGGCAGCCGCAACAATAGTTGTAGGAATATTTTTAAGAACTTCCTCGGCATGGCTTGGGCCTGTCAAAACTGCAACAGAGCAACCGTTACAAATTTTTTGTAAATATTGTGAAATACGAATTTGTGAAGTTTCTTCTAATCCCTTTGCACCGCTGACAACAATCTTGCCCTCTGTAAAATACGGTGCGAAAATTGGCGCAGTTATGCTTACGGCCTTCGAAGTCAGCCCCAGCACAAAAATTTCTGCGTGTTTTGCGGCGGTTTCAATATCGTGGGTTATTTTTATGGAAGAAGGAATAACTACCTCGGGCAGGTAGTTATTCCTCCTTGTTTCAATTAATTCATTTACATAAGCTTCATTGTCCCAAGCGGTAACATCGTGACCGTTTTTATCCAAAACACTCGCCAAGGCAATGCCCCAACTTCCAAATCCGATTACAGAAATTTTTTTCATGATAACTTCGCAACAAATTCCGAAATTATTTCTTCCAAGTTTGGCGAACCGATTTCTTGCAAGGCATATTGAACGCGGGTGTTAGGTTTTGAAATTTTAATTACGCGGTTTAAATCAATCGGCGTTGCGATTATTACGGAATCACAAGGGGTATTGGCGATTGTTGCGGCAAGGTCTGCCATTTGCTCTTTGCCATAACCCATTGCAGGAAGAAGATTGCCGATATTCGGGTATGTGCGGTAGGTTTCGGCGAGTTTGCCTACGGCGAATTCGCGCGGGTCAACGATTTCTGCCGCGCCAAAACGCCGCGCCGCTACAATTCCCGCACCGATTTTCATTTCTCCGTGAGTTAAAGTGGGCCCGTCTTCAACGACTAAAACACGCTTTCCGCGAATGGCGGACGGGTTTTCTACTGTGATGGTCGAAGCCGCTTCAATTACGGTTGCGTCGGGGTTTACTTTTTCGATATTGGCACGCACGGTTTGAATATTTTCAAAATCCGCGCTGTCGATTTTATTTATTACGGCAACATCTGCCATGCGAAGCGTTACTTCACCCGGATAATATTTTAACTCATGCCCGGGGCGGTGCGGGTCTACAACCGTTACCATAAGGTCCGGTGTGAAGAACGGGAAGTCGTTGTTACCACCGTCCCATAAGATTACGTCGCAACCGCTCGGGTCATTTTCTGC
>Ga0123353_10005330_pt1 | contig 16844 bp, 8 predicted proteins | sample TergutLab28metaG_3_FD_92763 | JGI IMG/M metagenome (GOLD analysis project Ga0123353, IMG submission 92763) | Labiotermes labralis P3 segment gut microbial communities from Petit-Saut dam, French Guiana - Lab288 P3 | ecosystem: Host-associated > Arthropoda: Insects > Digestive system > Gut ...
ATTACCCACTCACAAGCATCCGCCACCTGTCTCTATCCTGGGCCAGCCCAATCCAGTCCATATACCCACATCCCACCTCCTGGAGGTCCATCCTTATATTATCCACCCATCTACGCTTAGGTCTCCCCAGTGGTCTCTTGCCCTCCGGTTTCCCCACCAAGATCATATACACCCCCTCTCCTCACCCATAAGCGCCACATGCTCAGCCCATCTCATTCTTCTCGATTTTATCACCCGCACAATATTGGGTGAGGAATACAGATCATTTAGCTCCTCGTTACGCAATCTCCTCCATTCCCCCGTTGTTTGTTCCTAATATTGTCATTAATATTTTGTGTTTACTAACGGTGTGCCATGGCCTGTATTTCAGTCCAAGAGAGTGGATGGTAGAGAAATTGACATAAATACGAGCCGCTTGATTTCTAATCTTCACCTCTATAATTACGGTGATCGCACGGCAGAGGATACGACAAGTTGGTCATCTCACGCACATTAATAAATTGGAAATATATATAGGAACTGTGTCGGAATTCTGACACAAAGTAGACAAGTTGGAAACTTAAATGTCGACCGGAGAATAATGTTAAAATTGATATGAAAGACAGAGGATATTACATTGTAAATAGGATTCGTTTGGTGCAAGTTAGGGTCTGGTAGCGGGATTTGTGTGATGTGTTAAATTTTGTGTCATAAATACAAACCTATTGGTCAATAACACAATAGTTTTATTTCATGTACAGTAAAAATAGTGTATTATCAGGGCGACATGTTTCGACCTTTATTGGGTCATCTTCAGGGCCTCTGAGAAACAGATCCAAGAGCTATCTATATTTCAATGCATTATGGGATCCCAAATGCTTACAGATTATATCACAGGAATGTAAAATATATGAGTTTGTATATATTAGGATCTATGTAACAGTCTTAGCATTAAAAAGTTAAATATTATTTGAGACCTATACTAAAACCCCTCTCAAATAATTTTTAACTTTTAATGCTAAAACTGTTACAAAGATCCTAATATATACAAACTCATATATTTTACATTCCTATAATATAATCTGTAAGCAATTAGGATCCCTCACTGCATTGAAATATAGATAGCTCTGGGATTTATTTCTCAGAGGGCCCGAAAATGACCCAATAAAGGTCGAAGCATGTCGCCCTGACAATATTCTATTTTTATTGTTCATAAAATAAAATAGTCGTGTTATTGACTGACACGTTTGTATTTATGTGTTATAACACTTTGGGATGGAAAGCATTAAATTCTGAGCGCCGTGCAGGGCGTGAAATTTCTTGACCAGCTGGTGGACTTCCAGTTTGTCTATTCCTCTGTTTGGCTTCGCTTATGAAATGTCTTTTTTACATCAGTCCCTGTTAACCTTTCATTATGTATTGTGTGTCAGCATTATCGTAGCCTTTGTGAACAGCGATTGCTCTTACATTTTCATGCTACTTACTTTGTCTTTTAGCTATCAGTAATCTTCAGTGTTCACGTCAGTCCTGCAGTCAGTAGCGTAGAGTGTTGCACGTGACATATCCAAGATAATTTAAGAAAAAAAATTCCATGTATTGGTGCCTTAAGCTATCATTTTTATACAAGAAGCGAACTTATAGATTTTCCTGTAAAAAGTGAAAGTTAGGGGTGAGGAGAGGGTTGATTCATCCTCTTCACTGAGGCTGCGCCCCTGAAGATCAGTTACGAGGAGGATCGGTTCTATTTCTGTGCCTGTCTGGTGATTGGACCCGAACCCTGTACCCCCGCGGCGACGTGACCTCGATATGCCATTCGTCGTTTCAGGAACGGGGGGCGGGGCGACGGTCGGCGCCGACGTCCGACGTCGTCCTCTGTTGTAACTCATCGGACTGAGAACCGCGAGCCCGAGGCAATGAGCCTGATAACGTCTAAATGGGAACACATGGCTGTTCGCCTAATTAGAGGCAGGTAACTGACTCCGAGGCGGAGAGGCTTTTGAGAAGTTGACATTTCAAGAAATTCCCTGCTTTTATGGAACCGGAAACTTCCCACTGTTGGATCATGTTCTGATCCATTAAATCCAGCACCTTGCAACGCACTTTGTGCCTCTAACCTTACCATCCCATCTGCATCTGCCTGTTACATGTCTTCAGCCCCTTCCCTTTACTTGTGTTACGCATTCCGTATTTTCTTATTGCGTACTACATGTGCTACCAATCTCACGGTCCCGTATCTTCGGTACGTCGGTAACTTTTTACCTGTCAACATGGCGGAGCACTCAAAAGACTTGAATCCACGAAGATCCTTATTATGTGCCCTCATTATTATGTGAACTCCTTATTATGTGCCCTCCTTATTATGTGAACTCATTATGTGACCTCCTTATTATGTGCCCTCCTTATTCCTTTTTTTCTACCCTGTTTTCTTTTCCTAAGTCAAGAAAATTTGATTAGGGGTTTTTGTGTTCCGTGTTGCACTTCTTTGACTTTTGTGTTTCTCCGTTTGTGTTCAGGCACAAGTTCCGAAATTTGATTACATTTTTGGTGAAAGTATACTATCTTATTCAGACAGCACTAATATCATTAATATGACATCTGCTTTTTACAGTTCGTCTGTAATCTCTACGCAGTGCTAATGGCACGCCCATTAGTATTTCGCATCTGCTTCATATAAAGACATTTCTCTTTTCCTAAATCTGCCGATTTTTTCTTTCTTTAATGCCCAGTGTTTGGACATGCAAATCCATAGATTACTGCTGTCACTGTATATAATTTAGGAAGAGTTATTATCACAGCACATCTCGCTCTAGGGTTGGCACCACTGCGTTTTTTTCAGGAGGCCCAGATTCGTATTTCAGCCCAAATACCAGTTCGCTACATTGAAGTAATTTTTTTGTGATTTTCTTCAGTTTAACAAATTTCCAAAAATGTAACTCAAATTTGATCACGTCTTTCTACCTTTACATTTAATTATTTACATAGTTTTGACCTATTCCTGAACGCTACACAGTGTTAGTAATTGAAAGTGTATAAGGAAAGCACAAATAATACAAAAACCAAGCCGTATTTCTGTCAAACACAACGCATGATTATTATAGAACTAACAGCTACACTTTTTTATGTTTTGCTGACCGTGCATTTCAGTATATTTATCATAGTAATTAACCAACTTGATGCACAAAATTTTTGTTTTACAATAAGTTTATTTCATGCCTCTACATGTTTCGAGCACCATGTGCTCATCATCAGGAGGTCACAATTTTATTATACAGCCTCTGGTATCGTCACATTCTGTAGGTGGCCGTCCCGTGCACAACCTGTGCACGGGACGGCCACCTATAGGTGTGATGATAACAGAGGCTTTATAATACAATTGTGACCTCCTGATGACGAGAACATGGGGCTCGAAACATGTAGAGGCATGAAATAAACTCATTGTAAAACAAAACGTTTGTGCATCAAGTTGGTTAATTACTAAGACAAATAACAGCTACATGTGTGTTCACGAACATACCGTGCATCTTGATATTATCAAAGATTTCTTTCTATTCACCAACTGATACACAAATGGATTGTCTTAAGAACAATTTTAAAATTTACATTAAAATTAACATTAAAACAGCCCCGACATGTTTCGGTGCAGGCACACCATCATCAGGTAGCGCATAATGTAATGCGCTCCCTGATGATGGTGTGCCTGCACCGAAACATGTCGGGGCTGTTTTAATGTTAATTTTAATGTGCATTTTTAAATTGTTCTTAAGACAATCCACTTGTACATCAGTTGGTGAATAGAAAGAAAACTTGATAACAGCTACATGTTTCGGCTTTTTTACCAAGCCGTAGTCAGGCTGTACAGGAATTATGGAACGGTCTAATGTAAAACAGGCCAACGCAACGCGATGACTTGTGTAAACAACATATAATTTTGATGTGAGACATTACAATACAATGTAACAGAGTTATTGCCTTCTGAGTACAGCACCAGTAATTTGTCGATGTTTTCGGCTTTCTCCTTCGCGCCTCTTGTCCTCACAGAAGGTGCTCATTGTACTTACCATGTCGTTTTCTTAGAACCCTTACTCGCAGCTGTACAACTGATTCATCACACGTCGCATTAACCAGCTCCCCTCAGTATAGTTACTCTGTCTAAAACATTTTCTTGCCTTCCGCTTTATCACAAAATTATTTTTTACCTTTTCCTTCTTCCTTGAATCTTCATCTGGTGTCGCTGTATATTCCATCAAAAAATTATTTATGTCTTATAAAAATAGGTAAATCAGTCCCGTTACAGTCCTGAGGTGCCCAGAGGGTTCCAGGAAGTTAAGGTTCCCACATTACGTGACAGTGGCCCAGGATGGTGGTAAGGTTGTCAGCCTTACACACCGGCCGCGTTTACCCCCAGGAAATACTCCTGGTACTCATTGCTGTTAGAGGCTGAGTCGACCCCAGAGCCATAATGCGATCGGAAGGATTATGTCAATGAAAAATTCCAATGACACCAGCTGGGATCGAACCAGCGACCTTCCGATTTGCAGCACAGCACCTTAACCACTGTGCTACCGCTGTCTCCTTCTGTCTTATTAACAGATAAATATTAACGCTAATGGAAAGCTTAAGAGGAAGCAACGATCACTGAGCCATTTCTCGGCAACGGTTATTTTTGACAGAATCTATTGTTCGCAGCAGGCGATTCCACAGAGCTGCAAAGAGCGCAATTTCATACATCCCACACTTCTCCGATGAAAATTCTGCTTCAACCTTTGGCAGATGCTTCTCGTTCTCCCCTGCGGTGATGTCATGTAAAGCACTCTTTGTTTCTTCGTTAATTTTGTTTCGGTTGTGTCAAGTGATCATGCTTCTGGCTAATATTCGAACCTGAACCAGTATATTTCTTGTTTTTTAACATAAAAATCAGTTAATCGTCTCTTGAAATCTCGCCATTCAAATCTATCCCGACCCATATCAAATCAATTCCCATTTTCAAACTCATGTCCGACCAATTATGTTCCTCTTACTGTAATCAATTTACGAGTCAATTTGCTATGAAGAATGCATTGTAGAAATCTCTTCATTATTTATATCCCACCCTTTTGCTTTTGCGTTTTCAAGTCGGCGTTGTGGCAAAAGGAAGGATGAGAAAAGTTACTAAATGGCGAAATAGAAAAATGTGAACGGCAAGTCATGTTTGAATTCGGAACAGAATTTTGTTACCGTGTGACGTGACACTCCTTTCATTCGAGTCGAAATGTTCAGTAATTAGTAAACACCTGTGTGTAAACGTAACAGAGAGTTACTTGATACTAAGCAAGCATAATTACGTTACAGCAGGTTCTTGAATATGATACAGCAGGTGTCTCCCGCCCTAATTAGCAAGGCGATCTGTAGCGGTTTCAAATCTTTGAAGGGATCCTGAAATACAATGCGCCTTGAAAGAAATTGAGTCAGTCAGGAAATTTCTGCTGCATTCGTTACTTTTGGTCATGTAATTGAAGAGGCTGTAGAAACTGCCAGCTACAGAGGCGAAATGAGAAAAGAATAATTGCATTTCGAAATCAGCTGTGATGTATGTTTTTCTTTCTGAAGAGTAGTCATCCTGTGGGTCCAATTCAGAATTATTCTTCGTACCATTTCCTTTCATCCTCTGCGTCTGATGATTGCTGGGAGATTACATGTGTGGGATTATTCGTATATGAAACGACGTGTCTCTCACTGTCTAATCCTTACATACCCTCACAGACTATAATTTCTTTGATACGTCATAACTATACGTCAATGTTGTGACGAATATGAAATGTGTGCAATGTTGTACTTTCTTTTGTAAACCTAAATTCAATGCTAAATAAGAATTTTCGCAACTATTTATGGTGTACATGAAAATTGTTTATTTATGACCTTATATAAACTAGACTTTGTAACTGATCAGTTCAGTAGCGACAGATATTGCGAATAGTCCCCTAGAACTAAATTTAACCTAAGGGGTCCTGGCGGTGTATGGTACATGTTTAGTTGGAATTTATGACTCCTTTTAAATTAGGCTTCTAAATTGGTGGATAGAGCGTGAAATGAATATAGCAAGCGTCTCATATCACGTTGTACCGAAATTCAAGCAAGACTTTTTGAAGTGCATGAACCGTTAGTTCACGGCATATTGTGAAGTAGTTTTTTATGGATCAGTATGCTTGTTAATCGGAAATTCCCAATAACTTGTGGTGGAAATCCCGAATGTCAGATGTAAGTTATGTGTGTGTATACACATGCACAAATGTGTTCATGATGTTTCCATTCAAGATGTTGCTCTTTATGTTTGCTAAAACTTTGTGCTAAGCGGATCGCAATCAGATAGCTGGTACAAAAATTTTGGATGAGGCAGAGATGGTATGGAGAGGTAAATTGAGCCGAAGAATCCTGGATTGATGTCTAATCCGTTAAAAAGTCAAGAAGCCATTTTAAGTTCGTTGTTCAGTGCATCGTAATTCAATGTTAATAAAAATCCAACCAGATGCAACAGTATGCAGATATTTATTTACTGCAAAGTCACTCTACATGTTTCGGGTGTCACAGCACTATCGGTCCACGTTGGAGGGAAATAGCTGTACCGATATTATGACCTGTACCGGAAACTGCGGTCACAGTTTTTAGTACTCCTGATGATGGGTGCGGTGGACACCCGAAACATGTAGAGTGACTTTGCAGTAAATAAATATCTCCATACTGTTGCATCGGTTGGATATTTAATAACATTCAAGTAGCGATATCTTCGCCTAATAACCTGTTGTTTCTCTCCAACCCAAAGAGGCTGTTTTTAAAACGAGTGACAGAAGGTTTGCAGATTCTTGTTCCAATGTAATTTTCAATACACAATGCAAAACTTTGAGGAATTTTCTAACAGATATTGGATAATGACACACCACGCTTTTACGGAAGATTAGTTTTTGTGTGGCGCATTAGCTTTTTGTGCTTTGTTCTGCCCTGCCTGACTCTCAATCCCGTTCATTAGCTAATGCTATTGTAAATACACTCCGTAATAAGCCTGACTCATGAAACATTTAAAGTGACTGGATCGTGCATGCAGGGAAATTGTGTTGATGCAAATAACGACTTTGTAGAACATTGTTAAATTATACAGAAATAAATCTCATTATTCCTGCATATATCTGGGGTCAGCTATGAACGTAATTTTAAAGCTGAGATGCCAGCACAATGCGAACTAAGATATTACCTCTTTAATGACTAATTTAATATTTCTAACACCACTTTTATGTTAAACAGCCTTGACAAAGAGGAGACACCAGCATCCATGGAAAGTTGTAACCACTGTACATAGTTAGACATTATCCATTACTAACGGAAGTAGAGGAAACTTGTGGCCAGTATGGAAGAAGACTGTCTCCCACATTCCAGGATCATAGGATCTGACGCCGCGAACTTGGAAGACCAAAACAAAGATGAAAAGGCCTTGTGCATCTTCAAGATCAAAAGGAACAGGCCTTATTAATCATGACCTTGATGCTTATGATGATTATGATGATGACGAATTTTTTTTTACCTTTTTCAAAGTAAAATGTTTAATTTGTTTCCTACCACTGTAACGTAGTGTTACTTTGAAAATGTTGCGCTTTCTTGTCTTCTGTTTACTTAATGAACTTTGTTACATTTTAGTGATCTGTTTGGAGAAATGTCATTTCGCTGCAGACGTACGCGAGCAGGAACAAAAATTGCCGACTCTCATGTCCTTGGGTAAATGACCAACTTGATGCACAATTACGTTATGTAATACTGTATCGTTATAATCCTCTACATGTTTCGAGCAACTCTGTAATCATCATCAGGAGGTCAAATTGTATTAATACAGCATCCGGTGTAGTATTTTCTGTAAGTGCACACCGGACGGTCACTTTTACAGAGAATGCTATACCATATGCTGTATTAATACAATTTGACTTCCTAATGATGAGCACAGAGTTGCTCGAAACATGTAGAGGATTATAATAATAAACGTATTATATAATGTAATTTGCATCAAGTTTGTAATTTACCCAGAGTCGTAGCAGGATGCACGGTCAGCAAAACATAAAATTCTCATGTTCTTACGCAGTTCACTCACCAACAAATCCACTAATTATTAACTTGGTTAAATGTTTTAAATTTACATTAAAATACACAATAATATCGCTCCTTCATGTTTCGGTCTTTAATGACCATCATCAGGGAGCTTTATCCATACCTGACTAAAGTTATATTTTTGTTAAAATCTTTTAACCAAGTTAATAAATAGTGCATTTGTTGGTGTGTGAAATACATAGAATTCAAAATGCACAGTACAACGATAAAAATTCTCATGTCCTTATTTATTAATGCTGTGACATGTTTGAAATATGTTGGCAGTGCTTATTATGCATCACTTAATCAAAGTATACGAGATACGATTGATGGTATCGGGTGTTATAGCATCGCGCAGTTTTTCGTTCCGGATAGCACCGAAATACCATCTCTGAGATTCGGAAAATGGGAGTCTGCAGCAAAGTTGTCGAGCGGATGTAATTTTCATTTGTATTGAAGAAGTTTAAATTGAATTTTACACTAACTTCAAAACAATTTTTATGTTATTTTATGGCATTGCTAGAACTACCAATGTGTGGCATAATTTCAGAAGAAAAATTCGAGGGATTTAAAAGGCCCCATACACTCTAAGTTAAACTGTGTAGTTTAACTGTGTAAAAAAAACTGCACGAAAGACTGAACTGAATGTTCTCTGGTACAACACAGGTTTCCCATCAGGTATGTCAGTTTTTTTTTTCAGTTCTGTGTGTCTTCTTGTGCGTGTGACTGTGGTGGATAAAAACGAGGCTGTCGTTTGGAGTTTGCCAACCACATTGGCCATAATGTTGTACGAAAATAAGAAAAAAAAGCGTGAAATATGGAGTAAGAAGTGGTATTTGAAAAGGAATATGTCATGCGATGCTCATCTGCTGAATGAATTGCTAGCGACAGATGTTGAAGACCATATAAACTGGTGCCTTGAGATGATGCTATCATGGTGCCGGCAGGTAAACTGAGGAAACCGTGGGATTCACTGAATGAACTGCGCAGTTCTCTGTTTGAAAGACGACTAGAAAGGACACTTCTGAAGCCTGCTCTATTGCCTGTCAAAACTGCACAGTTTAGTCAGTTTCTCTGTCAGGTATGACATCACAAAGTAAAATCGCTCAGTTTAACTGAGAGTGTTTAGGGCGTTTAAAAATAGAAATTTGTTTTAAGGAATTGAAAGCGTTGCACATATGCCTGCCGCGAGTCTCGTGGCGGTGTTGTAGCCGATGTGGGGAGATTTCAGTAATTCCCTCGTAACTACAGAGGGCGTGCGTGCTGTCGCAGTGTAATTGACATGGTGTTGCGTACCGCACTTCAATCTGCAACTGCCTTTCGATACATTTGAAAATAAGGCGAATTTTTAACGAAATGCAACAAAACGTTTTGTAAATGAATCCAGTTTGGTGTAATTGTCTCTTTCACAATATCTCATCTGCAGCAGACGAAAATCAACTCCAATCAATTAAAAAAAATCCCTGGACCTCTTTTGAAAAATAATCTTCCCAGTTAAGGCATTCGTTCCTACTCTTCAAGAATGATGTCCTTTAGAATGTGACGCCGTGTAGTCTGATGGATATTTATCAACTTTTGGAAGAACTTGTTGTCTCCTTCTCCCTCTGTGAAAGTAGCATAACTAGGTTCTTTCGAAACATCGGCAAATTTATATAAACCTAAATTGTCTTACCTCCCAGAAGACAGCGTTCTTCATTGATACGACCATGACAATATCAAGTCTGACTCTTCCTTCTTATTTTTCTGCAATAATAACACTCATATTGCGAGTTCAGAGACTTCGAACTATTTAATGTTTATTCCCTCTTCACTATCCACTGCTCTGATTGGTAACAGCCCTTGCAAACGTCCTGTATAATCAACACGATTCCCCCTCATATTCACTTCAAAATCCATCTGCACCAAATTCAGCAATCCTGAAGAAAGAATCGCGATGTTTCTCGGAAAACTTCGGAAAGACTTTATACAGTACCCTGTGACATAACCCAGGAGACAATCACTTGAGCTACACCCGCAGTAAAACCTTGAAAACATACATAATTGCTCTTAAACTGTCGGTTAGGAAAGGCTGTTAACCCTTTAAATGCCGAGTTAAATCCCATCTGCCATCTGCTGGCATTATTAGAAGCTCACCATATTCTCTACGTTAGCGGGATAAGGGTTAAGAACAAACGAAAACAAAGAATCGAAGAGAATATTAAGAAACCCCGCTTGTAGGGTTTCCACGTCCCACGTATTCCAGTGGATATTAACACAGACTATAAGGTTATACTACTATTGTTTGGTCTTCTGAGACTAGATATTTGTGTTGCCGCTGAGCCAAATGTAATGCTTAACCACCATTAGGTGGACATTAAGAATTAATATTTTTTCCGTGCCAGTTATAATAGGCATATCAAAAAAATCAGTCGTCTAAAAGTAGTAGTTTATTATTAATTATTATTTTTTTGTCAATATTAGTTTTTCCACAACTGTGCCTATCATGTTTCTCCCACGGAAGCGTACCACATATATTTTAATGTGTGTCCAGGTATATAATTTTAGAAATGTAATCACCATCTAGCTGCAAAACAATGACCTGCCCTTCCATGTTACTCTAGGATTGTGTACATTGTGAATATTTTATCTGACCAACTAATCATTCCTGACGAATCTCACTTGACCAACATACAGTAAATATTTATCTTGCTGTGAAATTTCATTATGATCCAGCGGCCTCTCTTTGTGTACCTCCAACCAGACCCAAACTGCGCACACAGACATATATACATATACATGCATGAATGACAGTACTATAGCCTGCAAAAATTCCACAGGTCTGTAGCGAATTTTAAATTACGTGCAGGCAAACTGTCCCTCGAATGATATTTTTGTACAATGCCTTCGGAGTGTGTACAAAATGAGCTCAAAACTGAAAACGTTCTGCTTAATAATGGTAAAAAAAAGACGAATGTTACCGATACGCCAGTCATCTACTATATGACACACCCATATACTCCCGGTTAATATATAACCATATCATTATATCGGAAATGTACGTAAATCCTTGAAAACTGTGTAAACGAGAGACAGAGGTAAAATGTAGTAAAAGGACAAACGAAAGCGTAAAATAGGGCAGAAATGAGAGGCACTTTATTTTGAAGCTGTCACTTTGTTCGAAGATTTCGAAGCCCTCCCCTTTCGTCCTTCTGAAAGAAGTGATGTAAAAACGAAGGCATAAAATTGTGTAGGCAGTAGCTTGAAATGAGTGCCGCGGAATACTGGGTTTGTGGTTAAAGCTGAATTTTATAATCTGGACAAAACAATTAGATGGTCTTTAAAGCAATGGGGGTTAATTTTATGAATTTAAATTGGGAGCTGTGCCTTAGAAACGTTCGGAAGGAAGTTGAAAACTTGGAAGTTTCTTCAAAATTCGCTTGAAAGAAGAGGCAAAAATAGAAAAAGGGAACCTTTCGAGGTGACCGAAGGCAGGACCTTCCGGATACATTTTTACTTCTAGCCAACAGTCCGTCAAACAACTATTGGAAATCTCCTCATGTTACCTTAAAGCGTGTGTTGTTCCTTTCTTAGTAATTTTCATTACCAATCATGTACAGTGTACTGTTACGTGGCATGGTCTTCTTCTAGGTAGGTAAAAGTTACGCAGTCCCTCTACGGGCCTGCACAGGCCTTGAGTGTTCCAGGAGTTTTAGGCTCCCGGATTTCGAGACAGTCGCCACATTGAAGTGATATGTTTTTCAGCCCTACGCACCGGCCGCCCTTACTCTCCAGGAAGTATTCCTAATACTCCTTGCTGTTAGAGGTTGAGGCGATCCCAGGGCCATTGTGCGGCCGGAAGGATTATGTCGGTGAAAGTTCCAGTGACACTTTCATCTAAATATTACATAAAAATCTAGTCGGTTCCTTTCGCAAAACATAATCCGTGTTTGTTATAATAACAGACATATGAGTGATGTTGGGGAAATACTGGTATGTATTTTGTGAATCGTAGGAATGTATGCTTTGCGACAGAATGTAGAGTTTGTTAATGTTTCAGCATGTGGTACGTATAAATACCACTGAATTTTGAAAGGTACTCTTTACCAGCTGAATAACTACGCAGTGCTGGAGGACGAGCTGCATCACAAACTTGTTAAGTTTACTTCTGAAAGACGTGGCTCTCTTTGGTTCTGTAGTTGGTGGAGAGTTAGTTGGTTTGCTGTAGGAATATGGAAAGCTTGAGACATCTGCTTGTAAATGGGAAGACAATATGAAGATGTTTCTTATGGAGTATTAATTTGGATTTGAACTTGACTGAATTTAGGAAGGAATTTTAATTGGTGGACTTTTGTCGCGGGAGAATTTGGTTGATTTAGAAATTACCGAGAACTATTCTGTGTTGTGGAGGTCGTTATTGCTTATTGACAGTTCATTTCAGACACGAAGAGGACTTTGGTCCATTACGAATTTTGTTCTGCACGCGGTGGAAAATCTCGAATGGCTGTTGCGCACCCTTCAGTTTCATTTTCGCAGGAGAAGGGAGGGTTTTACGTGAGGGTTGCATAAGGCTTGTTATCCGGGCGTGTTGCAATGTTAAAGAGAGAAGATGGGTATGTGTGTATGTGTGTATGTGTGCCTTCCAAGGGGGCCTCACGTCTTTGATGTATTTTTTTGTAAGTGGAAGATGAAATGGTGTGAGGGCAGAGAAACCTTGCATTTAGTAGCAGCTTTAGTGTGGTAACTTGGATGATCCTTCATGTAACAGCGCCACTATGTCCGGAATGTCATCCCATCCTATGACGCCACCAACACGCGCAATCTTGTCGTGTTTGGGTTTTCGCCTCAAAGAATTTCGTCAGCTCACAGACACACAAAACATTAAAGTGATGTATTCACAAAGCACTGAAGTTTAAATCATGAGAAGGCAGTCCTATCAAATTTGTTTCTAAAAATTGTTCAAGAACGTCTATTTGTCGACGCCGTCATTCGCGGAAACATACAGTTCCTGTCATCTTTTTTCTGCTGTGAGAATTCCGAACCGAAAACTGCAAAAAAATTACCTGTAACATATATACGTAGGTGTACAGTTCAGTCAGACTATGTCTATGGGAAGAACATAGAGTACTTTAGCGTCATTGTTGAGGGGAATATCTAGAATTTAGGGGCGTAAAGTAAGTTCGAAAAACGAACAGCGAGGCGGAGCTTATGACAGTCATTTTATGTATCTGATGAAATGAAGGGGAATGACAGGTGCCTATGAATTTCACATGAAGGAAGTGTTACGTGCATACAGAGATTTGGTAGGAAATGAATGAGAGAAAGAAAGCTCTTGCGAGACGTAGTCAAAGAAGAAATCATAATTTTAAAATGGATGTTTTAGGGATATAAGATGTGATGAAGTAGGCTGTATAAACGAGTCAGGACAGGTCCAGCATACAGCAACAAAGAAAACAAATATTTTAACACGATCTTATTATATTTCAAATTTCTCCGCGTTTCGGCTTACATGCTTTCCCAAATGTAATCTTCGCAAAAAACATCTTATGAGCGGTACGTCGAGTTTACAGTACATGTAATTTGAATTGAAATGTAAGACGAAGTAGGATGTACATCTTAAGAAATTCAAATTTAATTAATGTCGTGTAAATTATTATTACGTAAAACTGGTTTTCTTTGTCATTTCACTGTGGATTTTTTTTATTGGTGTGTAAAACGTGCAAAATAGAGTGATTAATAGTTAATCGTGCTTTGTGCAACCGTAAGTGGTTTGCTGGTTCATCATTGTATACACAGTATTACACCACTGATGGGTGGCTATACGGTGCCAGAACATTTCAACCGCCATCTTCACACCCTGCTTCCTTAAGATACATATTTAATATTATCCTTCTGTCAACGCCTTGACTGCTGAAGTCCTGGTATATATATCATGTCGTTTCTTCAATTATAATTCTTATCTCTCTGAAGCGAGCTACATATTCTGCCCATCTCAGTGTACTTGATTTTTCACACAATAAAATATAAGTCTGTGGAAGCAGGACCCCAAGGCTTAAAACCGCTGCTGCAAAAGGTCGCCTTTGGACAAGATCGTGGAGAAATTTCGTCATCTTATTCCAAAGAATATGCCCAGTGCCAGAATCTTTACACAGCATTAGTAATGGAATTAGAAAATTTTACGTTGATATGTTTGCCAACCCAACGCCCTACCGCCAAGGTGCTTCATGAGTCCGTGTGTACTCTCTATCACCCTCCTGCTCGTCATATTCACAGCGACACATCCACCCACTAGAGGCCATCATCTTCAAGCGCATCGCGAAAACTGGCGATGCCATAATGCCAAGTAATCGACATAATGTGGTAGCTAACATATCGGCCCAAACAACGGTCACCAGGGACATAAACTGGATATTTGGAAAGTGTAACTAAAAGGGCGGTCGTGTAGTGTTCCCGAATTTGAATACACACGGCAAGGCAGAGGAAACTGATCTGGAAAGTAAAGAAGTCTGTTTTCTCTTTCCAGTGACATTTTTTACTTTCAAAATATAAGTTAGCTGTACACGTCTTGGTTCCTGTTTTGTTTGTAGGCTCCGTTTCAGCTGCACAGGTTTTGTAGAGTCGAATATAGAGGGAATTATGAACATAAACACTTGGATTACCGGTCTTCTGGTCGGGGTTAGAACCTGATGTCTCCCGACCACAATTCTGGAAGTTTGCCGTTAAATCATCGTGATCGATGAAACGGAACTTAATTTTAGATTACATGGCGTCGTGCCTAGACACAGGGGTAGCTCTAACTACCACAGTGCGGTTCCGGTCGTCCGTAATATGACAGAGGCCGACCAGGAATGGCACGCGCCACTGGGCCTACGTGTGTTGGATGCGTAAAAACACAATTATTGATTTAGGAGTCGAAACAAGCCAAGTCTGGCACGAGGAACGGCAAGTGATACTAAGAACGCTCAATTGGATTTAGCGTGTCACAAGAACGAAGCAATAGAAGTCATGTTCGCTGGTGTCTGCGATATTGGAGAATGCATAAAATCGAAGTGCTATTGGACTCTCTCTTATTTTCTATGCGTATGTCAGAACATTCAAGAGAATTTTCGCACATTCTAGAATGTATGGAATTGGCTTGTTAATCCTAGAGTAGTCGAATATTATCATACATTATTCTGTCAGTCGGAATGTAGAGGAAATTACCGGGGAACAGCACTGTGCATTCCAACTAGTACATCAGTCACTGATCTGATATAAAGGATACTTTGTACACTGGAGCATATAAGTGGTTACAAAATACAGAGCATCGTTCATGTATAAACCTCAAGAAGGCCTGTGGCGTAAGGCTAAATGACCTGACAATAGCTGCTGTTTAAGTACATTTAGTGTAATCCTGTGGTGAAAACCGTACAGAAAAATATCTAAAAGGTTAGGCAGTCCCGTTACAGGCCTGGAGTGGCCCAGAGTGTTCCAGGAAGTTAAGGTTCCCAGATTTCATGACAACGGCACAGGATGGTGGTAAGGTTGTCAGCCTTACGCACCGGCCACCTCTACCCCCAGAAAATGCTCCTGGTACTCATTTCTGTTAGAGGCTGAGTCGACCCAAGGGCCACAGTGCAATCGGAAGGATTATGTCAATGAAAAATTCCAAAGACACCATCTGGAAATGAACCAGCGACCTTCCGATTTGTAGCACAGCACCTTAACCACTGTGCTACCGCGACCCACACAGAAAACATCTGGATAATGAATTTTCTGCACGGAATTGCCCGAAACAAGTATTAGATGCTCGAGATTTCCGATTAACTTCTCTGCAGTTTGCGCCAGTAGAAATGCGCAAGAAAGTCAAGAGAGATTTAAGCTGCATGCGGCAAAACAACTTGTCAATCTCTCTGATGATGTTAATTAGTCTCTTAAAGAATGACGTACGAGAACTCAATGTGCGCTAATAGCAAAACTGGTTTGGAAGTAAACGCTGGGAAGAATGTGCTCCTGTACCGTCATCAGAACACCTGACACGCACTTATATATGAAGGTCCTTCGAAAATGTATCTTTGTTCTGGTACTTGGTTATGATATTAATAAGTAAATATTACATTCGCAGAGGAAGGAAGATCTGATTAAAGCAGGGAGAAGTCTTTTGGCTTTACTTCTTCATTGTCATAAATGAAAATATTGAATGATACCCAAATGTCCTTTTTTTGCCTGCTGTTTTACGGATCTAAAACTGGGTTTCTAGGCCTTCTGTTTCCGTATGATGTTAGGATGGCGAGAAAAGTATGTGGACCTAAGAAATATGTTGGTGAAAACAGCGTGTTGGGCATCGTCACAAGTTGTGGTCTTCACCAGAGATTGTTAATGTGGTGAAAAATGTGATTAAGCTAGGCCGGCATGTAGCATGCATGCTTGCTAGGGTTGAGAAATACACAGACACATTTAAACGAAAAGCATAGAGGAAAGTGCCCACTTGGGAAATCTAGAGATGATAGGAGCGTAATGGTAACGTATATTTTGGGGCTACTACGGCAAGAATAAAATTAAATTATTCGACGATGATGATGATAATAATAATAATAATAATCACATTTCTGTCAGGAGAGAGAAATGTGTTTAAAAAGGAAACCGAGAAGATTCTAAAATATAAAGAACTTACAATAGAAATACAGCGCATGTGGAATGTAAAGACAAAGGTGATACCAGTAATAATAGGGGCGACTGGGACTATTTCAAAGTCATTCAGAAAATACGTGAGCAACATACCAGGAAAACATGAAGTCAAGGAACTA
>Ga0123353_10005331_pt1 | contig 16843 bp, 15 predicted proteins | sample TergutLab28metaG_3_FD_92763 | JGI IMG/M metagenome (GOLD analysis project Ga0123353, IMG submission 92763) | Labiotermes labralis P3 segment gut microbial communities from Petit-Saut dam, French Guiana - Lab288 P3 | ecosystem: Host-associated > Arthropoda: Insects > Digestive system > Gut ...
ATTGTCGTGGGCGTGATCGGTTGATGTCATGAAAAATCCCCTTTAAGCTAAAAAGGGATTCTGCAAAAATTCAACCGAAAAGGCAAGAGCAATTCCGCCCCTTTTTAGAAAACGCTCCCGTGGACGGTTGATATAATCAGATATTATGTCAGGAGCATTTGAGAGACATTTTCCTTGAACAACGAGCTCTTTGTGTCCATGAGTTTCGCTTTGAGGAAGTGCATCTGGAGGTGTCAAGTAATGAGAACTGTTCCCAGCAATTCTGTCATCCGTGGTATAGGATAACATCTCATACTTCTTTTGGGTAAACCCTCCATTTGCGTAAAAGAAGTCTCTGAGATCCGGATCTGTCGATACAAGCGAGCCCCCCCGAAGGTTGTGTTCCATAGCAATATAGATTCCGTCCGGGAATTGGCGGTCTTGAACCTTTTTTAGAAAATCGAATTCTGGCGCGCTGTCTGTGATAGGCGATATCCGATATTTGCCGCTCAAGCTTCGATAGAGATGTGCCCATGATCTTTTGAATAAATGGAAATTGCTGTAGATAAGATTTATGCTTTTTTCTAGCAGAGAAACTACAGATGCTGCCTTTGCCGGAAGCGTGGCACCATGTGCTTTTGTCTTATTTCTTAACGTGGCAAGGAGGCGAAACCATCGCTTCATATCCGTTTTCGTCGGCACGTCCTCCGAATCAAGACCAAGATCATCCAGCACTTTTTTTACCAAAGACACTGCTTCGTATTGCCACGTTCCTTTTTCACGGGGTTGTGCCAACTCCTGTTGCTCAACATAAGCTTCGGCACACAGGTGTTGAGATGCTGGACCGGATATCGCATCTTCAATGATCAGTCCCCAATCCCCTAAACCATCTGCTCGGACGAGTTTATGTTCCAATCTATAACGGTGGCGGTCTTTGTCGTCGACTATAGAAGCTACCATGCCAAGCGTCATTGTTTTAGCGAGTGCTTCGGCGACAAGAAGCAATGCAGAAAAATGTGTATAGTCGGATTCTGATTTTGCGTTTTCTGCACGTTGTAGAACATGTTCAATGGCTTTATGTTTCATCGGGTATTTGTATCCGAATTTTGCAACACTACAGTCAACATTTTACAATGAGTGTTTGAAGTAGTCAAGAAGTCGCCACCGGGCAAACCAGCAATGGAGCCGAAGTTTCCTTGTTTGTCGATGAGGACTTTCCGCACGCCCCATTCCTGTGCCATCCTCACGAGGGTGGGATAGATGACCACGTCGCCGTGCGGATGGTAGTTACCCATTGTTTCGATAGAGAGTTGAATAAGTCGTGTGCCGTCGTGTGCGGGAGAGAATGGGGTCGATTCGGTAGGAATTTCGCTGTCGGACATTATTTTGGATTGTGCGTAACTTCTTACAAAATAAGGAGTTTGGTGTTACGCCTCCTGCCGATAAGATTGAGGTTAATTATAGCAAATTTTGCGGAATTTGCGAGGGGGGAAGAGATGCAAACGCATTCCGTTAGGAATGCCCCGCTCGGTAGAAGTGAACGGTGCTACGAACATTTCAAGGTTCGGTTAGGGCAGGTTGATCCTTTTTACAAAGACGAGTTTCGATTGTGCGAATGTCACAGGCGACAAACCATAAGGGCAAAAAAATGAGAAGGAGGACGGGACCTACAAAAAAATGGTCCTGTATGCTCCGTGTACCGAGAATGACAAACGCAAAAACGTATCCGTGAAAAAGCGAAACCGCCGAGATAAACATTTGCGAACAAAGACCTGTTGAACGCGCGACAAATCGAATCGAAATAATCGGCGGCATTACAGCAAGCGAGAGAAAAAATGCCAAAGGTGGAAAGGTAACAGCAGTGAGGACGATAAACCCTATTCCAACAAGCATGGCACTCGACAATCCGATTGATACATTACGGAGGCTCATAGTATTTTCATGGGTTCGTCCAGGGACTGCGCTGCGCTCCGTCCCCGGCTCTTTGTTAGGATTACTGGTTTAACGGATGTTCCCTTCATACAGATCAAGGATAGGAAAACAAAGTTCGTAGTCGTTCCAAACAATGTCGCCATACTCGATATTGAAACCCTGGAAAAGATTCTTGTCGAGAAACCTGCGGGTCATCGGATTATGAGAACGATTCAAAAAACCGCCGAAATCAATGGTGCGTTCGGTCAAATCGGAAAACATAAAATGAATTTTGTGCTTTCCTAAATACTCCGCTTGTGTGATGGCTAGGGTTTTCATGGCGATACCTCTCAAATTTTCTTTGTTATCATTTCCGATTGGACAGGCTTGTTGTAAATGAAAAAATCAATCCATTTGTTCACAATATCATCTCGGTAACGTTCGACAAGTTGTTTGAACATTGCCAACCTTCGCCGGTCAAGCGGACGTTTTCCGGTGACTTCACTGATTCGGATTTCGACAAACTTGCCATTCTCAAAAATGATCTCCGCTTTGCTTTCTCTTTCCTGATACTTGCCATGAACGTGAATCGGCTCGTGTTCATTGGAGTAGAACAGGACGGTCAAGCCGAAGTATTCATAAAGTTTGGGCATTACAGTAACTGTCAAAAAATAAAGGTTTACTGCCGTCTGTCACCGTTATTCTACCCGATTTGCACGTCAGATAAAAGGCGGCGGGCATCCCGGCAATGGAGCCGAAGTTTCCTTGCTTGTCGATCAGAACTTTGCCGCGTAACCCATTCTTGTGCGGGAGGAAAAGTGGTCGGTTCAGGAGAAAATTCGTTGTCGGGGGAATAATTTGCCTGGGCAAGTATCACCGCCTGCCGAACGATTGTGCGTTTCGATGGGATTCTTCCGGCGACATACTGGCAAACGCTATCGAAGGCGTTACAATGCCGATAACGTAAGCAGTGACTTTGTGTCTCCCATCCTCCGTTGCCGTACCATGCCGGACCTCAATTTTTCTTCTGTTGACAGTTTTATCGAAGCAATAAAAAGCGGTGCCGGCGAAGCCGCTTCCGCTTTTACCCGAACATTCGGGACAACTATTACCCTTGCACCAAAAGAAGGAGGAAAGTTTAGCGTTGAAACGGCTACGACTCATCTCAACGAAAAGGGATTGGCACTGCTCTTTCAATTCGGGAATCAGGGAATTGCACTGTTGCTCCCGTCGTCCACCGGGTTGATTCCCGAATGGTGCGACGAGCCCGATGCCACTGGAAAGAGCAAGTTATCGACCCTCGCACAAGAGTGGGCAATGAATATTGTCCCCGAAGACTTTTTTCCCGAAGATTTCAAAGTCACCACCCTTCAAAATCTGTCGCAGGGACTCCTTCGAGCAATGCCGGAGTTGGACGCGGGGTACGTGGAACTTGCACTGGGCAAAGAAGACGGTACCTCGGCAACGGCATACATGGTCTGGGCGTTAGGTGTTCCCGAAAAATTGTTGGAAGAGCCCAAACCCGAATTTGAGGACATTTTACAGGCACCGTCGATGGGGCAGGCACCACCGGCGTTTGGAGGTCAGGCAGACCCCTTTGGCAGTCCCCATTTTGGAACACCGAATTTCGTCGGCAACGGAATGCCGAAACACCATCGCTTCGAAGACTTGCCGGGATATACTCGAAGTGCCTTGAAAGTCAAAGTTCCAGTTGCCTTGATTCTGGCGAAGGGTAGAAAGCCGATCAAGACGGTTTTGGAACTCGGTGTCGGGTCGGTTATCCAATTTGAAAAATCATGCGACGATATGTTGGATATTGAAGTGGGACAAAATATCGTGATTGCTACGGCGGAAGCGGTCAAGGTTGGAGACAAATTCGGTTTTCGTATCTATACGGTAGCATTACCGGAGGAGCGGTTCCGTCCCGTGGATGTCCGGCGTGAAGGAGAATATGTGATCAAATCGGACTCTCCGCAGATCATCGGCAAAGCCCCCATCAAATCGTTTGAAAGAAAACGGTAATCGTTTCTCCTACAATCAGTTTAACGGGTACAACAGGCAATTTTTAACCATTTTTTCTATTTTTACTATTCGATTAAACTGGCAATTTTGCAATGACGGAGGAGTGGCTGCCAGAAACAGTCGATGGAGGGACATGAGGAACCGTTGCCATTTTGGCGAGTCACCCCTAAATATACACTAACGATTCAATTAGAAGGAATTAAAATATGTTAGTACTGTCGAGATACCGTGATGAAAGCATTTTTATTGGCGACGACATTGTCATCACGGTCGTTGATATTCGAGGAGACCGAGTCCGCATCGGAGTGCAGGCTCCGCCCGACGTGAGTGTCCATCGACAGGAAGTCTATGATGCGATCAAAAATGGAGTCAATCGAGAGTCGAATGTTGCCCGATCCAACGCACCGGCTCCGTCTATTCCGAAACCGGTCGTTGCACCGCTGGGAGAGGAGTTAAAAAAACGGAAAGCAAAACTTTCTGCTGCATCGTCGGAAGCGCAAGTACCGCCTGTTGCCATCGAGCAACCTGTCGGATTCGGCGGCTTGATCTCCGAAAGTAGTATTCTTTCGCAGTAAAACCCACGCAAATGTTGATGGAGTCGTGTCAGGAGGGGGTTGTTCTTGCCGTCAAGGCATTTCCGGGTGCCAAGCGAAATGCGATTCGGGAAGAAAATGATTTCTTAAAGGTTTACGTAACACAGATTCCCGAAAAAGGAAAGGCAAATGAAGCGATTCGAAAACAGATTGCCAAGTTTTTGAATCTTCGAACTTCGCAAGTTGAACTTTTGCATGGGGAAACGTCTTCGCAAAAAAAGTTTCTGCTTCGGCAAGTCAGTATAGAAGAGGTTCTGACCAAAATTGTTCATGAAACGCGCAGGCTTGAGTAGAGGTTTACGCCTCCTCCAAAAATACAATCCTCTTGACAAAAACGAGTTAATAGCAAAAAATAGTTCCATGCACTGGACACTCGAGTTCTTCCAACGAATTATGCGAACGATTGCCATTATCCTCTTTCCGCTCCTTGTCCTTACCCTCTTTGCGTCGGCACAAGAGAGAAATACGCAACCGCAACAGCGTGGAGTGTCCCTTGAATCAACTACCGGCGGTGGCGGAGGAGGAAGAGTCCCCATTCCAACGGGAAGGCAAATCGCGGGAAAAAAGTACGCTGTATTGGTCGGAGTTTCGAATTACCAACACATGAAAAATTTGTCATTTACCAACAATGACGTAGAAGCCTTACGTGATCAACTCCTCGCCATCGGGTTTGACCGGGACAATATCCGCACACTCGTCAGCAGCAGCGGCGGAAATAATGTCCCGACGAAAAATAATATCGAAAACGCTATCAAAACGACCCTGGAGCGTGCCGAAAAAGATGACCTCGTGGTCATCTTTTTGAGCGGACACGGCATCCAACCTGCTGATTTCGGTCCCCTCTTTTGTCCGCCTGACGCAGACCGCAAGAACTGGTCGGGAACGACTGTTTCGCTCAATTCCGTCAGAGACGACATGGGAAAATGCAAAGCCTCGTTCAAATTGTTGATCGTCGATGCCTGCCGAAATGATACTCCGTTTATGCCGGCAATGGAGAGCAACATGGAGGTAAGAACGATTCCTGTTTCCCATTCGTCCGCGGACAAAGCCGATGATATTGTTTTCAAGGGGGTTTCCCTTGAAGGTGTCGATACGACCGCACCACTGGAAAACCTTACGGTATTCCAAAGTTGCTCGGACGGACAAGTCAGTTGGGAAGACCCGCAACTGGGAGCAAAGGGGCACGGTCTTTTCACCTACTACATTATCGAAGCATTAAAAGGAGGAGCGGCGGACGACGCAGGCAACATCGAGTTGATGAAACTGATGTATCATACCACAAGAGAAACACTGCGTCATTCTCAAAATGATGCGAGGATGACCGAACAACGACCGAAAATGTTTTTCAATGGAAATGATTTCGTGTTGGCAAACATACACGGCAACGTTGTGAGTCCTGCACTGGCAGCAAGACCGGAAGTACGACGGCTCACCACGTTAGACTTACCGCAACAACCGAGTGAATTGCCCATGCTTCCCAGCGGCAGCAGACGCATCGATGTTGCAACAGCAAGAGAGTTAGAACACGCCGTCGAAAACATCAGGGACGGCGATGTGGTTGTTCTGAAGCCCGGTGTGTACACTTTGTCTAAAAATTTGAACATTACCCGCCGTCACCCGTTGGATAAGCGCACGGGAGAACCCATTGTTTTTTACGGCGACCCCGGCGATCCGCAAGGTGTAGAAGGTGCGCAAAAAGGTGTACAAATTGTCGGAGATACGGGCGAACCAAAAGGTGTGCAAATTAGTCTCACAAGCGGCAGGATCAACATTACTCACGACACTCCCGTCTATTTAATAGGTTTGGACATTTCCAGTCCCAATGATAATGGGATTCAAGTGGACGGCAAAGCAGCAGATGTGAAGATATTGTTTTGCTCTATCCGAGATTGTATGAGGGACGGCATAGTCAATCGTGCCAGCCTTCTTGTGGACAGCAGTGTGGTGACGTACAACGGCAATGGATTCCAGTCGGGGTCGGGAGGAAAGTCTGATGTCAATAACTCCAGAATTGCGTTCAACACCGGCTATGGAGTGACGGTATCCAGTACATCGAAGGGGAGATTTTCCAACAATATCCTTTGCGACAATGTCGGTGGCAATTGGAGGGTGCTCGGCGGCGCAGCGCAGAATTAGGGGGCGAAAACACTTGCGTCAAATTCCCAAAACGCCACACGTTGCCTTTTCCACGTATAAGTCACCGCCACTCGATTGCCGTCAACGATAATTGCCGGATAGGAGTATTCCAATCTGGTTTTGGGATCATCATTTTCAAGCACGATATTCTTCGGCCATGTCATGCCGTTGTCATACGAAACCGCCAGATTGAGTAATGCCCGGGAAGCCCAATCACCACTCACAGGATTGTACGCCAACACCAACGTCCCATCGGCAAGTTTCACCAAATCCACACCACTGTTGTTGTTCGGCATATCCGTTGCATAAAACGCCTCCCACGTTTTGCCGAAATCTTTAGAATCGCTTCGGTAAATCTTACTATTCGTGCTGCGAACCAGCATATGCACGTTGCCCGGTGTCGATTCCCAAAGCGTCGGCTGAATCACGCCGCGTCCACGGAATCCTTCGCGGTCAAGTGCGATGTGAGGCGTTGCTTCCCACGTTTTGCCGTTGTCTTTGCTAATATCAGCAAACGCATCCCAGCGTCCCTCTTCGTGGGATGCGCCGGCAAGCCACGTGCCGTTTGACAACAGAATCGGTTTGTTTCGCACTGGACCGCGTCCGCCTTTGTCTCCTTCTACCAACTCGACAGAAGGCGACCATGTTGCGCCGCCGTCTTTCGATGTCGAAACCCATGTTTCCCAAGAAGGAATTTCTTTTCCTACCTTGAAATACAGATGTATGGTTCCTTTTCCATCGTTGAACAGCACAGGATTCCAATGGGCATCGCCGCGAATTTTTATGGACTGCACTGGTGCCGACCAGTTTCCCGGCTTTCCTTTCGATGTCCAGATTCCCACGTCGGGGTTCTTTTCTTTTGTACCGCCAAACCAAGCCACAAGGTAACTACCGTCGTCGAGCCTGACCAATGTGGAGGCATGACATTCCTTAAAGGGGCGGTCGTCTCCGAAAATAAAGTCCCGGACTGTCAGGGCTTTGGTGTCGTCTTGTGCCAAACAAACAGCGGAGGCAACGACAGTGGTTGCAAAGATAGTGAAGAACGCAAGGTAGGCGACTTTCATTGATGTTCCTTTCGTTTCGTGAAACTTTTTTGCGAAATTGCTTTTCGTATTATACGATAGGGATTCGGATCGGTCAAGTGATTGCCGGACACAAGGGGCGGAGCCAATTCGGTCAAAAAAATTGTTTGAAATATGAGAATTCTACTATGAAAATCCGCCCTTGTGCGTCTATAATCTAGGGAACGAAAATTACCGGTACAAAATTCCCACAGTACTAATTTCCACAGTACAATGACATCAGACTCGCTTGCTGATCCGCTTTACGACGCAATCCGCCGCTATGCGGCACGGTTGCTGTCCGACAACGAGGCGGGAAAAGACATCGCTCAAGAAGTCTTTCTGCGACTCGAACAACAGCGTGCCACCAAAAATGGGCACAGTGTCAAATATCCGAAGACTTGGGCGTACAAAACCGCTCGAAACCTTGTGATAGACCAATACCGGCGGTCGGACAAGGTCGAATCGCTAACGGACGATTTGCCTGCTGAAGCCACACGATTTAATCCCGTCATCCTCGCTGAACGAAAGGAGACCTTTATGATGATTCAAGAAAAAATCAATGACCTTTCCCCGAGACACCGGGAAGTGTTACGCCTGAAATTTCAGGAAGGTCTAAAATACGCCGAAATTGCCGAAATTACCGGCGAATCGGTAACGACAGTGGCGTGGCTGTTGCATGAAGCGATTGCGATGCTGCGCAAGGAATTCGCTGCCCTTTAACCCATTACATAATCATGACCACCATAAAACCATCCGATCCACGTTTAACCGCTTTCGTTCTCGGCGAATTGTCCGAAGAAGAATCGGTCGAAATTCAAACTGCCGTCGAGCAGAGCGTCGAACTGCAAGAAGAAGTGCAAGCGATTCGGCACATCGCCGCCCAAATCGAAACGGTGATGCAAGAAGAGTCATTGCCGTTAGCCGCCGCACCCTGTGCGGCGCAACTCCGCAAACGCAAACGCTGGTTGCTCCCCGCCGCGATCACTGTGATTGCCGCTGCGCTCGTCGTGGCGGTCTTGCTACCCTTTTACCAAGAGTATCAAGATATGCAAATCGCAAAGCAAGAACCGGTCATGCAAGAACCGGCGGAATCTCAAGACCCCGTCATTCCCGCGCAGGCGGGAATCCAGACGAGCGACAATAACGCTGATTCTCTAGACTCCCGCCTTCACGGAAGTGACGAACCGGAGCAGGCGGGAATCCAGACGAACGATGAGAACGCTGATTCTCTAGACTCCCGCCTTCGCGGGAGTGACGAACAGGAGCAGGCGGGAATCCAGACGAACAATGAGAACGCTGTTGCTCTAGACTCCCGCTTTCGCGGGAGTGACGAACAGGAGCAGGCGGGAATCCAGACGAGCGATGAGAACGCTGTTGCTCTAGACTCCCGCTTTCGCGGGAGTGACGAAGAGAAGCAGGAACCAGAGACCGCAAGCGTCGTGCAAGTCGCTCCGCAAGCTGAAGTCCCATCTATTCCTGTTGTTACCGCTTCACCGCCACCTCCACCTGCAAGTCCCCCGGCACAACAGGCGGAGAGAATAGAATTGAAAGGCAACAGCGATTCGCTTAGCGCACGTGAAAGTGAACGGTCTGTTCCTGTTGCCGATTCACCTCCGCCCACCAGCCCACCAGCAGAACAAACGGAAACAACGGGAGAGCCGCAAGTCTTCTCCTCTGGCATGCCTTTCCTTTATGGAGGTATCGGTGGTAATGCTGGCGGAGATAGCGGTACTAGACCAGCGGACTCGCCCAGAGTACAAGGGGGGCGACCAATGCAACGTGCTACAGCCGCCCAAGCCCGTCTCAGTTTTGACGGAATAAACAACGGAGCCGGTGGTATCCGCATGGCACAGCAGTCAATGGCAATGGGGAAAGATATCCAACCAATGCCTATGCCGACGGTGCCGCCGAGAAGACCGCCATCACCGCGACCGGAGCCGCCGACCTACGGCGCACAAAGAAGGCTAATGGCAAGCAACCTCTTCAACGAGCAACGCGACGAAGCCTATAAAGATTTCACCGAAAACGATTTTCAAGCCGTTAAAATGGGGGAATTTTCGACATTTTCCGTTGACGTGGACACTGCCGCCTACACGACCATGCGGCGATACGTCAGCGAAATGAATCGACGACCGCCAGCAGACGCCGTGCGACTCGAAGAGTACATCAATTATTTTAAGTATGATTACGCTCAACCGACCGATAATAAACCGTTTGCAACACACGTCGATGTTTTCGCATGTCCCTGGCAGCCCAAACATCTCCTTGCACGCATCGGAATCAAAGGGAAAGAATACACCGTTGATAAACGCCCGTCGCTCAATCTGGTCTTTTTGGTCGATGTCTCCGGTTCGATGGCATCTGCCAACCGTCTGCCACTGGTTCAAAAAGGCTTGACCGAATTGGTTGAAATGCTGCAACCGAAAGACCGGGTGGCTATCGTAACCTATGCCGGGGATAGCCGATTGGTGTTGCCGTCGGTGTCGGGACAGGAAAAGCGAGCGATTTTGGATTCGGTCGAGGCGTTGACTGCCGGTGGTTCGACCAATGGGGCGGGAGGCATCCGAATGGCTTACGACACCGCCCGAAAGTATTTTGATAAAGCGGCACAAAACCGGGTGATCCTTTGCACCGATGGCGATTTCAACGTCGGCACTACCGATAACAAATCGTTGGAACAAATAATCGGCGACGAGGCAAAGAGCGGAGTGTTTCTCACGATTCTCGGTTTCGGCATGGGCAACTACAAGGATGACCGGCTCAAGACGTTGTCGATGCGAGGCAATGGCAATTATGGGTACATTGACTCGATTGAAGAGTGCCGAAAATTATTGGTCGAAGGTTTGACCGGTACACTCTTTACGATAGCAAAGGATGTGAAGATTCAAGTCGATTTCAATCCGGCGGCGGTGTCGGGCTACCGATTATTGGGTTACGAGAATCGGAAACTTCGGGATGAGGATTTTCACAACGATGCGGTCGATGCTGGCGACATCGGAGCAGGACACACGGTAACGGCACTGTACGAAATCGTGCCGATAGGCGTGAATGTTCCGACGGCGGTGGATCGTTCTCGCTATGATACAACGAATCGAGAGCCGGCGACTGTGTCGCCGGAGTCCGGGGACACGGTCCCCGACTCTCTGGCGGAAGAGTTGATGTTCGTGAAACTTCGTTACAAAGAGCCTGACGGCGACAAGAGTTCGCTATTAGAATTCCCCGTAAAAAGAGCGGGGGGCATAAGTCCGCCGGTTGAGGGCGATTCACAATTTGCCTCAGCGGTCGCACTGTACGGAATGTTATTGCGTTCAAGCCGCCACAGCGGTAATGGTTCATGGAACATGGTACTGGAACTTGCAACGCCGAACACGAAAGATGACAAGTACCGAGAGGAGTTTGTAGAACTCGTAAAGAAGGCGAAGGATTTGCGGTAAATCAGTGCAAGAGCGGCGGGCGCAAATCCGCCGGGAAACCGCGCCATTATTAGTCGCTATCCTGAAGACTCTCGACTTTCCGCCGTCGCAACAAACCGAGACCGACAAGCCCCAAGCCGATTATCGCCAGTGTTCCAGGTTCCGGGGCGGCAATAGGAACAACGGTAACACCGGCACCGCTGAAAGCTAAGAGACGCGTACCAGACCAACCGCTCTCGGCAGTCCAACTAATCATGCTGTCTTCGTCGCCACGATGAATGCTAAAAGAGTTCATGGCATCAGTATTCCCAACGCTCTCCGTGCCGAACAGACGTTCCCAAGAAAGCGCATCGCTCCCAAAAGTCCCGAAGAAGGCACTCACCCAAGCATCAGCACCTCCACGGACATCAGAATTATCGAACATGCCGGAAAGATTCAGAACAAGATTGGCGTTGGTCAAATCGACAGTGCCAGCGTCCATGAATCCAAAGCCGTCGTCATTTCTCCAGCCAGCAATCGTAAAAACGTCGCTGTTTGACTGAAATTTGAGATTGCCCACAGTGCCGGTGCCACCGTAAGTTCCGCCGCCCACCGTGAGGTTGTCGATTCTACCGGCATTGTTAACCGTGCCGCCGGTCATCGTAAGGTCGCTGACCGTGCCATTGATTCCGATGTTCACGCCAAAGTTGGTATCATTGCGGAGCCAAGCAGTGCCTCGGCGCACCGTGTTATTGCCAGCCTGAACGGAAGTATCCGTCAGAACTATTGGGCTGGTGTAATTCGATGGCATCACACCAAAAGGGTTATCAACGTCGTTAATCTCGATGCGTGTGTTCTCGACGTGTAACCAGAAATTTTGGATCATGCCATTACCCGTGAAATTGATAAAGTTGTTCAGGGCGGTAAACGAATCGGTAGTGGCGTGGAAGTTTTCGACGATAAGACTTCCAGACGTAACCGAAGTCCGCGCCGTACGACTCTGGTAGTAGAAGTCGCCGACGGTGATCGTCGCAGTTCGGAAAGTTAGAGTGCCGCCGTCCATCAGCCCCAACACAGGAACTTTTTTTTCCTCAATGGTATCGTTTCCAAAGTACCACTGTCCGTGTGTTTTCGCACTGCCCAGCATAACGACTGCCGCTACGAGGGTGGCGATAATTCTTTGACGCATAAATGACCTCTTTTTCCGTGACATCGGACAGTATTGTACCTCAACGTTAGGAATTGGCAAATAGGCGTTCCGACGTTCGGCGACAACGGTTCCGGTCCACTAACAAGTTTGCTCAAATACTGTCATTCCCGCTCTTGCGCGATCTTCCCTCTCGTTTATGCTATACTAACTTTTATCCCTTCGTTCTGTCAGTAGAAATCATGAGAAACATTTTTGTCGCTTATCTTTTGACGTTCGCCTCCGTTGCCGCTGCGCAAAATGATTTGGTCTTTGTCGAAGCAGAATCCTTTGCCGAAAAAGGTGGCTGGGTCGTCGACCAACAATTTATTGACATCATGGGTTCGCCGATTCTCTTGGCACACGGGCTGGGCGTGCCTGTTGCCGATGCGACTCACGAAGTTGCATTTCCCAAAACCGGCGAGTACAGGGTTTTCGTCCGTACTCGAAATTGGGTTGCCCCATGGACAACAGAACACGCTCCCGGTCAATTTCAGGTGAGCGTCGATGGTGTCAAACTGCCTACGATCTTCGGTACGGTGAGCGATCCCTGGCACTGGCAACCCGGCGGAACCGTTACGATTAAAGAAACCAAAGCGAAACTCGCCCTGCATGACTTAACCGGCTTCAACGGTCGAGTCGATGCAATCCTCTTTACGGCTGATAAAAATTATACACCGCCGGAAGAGAAGGCGGACATCGACAAGATTCGCCGCAAAGCCCTGGGATTGACCGAAAAGGCGACGGATGCTCCCGTCGCCAAAGAGGGACCGTTCGACTTCGTGGTCGTCGGCGGAGGAATTGCCGGTATCTGTTCCGCCATCAGTGCCGCAAGACTCGGTTGCAAAGTCGCACTCATTCAAGACCGACCCGTCCTCGGCGGAAACAATAGTTCCGAAGTCCGTGTGCATCTTCAAGGTCGCATGGGCTATCCGCCGTATCCGAATCTCGGTAATCTCGTTCATGAACTCGATCCGATGATGGACGGTAATGCTCAAACCGGCGAAAAGTATGACGATGCCAAAAAAATCGCCGTCGTTACAGCGGAACCCAATCTCACACTCTATCTCAATATCCGAATGATCGCCGTCGAAACGGAAACGAACGCCGACGGTTCGATTACACTGAAATCGGTCATCGGCAGAAACATCGAGACCGGTGCGGAGACGAAATTCATCGGAACGACCTTCGCCGACTGCACCGGCGATGCGAATCTCGGTTATCTTGCCGGTGCCGAATGGCGGATGGGACAATCGCCGGAAGACGGCGAAAACCTTGATCCTGCGACGGTTCAATCCACTCGAAGCGTGACCATAGAGGCATCGACTCGGTTCTCTTCCGGTGGTGCGAAAATGACGATGGGGTCTTCCGTCCAATGGTATTCGGTTCCGGCGACGGACGACGGTGGCAACCCGGTCAAGACGGAATTTCCCGCTTTACCGTGGGCGCACCAGTTCACGGCGGAGAGTTCCCGACCAGCACTTGACGGCGAATGGGACTGGGAGACCGGTATGAATTTTGACCAGATTTGGGACTTTGAACGAATTCGGGACAATGGTTTGCGTGCCGCCTTCGGACATTGGACATACATGAAAAACCAGAGCGATCCGCAATGGCGGGAAAAAGCAGCGAATCGCCAACTCGGCTGGGTCGCCTATATCGCTGGCAAGCGGGAGTCACGACGCTTGCTCGGCGACATTGTTCTCAAAGAACAGGACATCGTGCAGAGGGAAATCTTTCCCGATGCCAGTGTTGTAACGACGTGGACTATCGACTTGCATTACCCGGAGGCAGACAACGCACGATTCTTTCCCGGCGAAGAGTTCCGTGCCATAGCGGTACACAAGCGGATCGTTCCGTATGCGATTCCGTACCGCTGTTTTTATTCCAAGAATGTATCGAATCTTTTCATGGCAGGTCGCTGTATCAGTGTTACGCATGTTGCATTGGGAACGATTCGAGTCATGCGGACTACCGGCATGATGGGAGAAGTCGTGGGTATGGCAGCATCGCTTTGCAAGACGCATGACACGACTCCGCGCAGCATCTATCAAAATCATCTTGACGAACTCAAAGTCCTCATGGAAAAAGGAATCGCTCCAAAGCCGGAAAAGTATTGGCACACTGCTCAACCGCGTCCGTAGACGCTCTTGCGCAGTTGCGCCGACAAAGTCGGCGGCTCTCTATTTCCTTCGCCGACGTGTCAAACCGAGTCCGGCGAGTCCCAAACCGATGATCGCCAGCGTCGCCGGTTCGGGGACAGCATTGCTGCTCCAAACGCCGTCCGCAAAGGTAAATGTCCAATCACTGCCGACAGAGAAAAATTGTTGCTCACCTATCGTTAAAGAGGCAAGCGTACCAAAGATTTCCTCAGTACCGAAGAGATCGAGAATAGAAAACTCCACTCCTTCGCTTAGCGCGCCATTCCAGTCAATGAAAATGTTGCCGTAAGTGAAATCAATATTGTGGGCATTGATACCGATGTTGAATCCAATCTTCGGCGTTTCGGCACTCATTGCGGCAATGCCAAAGGGACTAAAGGACTCTTCAACGAAGGCGGAAATGTACAGAATACCGCTGCCATCGCTGGTAAACGCAAGGTTTTCAACGATGCCCCAATCGCCGGGATTGTCGGCGGAATTTCCGGCAAGAGTTAGTGTACCGATACTTCCGCCGAACAGCCACTCGTACATACCGGCAGTGAAAGTTAAGTCGTCAATACGTCCGGCGTTGCTGACGAAGCCGCCATCGAGCGATAGCGTGCCGATCCGAACAGAATGCCCCATGCCGACGGAACCGATGTCGTAGGCGTTGTACACCTCTCCGCCATTGACGTTTACCGTTGCGATGTAACCCATGTCAGGGATGGAGATAGGGATGCCGTCAATGTAACCGTCAAAGATTTCCCAAAAGCCGTTGTACAACTTACCGCCATTGACGTTTACTGTTTCGATATGGGCACTGCCAGTAAGAAAATCCCAGGTGTCAGGACAACCCCAGTTCCATACCTCCCCACCGTCGTAAATGTTTGCCGTTGTGATGACACCTTTCGCGGGACCACCGAAGGAGACGAATGACTCGTTGAAGGAGACGTTGTACACCGTTCCGCCATGTACGTCCACCGTTTTGATGTAACCAGCACCTGCTCCGCCGTTGGCCACCGTTCCACCATATGCTCCCTCAAAACCATTGGTCAACATTCCGTCATAAATGTTTGCTGTTGTGATGTAACCTGTACTCCCCCAGTCGCCGTTGTTCAACTGGGCACCACCATAGACGTTTGCCGTTTCGATGTACCCCGTGCCGCCGTCCATGCCGTTGTGCAGTACTCTCCCACCATAGATATTTGCCGTTTCGATGGTGCCGTTGTTGCTCCACCCTCTCCACGACCTATCGCCGTCATGGAAGTTTGCCGTTTCGATGTAACCGTTGTTATGCAGCAATCCGCCGTTGACGTTTACCGTTTCGACGGTGCCGGTGAAGTTAATCAGCGTTCCGCCGCTTACGCTGCGGCGGTCGTAGTAGAGGTACTCGCCATCGTAGTAGTACTCGCCGTAGATATCGAACAATTCGTTATGCATCTCGTTGAGGTACTCGAGGTCGATATAGCCGACGTGATCGCGGTAACCGAACACATATTCGCCTTCGATGTTTACCGTTTTGATGAACCCGTCGTTCCTCACCCCTCCGAGTGCGCCGGATTCGTAGTAGCCGTAACCAAAGCCGTCATAGACGTACTCTCCTCCTCCGCGTTTGAGGTTTACCGTTTCGACGGTGCCGTTGTTTATCAGTTCTCCGCCATTGACGTTTGCCGTGTCGATGGATCCCATGCCACCATCGTAGCCGTTGTACACTGTTCCGTTATGGACGTTTGCCGTTCCGATGAAACCTGTGCCGTCGAAGTCCTCGTAGGTGTTCGAGCCGCTGTGGATGCCATTGATCACTTCTCCACCATAGACGTTGACTGTTTCGATGGAACCTGTGCCTCCGACGAAGCCGTTCACTACTGTTCCGTCGTAGACGTTTGCTGTTCCAATGAAACCTATGCCACCCCAGTGGGGAATGAAACCAGAACCGTTATATCCGCGGATGACCGATTCGCCCTCGCCATTGTACACCGTTCCGCCATAAACATTTGCCGTGTCGATGTAACCAGTGCCAAAACTCAGACCGTTGAACACCGTTCCGTCATAGACATTTGCCGTTCCAATGTTACCGGTGCTACCCCAGGCGGTGGCGGGGTCCACTTCCTCACCGCCATGGTAGTACACTCTCCCACTGAAATAGTTGCCGTTGCGCACCGTTCCACCATAGACATTCACCTCTTCGATGTTGCCTGTACCGCCCCTGTGTCCGTTGATCACATTTCCGCCATCATAGACGTTTGCCGTTCCGATGTAACCTGTGCCGTCGATGTAATCACCGATGCTATTTGTATCGGGCACCTCTAATAACGTCATTGTAACCTATCGATTCTCTGGAGTCAACCGTTTTCGCTCAATTCTCGTCAATATCTTCCCGATTCGGTACCTTTTCAGTGCCCCTAAACCTCCCATTTTG
>Ga0123353_10005335_pt1 | contig 16841 bp, 11 predicted proteins | sample TergutLab28metaG_3_FD_92763 | JGI IMG/M metagenome (GOLD analysis project Ga0123353, IMG submission 92763) | Labiotermes labralis P3 segment gut microbial communities from Petit-Saut dam, French Guiana - Lab288 P3 | ecosystem: Host-associated > Arthropoda: Insects > Digestive system > Gut ...
ATCACCCAAATAGAGGGTTACCCGGCGTCCGATGGAACTCACGGTGCCGCCGGCGCTGTCGGGAGTAGGATACTGAGCTACCACATCCTCGCCCTCTCCTACCAGGAGGGTGACGACCTGGAGCTCCTCCAAGGCGGTTAAAGCTGTTGCCACTTTGCCTCCCCGCAGATAAGGGACTTCCCGTTCGTAAATACCTCTTGGCAAAGGGAGGAGGCTTTCGGTAATGCGGGCGGCGCGGCTGTCCCGACGGAGCAGCTCCTCGGCTATCTCCCGAAAGAAAGGAGCTGCCACCTGCCCTCCGTAAAAGCCGTTAGCTCCTTTAGGGTTATCGACATAAATGTAAATGACATAGAGGGGATTTTCCGCAGGAGCAAAACCGATGGTGGAGGCGATATATTGGTCTGCCAAGTAGCCTCGACCTTCAGGATCTTTCTTGTTAGCGGTGCCGGTTTTACCTGCCAGGCGGTATTCGGGTGAGGCACCTTTGGAGCCGGGAGCATTGATAATAAACTCCATAAGGTTCCGCATCCGTTCCATCATCTGAGGAGTGGCTACCTGGCGAATAACCTCCGGCTCCACGGCTACCCGTGAGGTGCGGTCGCTTTCCAGTAGCTCCTTAGCCAAGTGGGGAGTCATCAAGTTGCCGCCGTTAGCGATGGCCGCAATGGCGGCAACCTGTTGTAGGGGAGTTACCGCCGGTCCTTGCCCAAAGGCAGCCGTGACCAGCTCGGTAGGTCCCATATAAGCAGCGTCGAAAATCATACCTTCGGCTTCGTAGGGGTGATCAATCCCAGTTAAGGCTCCGAAACCCATGGTGAGATGATAATTAACCAAGGTTTCAGGACCTAAGCGCTGCCCTACTTGCCCTAGGACTACATTGCTGCTGTTTTGCATAGCTTGGCGAAAAGTGAGTAAGCCGTGGTTCCACAACCCATCCCAGTTGGTAAATGTCTCTCCTCCTGCGACCAAGATTCCCGTATCTTCCCAATATTCATCCTCGTAGGTCACCCCTTCGTGGAGGGCTGCCAGAGCGGTGATGATTTTGAAAGTAGACCCCGGCTCAAAGGCTTCCCGCACCATCTTGTTGATGCGCCAGGAAGAGGGGTAGTCGTCATAGTGGTTGGGATCGAAGCTGGGAAAGGAGGCCATCCCTAAAATCTCCCCGGTATAGGGGTCTAAGACAATAGCCCCTCCTGCATCGGCCAAATTCTCCCGGCAGCATTGCTCCAAAACCCGTTCTAGCATGCTTTGAATCCATTTATCTATGGTGAGTACCAAATGGTAGCCATCTTTCGGTCGGTTGTAGCTTTCAGGAGCCAGGTAGGGGATTCCCCGCCCAGCAGCATCTTTCTCTTGCTGTAACACCCCATTCATACCGGAAAGCTGCAGGTCGTACTGCTTTTCAATGCCCTCTAAACCGGTGTTTTCCGTACCGGTTATCCCCAGCACGTTGGCAGCAAAGGATCCCCAGGGGTAATACCGTTTGGGTTCCTTGAGAATATTTATCCCTTCAATTTCCAGCTCTTTCACCACTGTCATCACCCGGGCTGAGACTTCAGGTTCCAGTAGGCGCTTAAGGTTAGTCTGCCCGCAAGGGAGGGTGAGAATTTCGGCTATTTCGGCGGCATCCATTTCCAGAATGGGCGCCAGCCGGGTGGCGATGAGCTCGATATCTTCTTCCGCCAGTAGGGGAGGGGCGACCACAATAGTATCGCAGTTGATGCTGGTCGCCAGCACCGCGCCGTCGCGGTCGAGAATATCACCGCGAGCAGCACTGAGGATAACCGGTCGGTCGCGTTGGCTTTTCGCTTCTTCGGCAATGGCGGTGTTGAAGCTAATACTGTGAAGTTTAGAAATAATAAAGCCAATAAAAATAAGTAAAAGGAGATCCACCAAAATTAATCTACGTCTTAAAATTATTTGTGGTTGCCACTCCGGGGCAGATTTGCCGGATCTCGTAGGGGTGCTCATGCCTTCACCTCCAGTTGGCAAATTATAGCTAAGTTAGAGTGGATATGTCAAGGGAATAGAAGCCGCCATCTAGCAGAATACACAAGAAGCTGATATGCATAAAAAATAATTTTATAAACAGCTTTACACCTCTTGACAAATGGTTTGTTTGTAACTATAATGCAGTCAGCACGAAGGAAGTTATTTCTACTTTCCAGGTTAAGTCGGTTTTACCGGCTCCCAATCTGGAGTCACTTGCCTAGGATCGCACTTACCTTTCTAGAAATCATATGCCAATATGCATCGTCGTAAGCTGTCACCGCATTTGATGTAGCAAGAGAAAAAGCTTTTTGGAAAACTAAAAGTAAGGTTAACTTGCTTTTAGCGGCAAAACAGGTTGTCTTATCATGTAGTAAATAGATACAGCATACAATGTGGCAATATATCGTATAAAGGCAGCCACTAAATAAAGCAATATACATCTACAGCAAGCTTTGCATGTAACCTCCTTGCAGTGTATCGGCTAGGCTGCATATGAATCTATAACAATGAATGCACATCGCGTTACCAGAGCACGGGGTTTAAATACTTCGTAAATGGACGCATAGGTTTGCGACCTTTCGTGCTCCCGCAGGCACCTTTTTCTTCGGAGAAAGTGCCTGCGGTGCTTTTTACCCCAAAAAAGTATTTGACAACTATTTTGTCTTATGCTACAATTCCGTAGTTAAACTAACAACACAGGAGGTGCCAACCATGCGGGTGGGAGTTACCTTAGCTTGTAACGAATGCAGGCAGCGTAACTACAGAACCGAGAAGAATCGGAAAAAGAATACCGAGCGGCTGGAATTGAAAAAGTTCTGCAAGTTTTGCCGTACGCACACCGTGCATCGCGAAACACGCTAAGCCCTCGAGGCTAATTCCAAAGCTGCGGAGGTTTTTTATGGAGAAGTCGGCAAAAAAACAAGAAAACAGCGTCCTCAAATGGTTTAAGGATACCGGCAAAGGTTTTGTAACTTTCATCCGTGAAAGCCGCGCCGAGCTGCGCAAAGTGCAGTGGCCAAACCGCAAAGAGACGGTAACTTACACCACCATCGTGGTCGTCGCCTCCCTTGGTCTTTCCTTCTTTATCTGGATCATCGATCAGGGTCTCGGCTTACTGTTACGCTGGTTTATGGCTTAAGAGCGACAGGAGAGCTTTGCATGCCTGGAGATTGGTTTATAGTTCACACCTACTCCGGTTACGAAAACAAGGTTAAAGCCAACTTGGAGCGTCGCATCGACTCTATGGAGATGCAAGATCGCATTTTTCGTATCGAGGTGCCGGTGGAAGAAGTTGAGGAGCTAAAGAGCGGAAAGAAAAAGGTTGTCAAGCGCAAACTATATCCTGGTTATGTGCTGGTGGAGATGCAGATGAGCGATGCGTCCTGGTATGTGGTACGCAATACACCCGGTGTCACCGGCTTTATCGGATCCGACAACAAACCGGTTTCGTTAACCCCGGAAGAGGTTCATGCGATTTTAGGGCGCCAGTCTCTTTCGGCAGCCGATAGGTTGCTGCTCATGGGTCTGGCGGTGGGAGATACGGTTAGAGTTCTGGAAGGAGCTTTTGCCGATCAGGTAGGTCGTATTGAGGAAATCTTTCCCGAGCAGGAGAAGATACGCATCCTTATCGATATGTTTGCCAGACCTACCCCTATTGAAGTGGGTATCGCAGAAGTGGAGCGGGTGTAGTATTTTGGTAATGTATATTAATAAGGAGGTGGCTTGGCTTCCATGGCCAAGAAGGTTACTAAGGTGGTAAAGTTGCAGTTACCTGCTGCTAAAGCCACACCAGCCCCGCCGGTAGGTCCTACCCTGGGTCAAGCGGGGATTAACATGATGCAGTTTCTTAAGGAGTTTAATGAGCGGACTACCAGCCAGGCAGGCTTGATTATTCCGGTGGAGATTTCTGTCTATCAGGACAGATCCTACACCTTTATCTTAAAAACTCCTCCTGCGGCGGTACTGCTTAAAAAAGCAGCCAACGTGGAAACCGCTTCGGGGCAGCCGAACACGAAAAAAGTTGGTAAGGTTACCGCTGCCCAAGTTCGCGAAATTGCCGAGCTAAAAATGCCCGACCTTAACGCTGTTTCTGTCGATGCGGCAGTGCGTATGGTGGAGGGTACCGCTCGTAGCATGGGTATCGAAATAGTTCCTTAGTATACCCAAAGGCATCCTTAAAGGGTGCTCGTGGGAGAAAGCTGTGAAGGCTTTCGTCACTACCACATAAGGAGGGCATAAGAAATGCCTAAGAAAGGTAAGAAGTACCAGGAAGTGGCTAAGCTTGTAGATAAGAGCAAGCTCTACGATCCCCTGGAGGCTTTGGAGCTGGTTCGGCAAACAGCCAGCGCCAACTTTATAGAAACTGTCGATATCGCCGTGGTCTTAGGGGTAAACCCTAAGCACAGCGACCAAAATATTCGCGGTGCCACCACCATGCCTGCTGGCTTAGGGCGCACGGTGCGAGTTTTGGTCTTCGCCAAAGGGGAGAAAGCCACCGAGGCTACCGATGCCGGTGCCGATTTTGTGGGTGCCGAAGATCTGGTAGAGCGTATAGCTGCCGGTTGGACTGATTTTGATGTCGCTGTCGCCACCCCAGATGTCATGGGCATTGTTGGGCGCTTAGGGCGTATTTTAGGTCCCAGGAGTTTAATGCCTAACCCCCGTACTGGTACGGTTACCATGGACATCAGCCGCACGGTGGCTGAAATTAAAGCGGGCAAAGTGGAGTATAGAGTCGACCGCGCCGGGGTTATCCACGCCCCATTAGGTAAGATCACTTTTACCACTGAGCAGTTGGCGATGAACTTTGAGGCTTTAATCGATGCTTTAGTCAAAGCCAAGCCTGCCGCTGCTAGGGGAACATATATTCGGGGAGTGGCAATTTGCGCTACCATGGGTCCTTCCATTCATGTAAACCCCCTAAGAGCCCAAGATAGGCTCCTTAGGTAAAGGTATATTTCCCAGAATTTTCGGCTTGCCGTAGACAGCGGGGTTCCCTGTTTAGGGAAGATAAGAATCCTGCCGAGGTAGCTGCTCATGATAAATAGCTTCTCTGCCGTCGGCTAAGAAGCTGTCTTGAAGCGGCACCTCTCTAGGCAGGGGGTGCCGCTTAAAAATATTATGTTGCAAGGAGGTGATCCGTTGAACAGTCAAAGAGCTGCCAAAGAAGCTACCGTGGAGGATATTAAAGAACGTTTTAACCGGAGTAAATCGATCATCTTTGCCGACTACCAGGGTATGAACGTGCAGCGTGCCGGTATGTTACGACGCCGTCTGCGGGATAACGGGGTGGAGATGAAGGTTTCCAAAAACACTCTGACGCGTATAGCCGTCAAAGAGATAGGGCTGGAAGATGCTATACCTTATCTCGCTGAAGCTACCGCTTGCTTCTACGGTTTGGAAGACCCAGTCGCTCCCGCCAAAACCCTCGATACCTTTTTTAAGGAGTATCGTTTAAACTTGGCTATCCGGGGTGGAGTGGTGGAAGGGAAGGTAGTAGGTCCCGAAGGAATTGCTACTCTCATAAACTTACCTTCCCGGGAGGTGCTGCTGGCGCAAGTTTTAGGTACGCTAAACGCGCCCTTAACCGGGCTCATGAATGTCATGCAAGGCAACGCCCGGAACTTGGTTTATGCCTTGGAGGCTTTACGCAAGAAACGCGCCGGGGAAGATTAAATAAAACATAAGGAGGAAGTATTTCGTGAACATGGAGCAAATTATTGAAGCTATTGGTAAGATGACGGTTCTGGAATTGGCAGAGATGGTTAAAGCCCTGGAGGATAAATTTGGGGTTTCCGCTGCTGCTCCCATGATGGCTGCCGCTGCCCCCGCTGCTGCCGGTGTGGTAGCTCTGGTGGAAGAAGAGCAAACGGAGTTCGACGTTATGTTAGATCATGCCGGGCAGTCCAAAATTGCTGTCATTAAAGTAGTGCGCGAACTTACCGGTTTAGGGCTTACGGAGTCTAAGGTTCTGGTGGATGCTGCACCCAAGGCTATTAAGGAAAAAATCTCCAAGGCCGATGCCGATGCCATGGTTGCCAAGCTGCAGGAAGCCGGAGCCACCGCTTCGGTAAAATAAGATAGTTTGTTGGGTTTTGGCACTGCGCCAAAAAGCGGTTACGTTTATCCCTTTAAGGTAAGTTAGACAGGAAACAAAGAACTTGAAACCAGTTTTTCTTCAATCTGAGGAGCGCCGAAAACCGGCGCTCCTACTTATAGATACTTGACAAAACTTTTGGTTTATGTTAAATTTGACACAAGCGGTAGCCTGGGGTGCGTGTCTCTATCTTTAAAACACCCTGCGTTACATTATTATTTTATAGGAGCAGTGAACCTGGTTGTCCCTTATAGCTTCCGCTAACCAAACGAAGCTATAAGCGGGGCAGCTTCTTCGTGTTGTCTAAATTGTGTTCCATAATGCAAAAGGATGGTGAATCATTTGGCGGCAATGCCACTGAAGATGAAGTCCGGGATGCGGGAACGTCGCACCTACTCTCGTATTAAGGAAATCTTGGAGATGCCTAACTTAATCGCTGTGCAGCAGGCCTCTTACCGTTGGTTTCGCGATGTGGGTTTGCGGGAATTACTGGACGATATCTCTCCGGTGCAGGATTTCACCAACAACCTCTCCCTTATGTTCAAAGAGTACCGCCTGGGGGAACCTAAGTATACCGTGGAGGACGCCAAAGAGCGGGATGTTACCTACGCAGCTCCCCTGCGTATCACCGTGCAACTGGTGAACCGCCAAAGCGGTGAGGTAACCATGCAGGAAGTTTTCATGGGAGATTTCCCTCTCATGACCGACCACGGCACCTTTATTATCAACGGCGCTGAGCGAGTTATCGTCAGCCAACTGGTGCGTTCACCGGGAGCTTACTTTGTCTGGAGTACCGACCCTAACAACAACCGTCTCTACAGCTCCCAGGTAATCCCTAACCGTGGTGCCTGGTTGGAGTTTGAAACCGATGTTAACGGCGTCGTCTACTCCCGTATAGACCGTACCCGCAAAATCCCGGCGACAGTCCTTTTAAGAGCGCTGCGTTTTGGCAACAACGATCAACTCCAACACCTCTTCGGTTACGATAACCGCCTGAAACTTACTTTAGAAAAAGACGCCACCGATTCTCCCGAAGCTGCTCTGGTGGAAATCTATAAAAAGCTGCGTCCTGGGGAGCCTCCCACTTTGGAGAGTGCTACCTCCCTTTTGCGTACCCTCTTTTTCGATCCACGCCGCTACGATCTGGCTTATGTAGGTCGCTATAAACTCAATAAAAAGCTCGCCTTAAAACGCCGGGCTCTCGATCGGGAGCTGGCAACTGATATTGTTGTCCAGGAAGATATTTACGACAGTAATAACCAACTACTGGCTTCAGCCGGTGAAGTTATTGTCCCTGCGGGGACTAGGCTTGCCCGTCCTATCCTGGAGAGACTGGAAAGTTTAGGAGTCAACGAAGTATATATCAAAAGCACCGACGGCGAACGTACCATCAAAATCATCGGTAACGGTTACCGGCGCACCACCTGGCAAGATCGCCTCCGTTTAGCTCAGGCGCGCCAAAATGTGGTGACTAAAGACGGCACCATCCTGGCGCTGGCAGGCGAACTTTTTACCGATGAAGTTATTGCTCGCCTGGAAGGAGCGACGACGCTTCTGGCGGAACCTTTTATCGCCTATCTGCGCGAGGAAGAGATCGGCGTAACTCCCCTAGGGACTATCTATAGCCCCCAAAACGCCAAACATCTTACGGAAACTGATATTCTGGCTACGGTAAGCTACCAGCTTAACATTATGGAAGGGTTAGCTGCTCGCGACGATATCGACCATTTAGGGAACCGTCGCCTGCGCTCGGTAGGGGAACTGTTGCAAAACCAGTTTCGCATTGGTTTAGCGCGTATGGAGCGGGTTATTCGAGAACGAATGACCATTCAGGATTCCGAAAAAGTTACCCCCCAGCTTCTAATTAATATTCGCCCTGTTGTGGCAGCAATTAAAGAGTTCTTTGGCTCAAGCCAGCTCTCCCAGTTTATGGATCAGATCAACCCCTTGGCCGAACTCTCCCATAAACGCCGCCTTTCCGCTTTAGGTCCTGGGGGACTATCTCGCGATCGCGCCGGCTTTGAGGTGCGCGATGTGCATCATAGCCACTACGGAAGGATGTGCCCCATCGAAACCCCAGAAGGACCGAATATCGGACTTATCGGTTATCTTACTACCTATGCCCGTATCAACAGCTATGGCTTTATCGAAACCCCTTACCGTCGTGTCGATAAAGAGCAGGGCAGGGTCACCGATATTATTGAATACCTCACTGCCGATGAAGAAGACGAGTATATCTGTACCCAGGCCAATACCCCTTTGGACGACGAAAACTTTTTTGTTCAGGAACGGGTTACCGTCCGTCTGAGGGAACTGGAAATCAGAGCTGTCCCTCCTACGGAAATAGACTATATGGATGTTTCCCCCAAACAGCTCTTCTCGGTGGCGACTACCCTTATCCCCTTTCTGGAGAACGATGACGCTTCCAGGGCTTTGATGGGTTCCAATATGCAAAAGCAGGCAGTTCCTTTACTTATTACCGAGGCTCCTTTGGTGGGAACCGGTATGGAAGGCAAGTCGGCTATGGATTCCGGGGTCTGTGTCATTGCCGAACAGTCGGGGGTAGTTGTCCGTGCCACTGCCCGGGAGATTGTCGTGCAAGACGACCAGAAGCAGGAGCGCTCTTACAAGCTCACCAAATTTACCCGCTCCAATCAGGGAACTTGCACGAACCAAAGGGTGCTGGTACGCAAAGGGCAACGGGTTATGGCAGGGGATGTTTTAGCCGATGGTCCTTCCACGGAACAAGGGGAGCTGGCTCTGGGGAAAAATGTGCTTACCGCCTATATGCCTTGGGAAGGGTATAACTACGAAGATGCTATCCTCCTTTCGGAGCGGGTTGTCCGGGACGACATTTTTACGTCCATCCATATCGAAGAGTACGAGTCCGATTCCCGGGACACTAAACTGGGACCCGAGGAAATTACCCGGGATATCCCCAATGTGGGCGAAGATCAGCTCAAAGACCTGGACGAAATGGGTGTTGTGCGAATAGGCGCTGATGTGAGATCGGGAGACATTTTAGTTGGCAAAGTTACCCCTAAAGGGGAAACCGAACTCACTGCCGAGGAGCGTTTGCTCCGTGCCATCTTTGGGGAAAAAGCCCGGGAGGTGCGTGACACCTCTTTGCGTGTGCCTAATGGTGAAGCGGGGAAAATCGTCGATGTGAAGGTCTTTACCCGCATAAATGGCGACGAACTCCCCCCGGGAGTTAACCAGCTAGTCCGGGTGTATATCGCCCAGAAACGCAAAATTAGTGTGGGAGATAAAATGGCAGGGCGCCACGGCAACAAGGGAGTTGTCTCCCGGGTGATGGCGGAAGAAGATATGCCGTTCCTCCCCGATGGCACCCCCATTCAAGTTGTTTTAAACCCCTTAGGCGTCCCTTCCCGCATGAATATTGGGCAAATTCTGGAGGTTCATTTGGGTTACGCTGCCGCCGCCTTGGGTATGCATGTGGCTACCCCTGTCTTCGATGGTGCCAATGAAGCCGAAGTGCAGGATGCTTTGTCCGAGGCTGGGTTAGGCTCAAGTGGCAAGACCATTCTTTACGATGGTCGCACCGGTGACCCCTTTGAAAACGAAGTCACCGTAGGCTATGTATATATGCTTAAACTTTTCCATTTAGTGGACGATAAAATTCACGCTCGTTCCACCGGTCCTTACTCCCTGGTGACCCAGCAGCCGTTGGGTGGCAAAGCTCAGTTCGGTGGACAGCGCTTTGGGGAGATGGAAGTTTGGGCACTGGAAGCATACGGAGCCGCCTACACCTTGCAAGAGCTGCTGACGGTTAAATCCGATGATGTGGTGGGACGGGTGAAGACCTACGAAGCCATTGTCAAAGGAGAGAATGTGCCGGAGCCGGGTATTCCGGAATCTTTCAAAGTCTTAATCCGGGAGCTACAGAGTTTAGGTTTACACGTTAAGGTCTTAAATCCCGACGGCGATGAAATAACTATCCGGGAAACCGACGACGATATCAGCGAAACTGCCCGAGAGTTAGATCCCGAACTGGAAGGACCGGAAGCGCCTCCTCTTATTGAGACTGATCTGGATATGCTGGATCAGGAGCTTCCCGAGGAGTCTGAACTGGAAGAAGAAGAGGAGTACCTGCCTCAGCTACCGGTGGCTAGAGAGTTTGTTATCGACAAAGATAAAATGGAAAAGCTGACGCGTTTGGTGCGTGTGAACTTAGAGCAGGGTGAAGATTTAGACGAAGAGCTCCTGGATGAAGAGGAAGAACCCCCCGAAGATAGCGGAGGGCGGCGTCGCCCCAAATCCTTCCAGGAAGCAGCCGATGCTAAGTTGGTGACTACCCGCCGCCTCTCCCGCCTCCGGGATAACCAGCCGGAGGAGGACGATGAAATAGACGAAGAGGAAGACGACGAAGACGAGGATGATCCCGTGATACTATAGGCGCGAAGGGGTGAGATCATGTTGGATGTCAATATTGCTTCCATGAGTATCGGTTTGGCTTCCCCGGCACTGATACGCCAATGGTCGAGAGGTGAGGTTAAAAAGCCCGAGACCATTAACTACCGCACCTTGAAACCGGAGAAAGATGGTCTTTTTTGCGAGAAAATCTTTGGTCCTACGAAAGATTGGGAATGCTACTGCGGCAAATACAAAAGGGTGCGTTTCAAGGGTATCATTTGTGACCGTTGCGGTGTGGAGGTTACCCGCCAGAAAGTACGTCGGGAACGGATGGGGCATATTGAGCTGGCGGCACCAGTTTCCCATATTTGGTTTCTCAAAGGTATTCCCAGTCGTATGGGGTTAATCATGGATATGTCCCCCCGAGCTTTGGAAAGAGTCCTCTATTTTGCGGCTCATGTGGTTCTCGATCCCGGTGAAAATACCGGGCTTAAACGGAAAGATATTTTAAGTGAAACGGAATACCGCGAATACCGGGACAAATTCGGCTCGGCTTTTCGCGCTGGCATTGGGGCGGAAGCTATTAAAGAGCTGCTGATGGATATTAACCCTGAAGCTCTTTGCGCCACCCTGCGGGAAGAGATTCGCACCACCAGCGGTCAGCGGCGCACCCGCGCTATCCATCGCCTAGAAGTTGCCGAGGCTTTTCGTGCCTCGGGGAACGCACCCCAGTGGATGATTATGGATGTCATTCCGGTTATCCCCCCGGAGATTCGCCCCATGGTCCAGTTAGATGGTGGTCGTTTTGCCACCTGCGACTTAAACGACCTCTACCGTCGGGTCATTAATCGTAATAATCGCCTCAAAAAGCTCCTGGAGTTGGGAGCTCCTGATATTATTGTCCGCAACGAAAAACGTATGCTCCAGGAAGCAGTAGATGCCCTTATCGATAACGGTCGTCGCGGTCGCCCGGTGACTGGCGCCGGCAACCGCCCCTTAAAATCCCTCTCGGATATGTTAAAGGGTAAGCAGGGGCGCTTCAGGCAAAACCTACTGGGTAAAAGGGTTGACTACTCCGGGCGCTCGGTTATTGTGGTGGGACCTGAGCTGAAACTGCATCAATGCGGGCTCCCTAAAGAGATGGCTTTAGAGCTTTTCAAACCCTTTGTCATGAAAAAGCTGGTTCAGCAAGGCCACGCTCACAATATTAAATCGGCTAAACGCAAAGTGGAACGAGAGAGCGAGGAGGTCTGGGATGTCCTGGAAGAGGTTATCCAGGGGCATCCGGTGCTCCTCAACCGGGCACCCACCTTGCACCGCTTAGGAATTCAAGCCTTCGAACCTATCCTGGTAGAGGGGCGAGCGATTAAACTCCACCCCCTGGTTTGTCACGGTTACAACGCCGACTTTGACGGCGACCAGATGGCGGTTCATGTCCCCTTATCAGCGGAAGCCCAAGCCGAAGCTCGCTTTTTAATGATGTCTACGAACAATATCTTAAACCCGAAAGATGCTCGTCCCGAAATAACCCCTCAGCAGGATATGATTTTAGGCAGCTACTACCTGACTTTGGAGCGTCCCGGGGCTTTGGGGAGTGGCAAATCCTATCTGGATATGGAAGAGGCGCTCATGGCTTACCAAAGCGGCGACCTCCATCTGCAAGCCCCCATCCGCGTGCGGCGCACCGTGGACATGCCCGATGGCACCAGTATCACGCGCACCATCCCTACCACCATCGGTCGTCTGATCTTCAATGAAAAAATGCCTCAGGACTTAGGCTACGTGGATAGGACTAACCCGGCGAACGCCTGCGATTTAGAGGTAAGTTTCGTTTGCAAGAAGGACGAAATTATCGAAATAGCTTGGCGTGTCTACGAAGTCCACGGTAACGCCCGCACGGCTGAAGTACTCAACGAGTTGAAAAACCTCAGCTTTAATTATGCCACCCGAGCCGGTATCTCTATCGGTCTTCAAGATGTCACTATACCCCCAGTGAAGGAGAAAATTCTGGAAGCTACCGAAGCCCAGGTTGCGCAAATTGAAGATTTTTTCAATATGGGACACATCACTGCCCAGGAGCGCTATAAAGAAGTAGTGGATCTCTGGGATAAAGCAACCAAAGAGGTTCAGCGGGCGGTTACCGATTCCATGGACACCTTTAACCCTATTAAAATGATGGCTACCTCCAAGGCTCGGGCTAACCCTTCCCAGCTGAGTCAGCTGGCAGGGATGCGGGGCTTGATGAAAGATCCCACCGGGCGCACCATCGACTTGCCTATCAAAGCTAACTTCCGGGAAGGGTTAACCGTGTTGGAGTATTTTATCTCCACCCACGGTACCCGTAAAGGGTTAGCTGACACCGCCTTACGCACGGCGGACTCCGGCTACCTAACCAGACGCCTGGTAGATGTCTCCCAGGATGTTATTGTGCGGGAAGAAGATTGTGGCTCCACGGAAGGGATCTACTACGAGGGTATTGTCGATGGCTCTCGTGTCATCGAAAAGTTCGAGGAGCGCATTGTGGGTCGCTATACCGTAGACGATATCCCTATTCCCGATTTAGTCGAAGTGGGGAGCGGTCGGCTGGTGCAAAAAGCCCAACCTTTGACCTGTCGTAGCTGGGAAGATGACGGCGGGGATATCCCCTACTTTGTGCGGCAAAACCAAATTATCTCCCCTGCCATTGGAGCCGCCATTGCCTCTTACGGCATTGTCTACAGCGACACCGAGGGACGAACCGTCCTTTACGACGATGCGGTGGGAGTTCTGGCAGAAGATGGCAGCGAAAAGCGCTATCCCATTTTTCGACGTCTGGATGGCACCCCGCAGCGGGTGAAAGTGGGGGAAGGCGAGTTTGTTCGGGCGGGGGATCCTTTAACCGACGCTCTCATCTCCGGTATTTACTGCCGTTCGGCTCTCACCTGCCAGACCCGTCATGGCGTCTGTATCAAGTGCTACGGTCGCAACATGGCTACCGGTCGGGTGATCGATATCGGCGAAGCGGTAGGTATTATCGCTGCCCAGTCTATTGGGGAACCCGGCACCCAGCTTACCATGCGCACCTTCCACACCGGTGGTGTCGCTACCAGTGAAGATATTACCCAAGGATTGCCTCGTGTAGAGGAAGTTTTTGAAGCTCGTCGGCCGAAGCATCCGGCTTCCCTAGCAGAGATCTCCGGCATAGTTAAGGTGAACGAACGTAACAATAAGCGGGAAGTAACTATTTCCAGCGAGGATGGAGATAGCCGCACCTACGCCGTTAACTACGGTGGTGACTTATTAGTCCGGGATGGGGAGACGGTAGAGATAGGCACTATTCTTATTGCCGATCATCACGTTAACCCCCACGAGTTGTTGGCGTATAAGGGTATTAGTGGGGTGCGCAGCTACATGGTGCAGGAGATTCAAAAGGTCTACCGCAACCAGGGGGTCGAGCTTAACGATAAACATATCGAAGTTATTGTGCGCCAGATGCTCAAAAAGGTTAAGGTGGAAGATGCCGGCGATACCTCTCTGCTACCAGGAGCAACTGTGGACATTCTCGACTTCCAGGATGCCAACCTGGCGGTTTTGGAAGAGGGTGGCGAACTGGCAGTGGCTCGCCCCATCCTATTGGGGATTACCAAAGCCTCTCTAGCCACCGATTCTTTCCTCTCTGCCGCTTCCTTCCAGGAAACTACCCGAGTGCTTACCGAGGCTGCCATTAAAGGGAAAAACGATCCCCTAATCGGGCTTAAAGAAAATATGATTATCGGCAAGTTGGTTCCGGCAGGAACCGGGATGATGTCTTACCGCAACTTGGAAGTAATTACGGCACCGGAACCACTGATAGGGTTGCCGGCATCGGTGGAAGAGGATGAGACCCCCGATGAAAAAAACCGCGAAATTGAAGGTTTATAAAGAAAAAGATAGGAAATAGTAGAATCAAGACCGGTAAGCTCTACCGGTCTTGACTTTTTTTGTTCTTCAATTTATAATCACGGGGTGTAATTTTTTAGAAAGGAGGGCGGAGTATTTGCCAACAATTAACCAGTTGGTGCGCAAAGGGCGACGTAAGGTCACGGAAAAATCCAAGTCCCCTGCTTTAAATCGTTGTCCGCAAAAGCGCGGTGTTTGCACGGTGGTGCGTACTTACACGCCGAAGAAGCCGAACTCGGCTCTGCGTAAGGTGGCTCGTGTCCGCTTAGCGCATGGAGTCGAAGTGACCGCCTACATCCCTGGGGTGGATCATAACCTCCAGGAGCATAGTGTAGTCTTGGTGCGTGGCGGTAGGGTCAAAGATCTCCCCGGCGTACGCTACCATATTATACGTGGCGCACTTGATACCGCCGGTGTTCGTAACCGTTTACAAAGTCGCAGCAAGTATGGCGCCAAAAGAGCACGTCGCCGCTAAGTCGGCAGTCAGCAATAACTTATGGCGCTAAAGGAGGAATAAGAGTTGCCCCGAAAAGGTCCTGTTCCCAAACGGGAGGTTTTGCCCGATCCCATCTACGGTAATACCCTGGTAACCCGCATAATTAATAAAATTATGCTTGACGGTAAGAGGGGGGTAGCCCAACGAATTTTCTACGATGCTTGCGAGATTTTGCGGGAGCGGGGACGCGATCCCATGGAAGTGGTAGATACCGCTCTGAAGAATATTATGCCCGTGTTGGAAGTTAAAGCCCGCCGTGTAGGTGGCGCTACTTATCAAGTCCCTATCGAGGTTAACCCCGATCGACGCCGGGCTTTAGGAATTCGTTGGCTGGTAGACAGCTCCCGCCGTCGCAGCGAAAAGACGATGGAAGAACGGCTGGCAGGAGAGCTGCTAGACGCTTTTAACAGTAGCGGCAACGCGGTGCGCCGTCGAGAAGAGATGCATCGGATGGCTGAGGCCAACAAGGCCTTCGCCCACTATCGTTGGTAGTTTAGCAGAAAGGGTGGTGGTTCATATGCCCCGACAAGTTGCGTTAGAACGGGTTCGTAATATTGGTATTATGGCACATATCGACGCCGGCAAGACCACCACAACCGAGCGGATCTTGTATTTCACCGGTAGATTGCATCGTACGGGGGAAGTCCACGACGGCAATGCCAAAATGGACTATCTGCCTATTGAGCAAGAGCGGGGAATTACCGTTAGCTCGGCTGCTACTACCTGTCGCTGGAATGACCATACTATTAATATTATTGACACACCCGGCCACGTGGATTTCACCATGGAGGTGGAGCGCTCTTTACGGGTCTTAGATGGAGCAATAGCTGTCTTTTGTGCGAAAGGTGGCGTGGAGCCTCAGTCAGAGACAGTCTGGCGCCAAGCCGACCGTTATAAAGTGCCCCGTATTGCTTATGTTAACAAAATGGATATTACTGGCGCCGACTTTCAGCACGTCATCTCGATGATGCAGACGCGCTTAGGGGCACACCCGGTTCCTGTGCAACTCCCGGTAGGGAGCGAAGCCGATTTTACTGGGATCATCGACGTTATAGCCCAGAAATATTATCACTATCTGGATCTGGTGGGCAGCCAAATGGTCGTAGAAGCCGTTCCGGTCTCTTTACAACCGGAAGTCCAGCGTATGTATGACCAAATAGTGGAAGCTGCAGCCGATTTTAACGAAGATATTATGATGAAAGCTGTAGAGGGTGAAGCTATATCCCCGGAGGAGCTTAAGGAAGCCATCCGTGCTGCCACTCTGGAAGCCAGGATTGTGCCGGTCTTCTGCGGCTCATCTTTTCGCCAAAAAGGGGTAACCCAGCTGTTAGACGGGGTCGTAGATTACCTTCCTTCGCCGGCAGATGTGGAAAAGACGGTAGGCTTCGATCCTGACGACCCGGAAGTTATTCATACCTGCTACTTTGCCGACGACCAACCGCTGGCAGCTTTAGCCTTCAAAATCGTCGCCGATCCTCACGGGCGTCTGGCATATGTGCGCATCTATTCCGGTTCCATTAAAGCCGGCTCTTATATCTACAACTCCGCGAAGAAGCGTAAAGAGCGGGTCAACCGCGTCATCAAAATGCATGCCGATGAACGGGAGGATGTCGACGAGGTCTTCACCGGCGATATCTGTGTGCTGTTGGGGTTAAAAGATACCTTTACCGGAGATACCCTTTGCGATGAAAAGCATAAGCTCATTTTGGAAACTATGAATTTCCCGGAACCGGTGATCAACCAGTCTATTGAGCCTAAATCCAAGGCAGATACGGAAAAGCTTATCTCCTCTCTGCAGCGTATCTCCGAAGATGACCCCACCTTCCGTTATTATGTCAACTCCGAAACCGGACAAACCCTTATCGCCGGTATGGGAGAGCTGCATCTGGAAATTATCGCCGATCGTCTGAAGCGAGAGTTCTCGGTACAGGCGGATATCGGTAAACCTCAGGTGGCCTACCGGGA
>Ga0123353_10005336_pt1 | contig 16840 bp, 20 predicted proteins | sample TergutLab28metaG_3_FD_92763 | JGI IMG/M metagenome (GOLD analysis project Ga0123353, IMG submission 92763) | Labiotermes labralis P3 segment gut microbial communities from Petit-Saut dam, French Guiana - Lab288 P3 | ecosystem: Host-associated > Arthropoda: Insects > Digestive system > Gut ...
AATTAAATCGAGTCCGTGATTTCCTCCTCACGGACTCAGCCTCTTTTTTTACGACTTTTCAGTTTTCAGAAAGAGTGATGCCGGAAATCACATGGGGAAGAATGTATTCAGAAGTATCACAAAGATCGATATGCCTATCGCAAAACCGATGATAAGTTTCGGCGAGAGCTTCAGAGCTTTATCATTCTCGATATCGAAGTACCTGATAAGACCTGCCTGTTGCTGTATCCCGCTGCCTTCTTTCTTTGCCATGCTCTTCTCTATGTTACATCTGTATAAAAACGTTATCAAGCAACGGTTCGCATTCAATTCTTCCTGACCCGGATTCCGTTCTTTTCACATTGTTGCCGATTCCGCAATGAAAATACCGCCATCTTCCGCATCGGAAGCGATGATACAGATGTTGCCGCGAAGAATCTCAAGAAATTGAGGGACGAAGCGGACACGGAAAAAATGAACGCCCCCTCATTCCCGGCAATCCCGACCGGAACGGAACTTGCATACACACGTGTTGACGGAGTGCAGTAATGCCGATAGGCTGTCTTAAGGATTGACGGACGCGCAGACATACGTCCATCGGGAATTGCGAGACATCATCATGTCAGCCGAGACTTTTCACGGCATTGCGATCCGTAATATATTTCAGTAAAAGGGCAACAATGAATGCGCAACCTATCACCAGAACGACCGTAGCGCCGGGAGGTACATCGAAGGCTATTGCAATGAATAATCCGAATATGGCGAACAGGGAAGACAGTACGGAAGCGTAGATCATGGTATCTTTCAAATTTTTGATGAACAGGTTTGCCATCGCCACGGGTATGGTCATCAATGCGATTATCATTATTATGCCGACAACGTTGGTGACCATAACACAAGCCACGGTTATCAGGATGTAGAGTATGGTCCTCATAACCGGAACGTTCACGCCCAGCAGATGAGCATTGGCACTGTCAAACGTTAATATCTGGAATTCTCTGTAGAGCAAAGCAACGATCACCAGAATAATGGCGGATATTATTGCCATCATAAGCAGAGTGGAGCTTCCGACGAAAAGAATATCGCCGAATAATATGGCTTCGTACGAATGAGGCGTTATAACAGTTCGATCCATCATTGCCATGAAGATCACTCCCACTGCCATTCCTATGGCCCAAAGCACACCTATCATTGAATCCTGCCTTATTCTTTTCATGTTACCGGTGACAGACAAGATCAAAGCTGCCGCGATACCGAATATCAACGCTCCCCACATAGGAGTCATCCAGCTGACCATCAGTACGGACATTGCAAAATATGCGAATCCGACACCTCCGAACATGGTGTGTGCGATACCTCCAGTAACGGCAACCATGCGGTTGACGACAACGAAAGTTCCCACCACGCCGCAGAGTACGCATGCTATGACCGCAGCTATGAACATATTCTGTATAAGCGGAATGGACAGCATGAATGACCAATCTGTCATTTCGGTTCCTCCTCACATTCGGGACAGGCACATCTGTACTTGTAATCCAATTTCCTGTTGAATCTCAGGAACTCCGGAGGACAGTGGAAACCGAATCTTATCATCTCATCCGTTATTTCGGGCGAATTGTTTATTATCATGCCGCGGTTCATGCAGGCTATTCTTTTCACGCCGTGCGGTATGTTGCCGATGTCGTGAGTTATCATCATCACGGTGACACCGTTCTGATTGATGTCTCTCAATATGTCGTGCGTACAATCCTTTATTCCCGGGTCAAGACTGGCAGTCGGTTCATCGAGCATAAGTATCTTCGGAGACGGTGCAAGGGCACGGGCTATCATCACTCTTTGGAACTGTCCGCCGGACAGTTCGGATATACTTCTGTCCTTGAGATCCAGTATCCCGACGGATTCCATGGACCTGCGTGCGGCATCTTTCTCGTCTTTGTTGTAATACGGGCGAAGACCTTTCTTCACTCTGAGTCCCATAAGTACCACATCTTCCACGGATATCGGATATTTCATGTCGATGGAGGTGCTTTGCGGAACATATCCGATAACGCCTGCGGAGAAAGGTTCTCCGAATATCTCCACCGTTCCGGATATGGGAGGTATTAAGCCAAGAATTGTTTTGAAAAGAGTTGTCTTCCCGCCGCCGTTCGGCCCGACTATTGCAAGAAAATCTCCATACATGAGGTCAAGATCCAGTCCTTCGAAGATCGGATTTCCGTCGTAACCGGCGGAAAGGCCTCTTATCTTCAAGGGAAGCTCGTGGTTCATGTCCTCACGCATGGGGGCTTATTCGTTAAAGAGTTTAAACTTATCCGTCACAGCATACGGCGCCGGTACATCCGTGACAGTGGCAGTGGCCGTTGGCGTTACACTCAAGACAGTGACAGTCGATGCCGCAATCGCAGTCGGTGCACACACATACGGGTTCATTACCGCAATCGCCGCAGCATCCGCCGTCACCGGCACATCCGTGACAGTGGCAATCGCCTCCCGCCGTACAGTCTTTGCAGTGACAATGGGCACCGCAGTCGCAGGCGGCGCAGTCACATGTGTTACCCGCGGAACAGTTGTCACAGTGACAGTGGTTACCGCCGCATTCCTTACAGTGGCAGTGATCGCCGCATTGACAGTGAGCGCAGTCACATGTGTATTCATTACCGCAATCGCCGCAGCATCCGCCGTCACCGGCACATCCGTGGCAGTGGCAATCGCCTCCCGCCGTACAGTCTTTGCAGTGACAATGGGCACCGCAGTCGCAGGCGGCGCAGTCGCATCCGTCATCGCCGTGCAATGAACCTTCTTCATCCAGTGTGTATTTCAAAGATGTTACGAATTTATGCAATTGGTCTAAGAAATTCGTGGCAGTCGGATTTACCTCAACAATGGTGAATCCCGCACTTATTACCGCATTCCTGTATTGGGGCGAATCGAACGGACTCATGTAGGCAGTCCTGTTCAAAACGGAGTTATCATCGTTTATGAGGGCCAGTACAGACGGTGCAACTGAGGTCCCTCCTCCCTGCGGTTCCGCAGCCACTATTGCTATGAACGGACTGTCAGAATGGAACTGCACTTCGGAGCCGTGCATTTCATTTGCGGAATCGTTGATGTATTCCATAAGGAGTCCCCACGCGTTATGCCACGTCAGTATCGTCTGTCCCGCATCCTTTTCTCCGACTATGTCGACGATAATGGCTTTTATTCCGTTCACTTTGTCTATATATTCGGCAAGACCTGCGTCAATCACATCGTCACCGATGTCGGGAAACGCTTCCTTCAGCTCCGCGGCCAAAGCCTTCGCCATGAGAATCAGGTTGTCGGGGTTTGTCCATATATGTCTGCAGCCGCATCCCTCGTGAAGATGTCCCTCGCCGCATCCGTTGCAGTGACAGGGTCCGCTGCAGTCAGTGCAGTGACAGTGATCGCCGCAAGTGCATTCGTTACAGTTGCATCCATTGTGCTCATGGCCGCCGGAGCAATTGTCACAGTGGCAATGACCGCTGCAATCGTTGCAGTGGCAGTGGGTACCGCAATGACAGTGAGCGCAGTCGCATGTACCGTGGTCGTGTCCGTCTCCGCAATCGCCGCAGCATCCGCCGTGGTCGTGTCCGCCGCTGCAATCGTTGCAGTGGCAGGGTCCGCTGCAGTCACTGCAGTGGCAGTGGGCACCGCAGTCGCAAGCGGTACAGTCACAATCATCGTGATCGTGAAGATGTGCGCCGATCAAGGCCGCCAGTGATATGCGGTCCGTATTGAGATCGTTTCCGATACGTTCGAGTAACGTATCTTCAAACTCTATACCGCTTCCTATTTCAACGAACAGTTGCGCATTGATAAGATATTGCAAAGCACTCGGAGGTATGTTTGTGTCATGAGGGCTTGTGTTCGGCGGCAAAAGAACAACGGTGTGTAAATTCCCCTGCGTAAGGGTGTCCACCATCTCTTTCTGCCATCCCATCGTGACGGCGACATCGCATTCATTTCTCTCATCCGAATTGGTGATAACTACAAAGGCGGCCGTCACCAGCATTGCCGCCACCAGAATACTTCCTAATACAGCGTATTGTCCCATGATAACGGCTTGGAAAGACGATATAAATATATTTTCAGAATGTTAATAAATTATTAACGTTTTGATAAATTGTTGTTAATAAGTTCTTTCCGTCCGTAGCACGGAAAGATGGAAAACTTATCGAAAATGTATCCGTGGGAGCTGTCCGAAAAAGTTCTTCCCGATCCCTGATCTGCAGAAGGGGAAACATTCTTCACAACGCTCCGCAACCCTTTTTTCAATGTTTCGCAAATACGTGATAATATCTGCTCAGCGACCCGTGCACCTTCTGCGTGAACACGTTTTCTTTTGTCATCACGTCCGTATCGGTTTCGTAAGGGAGTACGATCGTTGCTCTCCCTCCGTTCTTAAGACATCCTTTCACGGATGACAATGCACGCAAATGGATGTTTTTCACATCCTCTCCGGCGGTATGCGTCGATCTTCCGTACGGAGGGTCGGTTACCACCGCGTCAACATCTTCGAACCTTCCCGGAATGTCGCCGATGTCTAGAACATCATGGTCATGCAACTTCAGGTCATAATGCTCCATGTTCTCAATGCATCCTTCGATCATCCGTTCATCGAAATCGGATGCGATTACTTTCATTCCCATCGTCGCCGCTTCCATGACTATTCCTCCGGTCCCGCAGAACGGATCAAGAATAACGTCTCCTTTTTTCACGCGCGTCAGATTGATCGATGCGCGTGCATATTTCGGATGCAATGATATCGGAGAAAAAAATGGCCTTTCACCGACCTTCCTGTCCTCGAAGGAAGATCGGTCTATATTGTAGTCGGAGATGAACACATGTATACGGTCGGACATGAACACCCTTACCTCTATGTCCGGATCGGTAAGAGAAACGTCATTGTTCTTTGAAAGACACTTTCCCAATTTTCTGGCAAGGTGCTGAGAATCGATATCCTGCATCATCCCCTTGAATCTTCTCGGACGTACGGCGAACGTCCCCTCCGGAATTATGATGTTCTCGAAACCGGAAGTATCGCCGGGATCGAATGAACCGATATATTTACCCATTTTCTGCGTCAATGCGATCCTTTCCGCAATGCTGTCCGCAATGTGTTCGTCGAATTGCGCTATCGCGTATCCCGGACCGCATACGTATTTTATCGAATTTTCGTGCGTATCGGATTCCGCACGTATGCATGCCAACACTTCGGCGGAAGGCATGGTCGGATGTTCTCCGGAAAGTTCAAAGAAATAATTCATGGAGTCGCAACCTCTATCGACATAGAGATAAGTTCTGGGAGCCAAGGTTTATGATATATCTCCGAGTATCCTTTCACAGACTTCTTTCAGTAAAAGAGCATCCTCTGTTATAGAGGCATCATTATTCATATACAACAACTCCGTCATTCATGATATTTTTCAAGAATTCAGGAGGTACGGACTCCGTATCCACCAGATCAATGTCATATCCGATAGCGTCCTTTAAGGCACCAAAGAATCCTGCCATCTTGAATATGCTCTTTATTTTACCTAATTCGATGCAGAAGTCGTAATCACTCTTATCATTGTGATCTCCTCTTGCAACTGAACCGAAGAGATAGACTTTACCAACTCCGTATCTCTCTGCGATAGGAGCAACGATCAATCTAATATCCTCGATAGTATGTTTCCTTCCGTTCGGCAGAGACATAGTGTACATATCGATCATATGCCGTATAAATATGTCTGCATAATGACGGTCGCGTCAGCATTCCTCGACCTGAGAGGCCGGAAGCGTAAAGTGTTCGACAATGCTGTCTTCCGGATGAACGGTGAAAACGCGTGAACCTTGTATACAGAGTACTTAGCTACAAGTGCCCGGTAGAGATACTTCGGATGCCTTCGGCGGAGTGATGCGGAGATGGAAAGTTCAGGGAACCAAGGTTGATGAAGAGGTTCGGTCTTTACGAAATCGGAAAAAAGTCGGTCGCTGAATTCGGTGCGGATCATTTGTTCCGGACACGGAATAGGATAGGAGACTCTGAAGTGGTACGCGTAAACACGCGGAATTTATCGACACGGACACATATAATTCATTTCGTTTTATGTCTTATCTTGACCGCAATGCCTCTTTTCAATTCTTCCATTTCCTTTCCGGACATCATGGCAACGCCGACCGCTTTGAGATCACCGTTCATCGTAACTGCAACCTCGTCTCCTGCTCTTATCGAGTTATCCGCTTTTGTGACACCGACCGCGAACAGGTTACCTTTTATTTCAAAATCGAGCATTTCAACCACATTCTTATTCATCTTCGCCAAACGTTCGGCACCTTCAAGCGTAAGCGATATCATGCTCCTGTCCGGTGTTAACATTCCCAATTGCTGTTTTCCCGAGTTTATTTTCCAATAGGGGAATTTTCCCGTTACGTCGGCATTTTCCATGAACGCGTCGGCAACATCCTTTCCAAATTGGAATCTGAGCACGGAACGGATGTTTTCTCTTCGGTCTTCATGATATCCGCATCTTTCCATTCCCGCGGCGGCATCACGAACGGCGGATTCCAGATTATTCAATGATAACGATGACACGGGATCGCCGACGCACGTTTCGATCATGTCCGCGAGACCGCGTATGAGCTCCGTGGTGTCGCCGAGATGTGATATCACTTTGTCGTAACCGAACTCAAGGAGTTTCGATACGGCGCACCGTATCATCTCCTTTTCCTGACATTTCCACTCCCCCGTTACGGGTATGTCGTAAGATGACGCGGGAAAGAATACATCCAATTCACGGGGCACAATGCCCAATGGAGATGTGACAATAACTTCGTGAGCAAGAACGTCATGTTCCCCCGTATGAATCGCATCGCCGAACGCGCGATGTGTTTTCGAAGTGTGATAAGGTTTTTTTGCCGAACACGGAAGTAAAACAAGAATTCGTTTATGTGCCGGCGGTTCATATCTTTCCGTGATCGTCCGTCTGAACCGTTCGACCTCCGGTCTGAGAAGCGATTGTGTGGTGTTGCATGAAAATCGAGAACCGACGGTGTCGCACATCTCCTCCTGATATTCATATCCCGTACGATCGAATATCCTCAGCGCGGCTACCAGCGCGGGCGATGATACGCGTTGATCGACGAGTTCACGAAGTCTTCCCGCTTCGGTGAACATCACGACTTTGGAACATTCGTTCATTATTTCGTTACGGTTGCGTTGTGAAACATCCTCTCCGACGAAGACCTCTCCTTCGGGAATGTACAGCATACCGGACCTTCCTGCGGAAACAGGAAGCGAATCATCGAAGAGATCGACGCCCATGTACGTAAGCAATGAAATATTCGAAGGATCGGCAAGACCGGGAGCGTAGAGGAGAACGTTGTTTCCTATTGTTCTTCTGACATGCATAATCACATCGACCATCTTCCTCGGATCCTTTCTCAATTCGAATGCGTTCGATATCACTGCGACTTCAGTGTTATCAGAAATTTCAACATTGTCGAACGGAATTCTCAGTACACATACGCCGTTGTCATTCACCGCTTCGTTTCTGACATTCGATGAAACGGCGGTCTTGAGCTTTTGATCCAGTGTAATTCGGCGATCACCGATCACAAGTATCCTTTTTCCGTTACTTACGGATACGAAAATGTTCTCATCGACCGCGGACGGTTCACTCGTGACATTCAGCACGGCCGGAGTCTTCATTGTGATGTTTCCCGTTTTGAACTCGCATATCCTTCCTCTCTGTGAACGGGCAAGAACTTCCAGCATGAATATCGCAACATTCTTTCACTAATTAATGTTGTTGCGTTTCAGGACCGACGGAGAACAGTGTTGCAACCCGATCCCGCCCGACAGTGTCCATATGATAAATTTAATATCCGCAAACCCGATAACTGCGACACAGAGAGATGAAAGAGGCGATTCCAATGACAATATCCCTTAATCTTACGGACTTATCAGATGAAAGTAATGCTCAGGTATGCCGAGATCAGCAACATGACCATGGATAAACTCATGGAGGACATAATAGAAAGGATAGAGGATGAACTGGATGCCAGACTGGGAGACGAAGCATACGAAAGATATCTGGAAGACCCGAAAGAAACATCTCATGAAGATGTAATGAAGGAGTTCGGGCTGAAATGAGCTATAAGGTGACCTACGACGACGAGGCACTCAGACAGCTCAGAAAGATGGATAAGAACGTATCATCAAGAATTATCTCATGGGTAGACGAAAATTTGCGAGGATGTGACAATCCTCGGAAAACCGGTAAAGCGTTGGACGGTAAACATGCGGGCAAGTGGAGATACCGTGTGGGCGACTACGGGATAATTGCGAAGATAGAGGACGGAATGCTCGGATACTGATAGTGGAAGTTGGCAACAGGAAGAATGTCTACAGATGATTCGTTGCCTTGCCGATGTCTTTGAGGAGGTGCAGGTTTCTGCACAAGTTTCGCATCAAAAAGAAATTCGTCGAACAAAGAAATTATATCATCACATCAGCTATGAGGGCACATGAGCTTTTACGATAAGGACATTGTATCCATCCGAGACCTTGACAGAAAGCAGATTGAAGAGATACTGAAAGTGTCGGAGAAGATGATACCTTACGCAACGGGCGAGAAAAGAGCGAGAGTCCTCGAAGGAAAGATACTCGGCAATCTTTTCTTCGAACCCTCCACGCGCACCAGACTGTCCTTTGAAAGCGCGGCCCACAGGTTGGGAGTGGATGTGATAGACGTTTCCGAAATGTCAATGACCGCCATCTCCAAGGGAGAAACGCTTGCTGACACCATAAGGATGGTTGACACATATTGCGATCTTATAGTTCTGAGGCATCCGCACGAAGGTGCCGCAAGACTTGCCGCGAAATTCTCCGACAATCCGGTGATCAATGCGGGCGACGGCGCGGGATCGCATCCCACACAAACGTTGTTGGACCTGTTCACGATAAAAAGGACGAAGAAGAAGATCGATGGACTGAACATAGTCATAGTCGGTGATCTGAAGTACGGGCGCACGGTACATTCACTGGTGGACGCGCTTACGCTGTTCGGTGCGAACATCACATTCGTTGCTCCGGAGATGCTTCAGATGCCCGAAGACAACATAAAGCACATGGCCGAAAACGGAGCAAAACCTTACATGACCGATAAACTCGAAGATGCGATACCGAATGCCGATGTTCTCTACGTTACAAGGATACAGAAGGAAAGGTTCCCCGATCCGTCCGAATATAACAAGGTCGCGGGAACATACCGCGTGGATAATGCGATGCTGAGGGAAGCAAGAAAAGATCTGGTAGTGATGCATCCGTTGCCCCGGATCGACGAGATCGCGCCGGAAGTGGACGGTACGCCTCATGCGAAATATTTTGAACAGGCGTTTAACGGTATACCCGTGAGAATGGCATTGCTTTACATGATACTCGGAGGTGAAGGCCTTTGATTGAGATCAAGGTGGCACCGATAAGAAACGGTACGGTAATAGACCACATAACCGCAGGTCAGGCGCTTAATGTCCTGAAGATATTGGGTGTGAACGAATACAACATAGATTCAACGATAAGTGTTCTGATACGCGTACCGTCAAAAAAAGAAGGGACCGGTTTCTGGAAGGATGTGGTCAAAGTCGAAGACCGTGAGCTCGATCCCAAGACGGTGGATAAAATTGCACTGATAGCTCCGAACGCCACGATAGTGATTATAAGAGATTATTCGGTGGCGGAAAAGATGAAAGTAAATCTCGCACCGATGATATCCGGATTGGCGAGATGCAGCAATCCGAATTGTATAACGAATAAGAATGAACCGATCGATCCCGAATTTGACGTGATATCGAAAGAACCGCCGACGCTCAGATGCAAGTATTGCGACCGCACCTTAACAAAAATATCCGAAAATCTGTTATGATACAATGAAACTGATAATCGTCACCGGGATGCCCGGAGCGGGCAAAGAAGAGTTCCTGAAGGTTGCGGAAGAAATGGGAATACCGTTCCTGAGGATGGGAGATGTCGTCAGAGAAATGTATCCTTCACGCGATTCGTCGCAGGAAAACATGAGCATCGGAGAGTTCGCCGAATCGGAACGCAAAAGATACGGATACGATGTATGGGCGAAAAGATCGATCGAACGGATGAGACACAGCTTTTTTTTAGTGGACGGGTGCAGAAGCACGGACGAAGTGAAAGCATTCAGACCGTTGGCGGATGTCGTGACCGTTGTTGCGGTTCATTCATCAACGAAAACAAGATATGAAAGACTCGTGAAACGAAAAAGAAACGATGCACCGTCCGATATAAAAGAATTTGAAGAAAGAGATGAGCGCGAGATAGGATGGGGACTTGCCAGAACGATAGCTCTTGCCGATGTCACAATACCAAACGAATCTTCATTGGAAGAGTTCCGCGCAATGTCGAAGGATGTGCTGGAAAGGTTAAGGAAATGAGATACTCGGTTGCAAGATTGTGCGGCGGCAAGGCTCTTATGACCTCTCCCCGTGAAGCCGTTGAAGTAAATATCGAAGAAGCGGTCAAGATATTATCTGAATCGGGGAACGTTGCAAAGATCGATGACATGATGCTGGTGATGTCATGGAAAGGAATGGAAGTTACGCTGTATTCTCAGGGAAAGATAATGTTTCATCCGCTTGATGACAGGAATGTTGCGATATCACATTCGAACGAAATACTGACGTTGCTTCGTGTGATCTGAGATCCTCTGCCGCAGATATTTCGAACTTTGACGGAAATATCTCAGTCGGGACATACAATTTCGGAACACATTTGACATCTCTTCGGAGGCCGAATTCGGAGGTCATGGTGCATGCGTACGAACGCACGCTTCCGATGTCTTTCTTTTTTCGACGTTCATGGTGACGCAGAGCAACCAGTAAATATATCACATCGTCTTAGTGGGAACAATGGAATTATCGGAACTGCTGTTCATCGTGATAATGGCAGGGTTACTGTCGATCCTGGCGCAGTATTACGGTCTTCTTACGTTCGACGGGGCGGTGGCTTCGCTGACGATAGGATTGATAATAGGACTGTTCGGTTCCGCTGACTGGCTGCTCATTCTGATAATATTCACCACGCTCGGTTTCGCCGCTACTCTTATAGGTCTTGCCAAAAAGAAGAAGAGCGGATTACAGGAAGGACTGTTCGGAGAGAGAAGATACAAAAATGTGGTGGCCGTGGGCTTTACTCCATGCATATTCGCCGTCCTTTCCTTTTTCTTGGGCGAGGAATATTACACATTGATGTCTTTGGCGTACATATCATCGATAACGGTTGCGGCCGCCGATACCATAGCAAGCGAAATTGGTACAAGAGATAAGAGAGTATGGCTGATAACCACATTCAGAAGAGTTGAGCCCGGAACGAACGGAGGAGTATCCGTAATGGGAACGCTGGCGGCACTGGCGGCATCAGCACTCACCACAGCCATCGGATGGATGCTGATATTCGGTTTTACGTTCGAAATGCTGTTTTTGATTCCGGTGATCGCGGGCATGATCGGATGCTTCATCGACAGTCTGTTCGGTGCAACGCTCGAAGCAAAAGGATATCTTTCGAAGTACAGCAACAATGCACTGTCCGCAATGATCGGCTCCCTTTTCGCGATAGTGGCGTATATACATTTCTTCTGAACAAAGGTCTCACCGACAACTCTGAGTTCGCGAGCATAAAATTCAGTAAGCTTTCGGCAATCGTCGGTTGATGTCACGCATCGCGAGCGAGGAAGGCATCACGGTTCACAACCCGTCTTGTCAAACCCGGATTAAAAATGTCGACAGATCTGGTCTTGCAAGATGTTCCTCCGCCATATTCCTAAGATCACAAGAAGAGAGCCATATACAGAGGCAACGTCAGTTTCTTACCTTCCTTTCCGATGTTACCCGATATGAGCTTCAATGCATAAGGGGGATCGAATCTCTTGATGAATTCGTCCAGTGATAATGTTTTTCCGTTCCCTGCTTTGACTTCCATCGGGATCACTCCGTCATCATTTGTCAACAGGAACTCTATCTCCTGTCTGCCTTCGCCCGGTTTGTAATAGTTCAAAGGTATGCCTTTCTTTAACAAAATATCGGCTATCAGGTTTTCGTATATGCCTCCTTTCGCCGAACCCTTCAGCGTGTTGTTGTATATCTCTTCCTTCATCTTGAAACCATACATCGCATTCAGTATGCCGATGTCGGTCAGATATACTTTGAAATAACCGGTCTGATTGTAAGCCGGCAACGGGAATACCGGAGTCGATACATTATGGCAGTATTTGATGAGACCCGCATCTCTTAACCATTCCAGGCTGTTCTCGAACTTCCTTGCACCTGCACCTTTCTCTACCACGGAATATTGGAATTTTTTGTTCTCCTTCGCCAGCTGATCCGGTATGGACAGGTAGCAGTCCCTCGCCTTCGGCTTTTCAGCGGCCGGGGCATATTTTGCAATATCGTCCAAATAACTTGAGATTATACTTTTCTGCACCTCATGAACGAGACCGAAGTTGTTCGTTTCCAGATATTTGTTGACCGCCGCCGGCATTCCGCCGACCGCCGCATATTCTCTCAGCTTTTTCAAAAGGGTTTCGTTGGTGGATCCGTCTATTTTTTCTTTCCTGTCAAAGAATTCCTTAATATATCCGACTACGGCCTCGCCGTTTCCCTTGGCCCAAAGGAACTCTTCAAAATCCAGAGAGAACATTTCCACTTGTTTTTCATAACCTACGGGTATGGATCTCACATCCTTGTACGCTATGCCCAGCATGGAACCCGATGCTATACAGTCGAATCTGCCGTCTTCAGCTATTGGTTTCAATGCCGTTCTCGCATTACCGCACTCCTGTATCTCGTCCAGGAAGAGCAATGTTTCACCGGGTACGAACATCATCGATTCGTCACGCAACGTGATTCCTCTGATGATCTCATCCATTTTCAAACTGCCTTCAAATGCCTCTTTGAATTTAGGTTCCGTTGCAAAATTGATCTCTACAATATTCTTGTAATTTTGTTTTGCAAATTCCCTGATTATGAATGTCTTCCCGACCTGCCTTGCACCTTTCAAAAGAAGGCAACCCTTCCCCTTCTCATCTTTCCATTTAACGAGGACATCCATTATCTTTCTCTTCAGCATATTATGTCTCCCAATCGGTGAGCATATACTCTTTACATCAATCAAACTGTTTGTATACATATATTTGCACTATTATTTTTCATAATATGCAATTTTTTGCACTACTAAAATTTGAAAAATGCATATTTTTCGAACATCGACTCTCAAGACATGACAATGTTCGAATAACTGTCAGCACTCTGTTACTTCAAGACCTTCTCAGAATTCCGTTTCTGAATAACGGCGAACGCTCCGCTGAATGCTTGGAACAAAAAAGATAAAAAGAAAGAATGGGGGGAACCCCATTCAAAGTTTTGCGAGCTTTTTGAGCTTTTCCCATTTCGCGTCGATGTCCGCCTGAGCGTCCTTGACCACTTGTGCCCACTTGTCGTTCATCAGGTGTCTGAATCTTCCCTGCGGTTTGATCCAGTCGGTGAGGGGCCTCTTCTCAAGCTTACCTTCCGCGATCCTGGCACTCTCTCCGGTCAACTCGTATTTTCCGTTGACGACCTCGTACAACGGCCATACGCATGTTTCGACCGCGATTTGTCCCAATACCATCGAATCCTCGGCTTCGGTTCTCCAGCCTCTCGGGCACGGGCATATGGCGTTTACGAACGACGGTCCGTTAACTTCATACGCTTTCTTGAACTTGGTCACGATATCTTTCCAGTTGTGCGGTGAGACCTGAGCAACATACGGTATGTTGTGGTCCGCCGCGATCTGGGTCATGTCTTTCGGGTAGCCCTGCTTTCCCGGTATTACGTCACCCGCGGGTGTCGTGGACGTTGCTGCGCCTATTCCCGTTGAAGCGGATCTCTGTATACCGGTATTCATGTACGCCTCGTTGTTCATACAGAGGTACACAAACCTGTGTCCGCGCTCGAGAGCACCGGAGAGCGCCTGGAATCCTATGTCATAGGTTCCGCCGTCTCCGCCTATCGCAAGGAAGTGCATGTCCTCGGTAATCTTACCTCTCCGCCTGAGCGCATTGTATGCCGCTTCAGTACCGGCGGCCGTTGCGGCGACGTTACCGAACGCGGTGTGTATCCACGGTATGTTCCACGCAGTGTACGGGTATATCGTCGTTGATACTTCGAAACATCCGGTTGCCGTGGATACTACAACAGGTTTGTCCGTTGCCATCAACGCTTGGCGAACAACCGTGCCTTCGGCGCATCCTCCGCAAAGTCTGTGACCCGCGGTCATCTTCGTCGGCGTCTTTGCCAATTCCTTCAATGTTACAGTCATAACTTCACCCCCAGGTAGTTGACCCTCTTCGACTTGTTTCCGATCATGTCTTCGTACACGGACGTAAGATCGCTGACCTTCACGTCACGTCCTCCGAGGCCGTATATGTAGCTGTACATCTTCGGTATCTTTTCCAAAGATATCGCTGACGATGCAACGACATCTTCGAACAGCGGTGAATACGAACCCAATGTCATGAACCTGTCAAGGACCGCGACACCTTTCTTGCCTTCAACCGCTTTTGCGATGTCTTCCATCGGCAACGGTCTGTAAAGGCGGGGCATCATGGCACCGACTTTCTTTCCTTCGGCGCGAAGCTGGTCCACGGCAACTTTGATCGTACCGAACGTGGATCCCAGACAGACGGCTATGTAGTCGGCATCGTCGCACATGTACTTCTCGAGAGAGCTGTACTTCCTGCCCGTGAGCTTTGCGAAGTCCCTGAATACATCCTCCGCCACTTTCGCGGCCGCTTGTATCGCTTCCAGTATCTGATATCTGGATTCGAAGTAGACATCACTGAGATCCATGGCACCGTGTGTCACCGGGTTCCTCCAGTCAAGGAGCGGGTGCACGGGATCGTACTCTCCGACGAATTTTCTGACATCTTCCGTCTCTATCGGCGTCATACGCTCTATCGCATGCGTCAGTATGAAACCGTCAAGACAGAACATTACCGGCAGCTGAACATCTTTGTGTTCCGCGATTTTCATTGATATGATCGCATTGTCATAAGCTTCCTGAACGTTCTCCGAGAAGAGCATGACCCATCCCGTGTCCCTGGATGCCATCGCATCGCCGTGGTCGCAGTGGATGTTGATCGGTGCGCTGAGCGCACGGTTCGTGACCGCCATGGTCACGGGTGTTCTGAGGCCGGCGGCCACTCCGAGCATTTCCCACATGTGTCCGAGACCTACCGCTGCCGTTGCGGTAACAGATCTCGCACCGGCGGATGCGGACGCTATGCAGAGGGACAGAGCGCTGTGCTCCGATTCCGTGCACACGAATTCCGTGTTGACCTCGCCGTCTGCCACATACTCTGAGAAACGTTCGACGATTATTGTCTGAGGTGTTATCGGGTATGCCGAGCAGACATCCGGATCGACCTGTTTCCACGCCAACGCTATGGCGTAATCACCGTTTATTGCAATATCCTTATGTTCCATTCGACTCACTCCTGTACCATCGTAAATGCCTTCTTCGGACAGTGCTTCGCACATATTCCGCAACCTTTGCAGTGTGTCATCATAATGCCGTCCATCTGACCGTCCTTCACGAGAATCGTGTCATCGGGACAGTACATCCAGCACAACATGCATGACGTGCACTTCGCTTTGTCATGTATCGGCCTGAATGATCTCCAGTCTCCCGTTTGGAATTTCAATGCGCTTCCGGGCTCTATTATGCGCCCTCCCGGTGTGGCTCCCATTTACTGCACCTCCGTGTAAGCACGCTTCAGTGCGGACAGGTTTTTCACTATGACCTCTTCCTGAAGCTTGTGTCCGAATTTCGCTCTCACCTGCTGTTCGAGCACATCGAACGTGACTATGCCCGATATCTTAGCTACTGCTCCGAGCATCGACGTGTTTACCATCGGTTTTCCGACTTCTTCCGTGGATATCCTCGTAGCATCGACCGCGTAACATTTCGCGGTCGTGCCCAGCGCATCCTGCAACTCTTTCGGAGTTCCGGCGTAGTTGCCCAGGACAACACTGTTCTCCTTCAGACCGTTGGTTATGGTCTTGATCTTACCCACGAGCGTCGGATCGAGTATTATCACTATATCAGGTGTGTACACCTGACTGTGTATCCTTATCGGATCCGACGATATCCTTGTGAACGCCCTTATGGGCGCACCCATTCTCTCCGGGCCGAACTCAGGGAAAGCTTTTACGTACTTGCCTTCCCTTATTGCGGTCGAGGCCAGGATCTCATTGGCTGTGACGACACCTTGACCGCCACGGCCATGCCAACATAATTCCATGTTCATTAGAACCCTCGAGGACACCGATGAACGACATGTATTTTAAATCTTCTGTCGATTTTCCGACTAAATGATGGTAATTAGACGTTATTCTACGACAAACGTAGAAAAATAGACCATAATATACGATTAACGTAGTCACATTATGAATGTCGAAATTATCATAATTTTTAGGATATCCTAAATATTTTTGCGGTATTGTGAATAGTATTATATCCTCGACGATTGATTATCTCGCACACGGTCCTCGAGGCCTTCAAAAAAGGGATTACCGATGAAAAGAATTGTCAATGTTCGTGAACTGCGTGTGAACGATATACCCTACGTGGGAGGGAAGGGAGCGAACCTCGGAGAATTAACGTCGGCAGGCTTCCCCGTACCGGATGCGTTCGTTATGACAACGGTCGCATACGATTATTTTCTTGAGAAAAGCAAGATACTGGACAAGGTAAGGAAAGAATTATCACTGATGGAGAAGGACAGTGACAGGTCTC
>Ga0123353_10005337_pt1 | contig 16839 bp, 13 predicted proteins | sample TergutLab28metaG_3_FD_92763 | JGI IMG/M metagenome (GOLD analysis project Ga0123353, IMG submission 92763) | Labiotermes labralis P3 segment gut microbial communities from Petit-Saut dam, French Guiana - Lab288 P3 | ecosystem: Host-associated > Arthropoda: Insects > Digestive system > Gut ...
ATAGCAACGAGGCGACCTCGATGGATTTCGCACCCCGCGCCGCAAAGTTGCGCAGAAGGTATTTGAGCGTGAGTCCTGTGTCGATGATGTCCTCGATCACCAATACGTGGCGATCATGGATCGAAGTGGAAAGGTCTTGCACGATACGCACGACACCCGAGCTCTTCGTGTCGGTCCCATACGAGGAGACCACCATGAAGTCGATCTCGAGGTCGGCATCGATATAGCGCGTCAGATCGCTGAGCACATAGATCGCCCCTTTGAGCACGCAGATCACGACCGGATTCTTGTCCCGATAGTGCTCCGTGATGCTCGCTCCCATCTCTTTGAGCTTTGCGTCGATCTCATCGGCGGACAAGAGCACGCGCGCAACATCAGGGTGAATATCACTCATTCTCGCCATCCTCCCCAGAAGTATCATTATCGCTTGGGTGTTTCGTCACTTTCAGTGTACCGTAATTCGAAGAGGCCCGAAGGCCATAGCCTAAATCCCTCGCAAAAGTATCACAATCGATTCCGGCAACCACCGCATCGATGTGTTGCCCATCGAGCCGACGTGCTTCGGGGAAGGTCTCGAAGAGAGCGCAGCGTACGGTACGCGCACGCATTGTCGGTTCAAGTGTGCGCATGAGTGGGACATCGAAGATGAGCATTTCGCCCTCGATGCGGTCGAGCGTGAAGTCGCGCGCGAAAGCCTGCTCCATGCGTTCGAGCAAGACGTTATCGGCCGCCGCCAGATCCATCGTGCGCTCAAGACTGCGACGAAACGTCGGACGGATCTCCTCTGCGATCGGGATGAGTTTATGACGGATCGCAGCTCGGGTGCGCGTGGTGTCCTCATTGGTCGCGTCCTCACGCCAGGCAAAGTCGTTCGCGGTGAGGTAGTTGATTATCTGCTCGCGTGTCGAGCTTATGAGCGGACGGATGATGTTGTCGCGCTTGGGAGCGATCGAACCGAGCGCCCCGGTGCCCGCGCCCCACAATGCACGCCAAAAGAACGTCTCGATACGATCGTCGAGCGTATGGGCCGTGACGATGCGTCCCGAGACAGTGGGGTCGGTTCCTTTCGTCCCATTTGCGACAGTGGGGTCGGTTCCTTTCGCCCCACTTTCGCAAAGTATCTCCCTTGCTTGCTCGTAGCGCACGACGCGTCCTGCATCCTCAAGGTTGAGTTCGTGTTGCGTCGCATATGCCTCCAGGTCGAGACTGAATACATGACAAGGTATGTCGAGCAACCGGCACATATCGCGCACGAACTGCTCGTCGCCGTCCGACTCCTCCCGGCGAAGCTGGTGATTGACGTGGAGCACTTCGAGTGCGCGATAGGCGGGCAACTCTCCAGAGGCGAATGCATGGAGCAGTGTGGTCGAATCCGCTCCCCCGCTTACGAGTAGCAAGAGTCTGTCAGATTGGTCGTAGAGAGCGTAGCGCTCTATAGTGTTCTTGATTTGTTCGAGTAATTCCATAGGAAGTTGATTTTACCGCATGCGTGGTATAAAGGTCGGTTCCTTTTGGTACCGAACTAATGATAGGTTGTATATGCCGCTCCCTCTGCGTTAAACCAGAAGTAACCCACAGGTAGTCAGGAGGTAGATCTTCTCAACTAAAGTTGATGAAAGAAGGACCGTGTTTTCAGCCTTGCAAGCTCACTTAAGAAAGGTTCATGGTGGTAAGACAGGCGCGCAAATTCTCTTCATCAGGCTTTTGATGCTCTCAGCTGACCCTAGTGTCCTAAGTAGGCTTTTTGGACCTCTTCGTTGGCGAGTAGTTCACGGCCGGTGCCGGTCAGAGAGATCTTTCCGGTCTCCATGACGTAGCCACGGTTCGCGATCGAGAGTGCCAAGGAAGCGTTTTGCTCGACCAAGAGGATCGTGATGCCTTCTCTTTGCAGCTTTTGAATGACGGTGAAGATCGTCTCCACCACGACCGGTGCCAGCCCCATGGAAGGCTCGTCGAGCATCAATAGCTCGGGCTTTCCCATCAGCCCGCGAGCCATGGCAAGCATCTGCTGCTCGCCACCGGACAACGTCCCGCCCTTTTGCGAAGCGCGTTCGCTCAGACGAGGGAACAGTTCGAAGACCCAATTGATGTCACTTTTGATCCCCTCACTGTCTTTGCGCAGATAGGCACCCATCTCGAGGTTTTCCATGACGGTCATCCGATCGAAGATACGGCGCCCTTCGGGAACTTGAATGATATGTTTGGCGGTGACCTCATGGCCAGGCAGACCGGCGATGTTCTCGCCCTTGAAAAAGATCTTGCCCGCTTTCGGTTTTATCAGCCCCGAGATCGTTTTCAGCGTTGTGGATTTGCCCGCGCCATTAGCGCCGATCAGCGTAACGATCTCGCCCTCATTGACATAGAAGGAGATATCACGTACCGCATGGATCTTGCCATAACTGGTCGATAGATGTTCAACGTTAAGCATTTTCTCCATCGAACACCTCCCACTCGCCTTCTGCCGCCTCATCAGCTTCGGTCATAAGCGGAGCTTGCTCCTCGGCAAATTCCAGAGCCTGCTCGGTCTTGGTCTCGTCCAGGTTACGCGCCATCAAAGCTTCGGCACCCAGTCCCAGGTAGGCTTCGATGACCGCCGGGTCATGCTGGATCTCATCAGGTGTTCCCTGCGCGATCAGCTTACCAAAGTCAAGCACGTAGATGCGCTCGGCGATCTCCATGACGACCTTCATATCATGCTCGATCAAAAAGACGGTCACACCCAGATCGCGGATACGTCCGATCAGTTTGTTGAGCTCTTCGGTCTCATGTGGATTCATACCTGCTGCCGGCTCGTCCAAGCAGATGAGTTTCGGATCGGTCGCCAGAGCGCGAGCGATCTCCAAACGGCGTTGCGCGCCATAGGGTAGATTGTTCGCGACCTCGTTGGCCAGATGCGAGAGACCGACGAATTCGAGCCAACGCTCGGCGTCGATCTGGATCATCTGCTCTTCTCTGCGCTGAGCAGGCAGTCGAAACATCGCAGCGAGTGCGCCTGCGGAAGTCCGTAAATGACGGCCGACCATGACGTTTTCCAACGCGGTCAACGCACCGAAGAGGCGGATGTTTTGAAAGGTCCTCGAAATGCCGCGTTTCGCGATCACATGCGGCTTCTCGCCCACGACCGAGACGCCATCGAAGAAGACGTCGCCGTCGGTCGGTTCATAGATGCCGGTCAGCAGGTTGAAGAACGTCGTCTTACCGGCGCCGTTCGGACCGATCAGCGCAACGATCTCACCTTCATCGATATACATATCGACGCTGTCGACCGCTTTGAGACCACCGAACTGGATTGTGGCGTTCTTTGCTTCCATCACATGTGTCATCGAGCCAGAACGTATCCCTTCCCTATTCTAGAGTTGCGTGTGATAGGTCTCTCCCACCTTGTTGCGTTCATCTTCGAGAGTGGTGCTCTCGCGCACGGCATCCGAGCCGGTGGCATGAAGCTCACGCGACCGCCTCGATGACGGGATCAACCCCTGTGGTCTGACCGCCATCATGAACACCATTAACGCACCGAACACCAGATAGCGATAGTTCGATATAGCCGAGATCGCTTCGGCGGGCAGATTGCCGAACCATCCGGCAGAGGCGAATCCACGGATGAACTCCGGGATCCCTTGGATCGCCAGCGCCCCCACCAACACGCCGGGGATCGAACCCATTCCACCGATGACCACGATGGCGAGCACGAGCGCGGACTCCAGAAAGGTGAATGAGCCGGGGCTAACATATGCCTGGAAGTATGAGAACGTCACTCCCGCGATACCACCGAAGAACGCGCCGATGACGAATGCATACATCTTCGCCTTCGCGGTATTGATTCCCATCGCCTGAGCTGCCACCTCATCCTCACGCACCGCCGCCCAACTTCTTCCAAGACGCGAGTTGTCGAGATTACGGATGATGATGATGGAGAGTATAACGAGTATGAAGATGACGAAATACCAGTAGATATTCGAAGTGAATTGGAACTCAAAGTTATTTCCGAGCCTGAAGAAGGTGTTGTATTTGAGCCATTGAAGACCCGGGGGTTCACCGAGCGAGTCGCCCAAACGGGGCAGACCTTTCGCGCCGTTGGTGAGTCCGAATATATTGTTCGCTAAACAGATCCTGACGATCTCAGCGAACCCGAGCGTGACGATCGTGAGGTAGTCACCTCGCAGACGCATGACCGGCAACCCCAAGATGAGGGCTACAAGACAAGCAGCAAGTCCTCCGAGAGGAAGCGCCGCGAAATAGGACCAGCCACCAAGCACTTCGCCCAGCGCCCGTGCGATCGGGACTCCGACCCACATCGCGGTGTATGCGCCGACCGCGTAGAATGCGATGCGCCCGAAGTCGAGCATACCGGCGTAGCCAACAACAATATTGAGTCCCAGCGCAAGTAGGATATAGAGTCCGATAACAGCAAAGATGCGAATGAGGAAGATGTGTCCGAATCCCTGGAAAAAGATCGGCGCTAAAAAGATCGCGAGGATCAACAGACCGAGCCCGATCTTTTTGAGCAAAGACATCGTCTTGAGCCCTTCGAGCATCGGTCTTGCTTTCGGGACGCTCAAAGAATCCGCTCCTTCGGAGGTGATCATCGAGGTGAGTTTCTCCTTTGCAGACATCGTCTAGACCTTCTCGACAACCGACTCGCCCAGCAGACCACCCGGACGAAAGATCAATACGATGATCAACACTAAAAACGCGACGACATCCTTGTATCCCGAGTACCCGGCCGGAAGAAAACCGACCGCGAGCGCCTCTATCATGCCGAGCATGAAGCCACCCAGCATGGCACCGCGAAGATTCCCGATACCGCCGAGTACCGCAGCGGTGAACGCCTTGATGCCCGGGAAGAATCCCATGTTGAAAATGACCGCGCCATAATACATCCCATAAAAGATACCGGCGACCGCGCCAAGTGCCGGACCGATAAAGAACGTCGCGGCGATGACACTGTTGATATTGATGCCCATTAATTGGGCAGCGCCACGGTCTTGACTCGTGGCGCGCATCGCTTTACCGATCTTTGTCCTTGACACCAGCGTGTCAAGGCCGAGCAGGAGTACGATCGAGGTGACAACGATGAATATCTTCAACGAGTTGAGACCGTAAGGTAACGTCACGATGGGGAATATATCAGGAAACGGTATCGGTTTCGAATCGATCCACAGCAACACCGCGTTCTGCAAAAAGATGGAGACACCGATCGCAGAGATCAGCGGAGCCAGACGAGGCGCGTTTCTCAGCGGGCGATACGCCACCCGTTCGATCAATACTCCCAAAAGACCGGTGAGAGCACCGGTCACGATAAATACGATGATGAACATAATGATGAGCCCGAGCACCGAACCGGTAAAGAATTCCTGCACCGGACCCAGCCCAAGTCTTGCCATACCCCACGCAGGATCGGAGAGGAACTTCAGGGTGAACAGACCGATATAGGCGCCCACCATGAACATCTCCGCATGTGCAAAGTTGATCATCAATAGAATTCCGTAGACCAAGGTGTAACCTAAGGCGATAAGTGCATACATACCGCCCAAGGTCACCCCGTTGACTATCTGTTGGATCAGAATGCCCATTGATGCTAAGCGGGATAGTTTCCGCTATTTAGCTCCCAGATCCATCGACTCGACGAACTCCCATGCTTGGTCGACCACTTTATAAAGAGAGATGACCTTGTTGTTGGTGTCGCCGTTCTCGTTGAACGAGATGGTACCGGTCACTCCCTCGAAGTTGCTTTTCTCGACCTCAGCGATCAACGCATCGCGTCCGGCAGGAGTGGTCACATCACCGGTCTCCTCATGTACGATAAGCGCAGCCTTCATGATCGCGAACGCGGCGTCATAGGCATATGAAGCGAAGTTGCCGACGCTATCGAGATTGAAACGGGCCTTGTATGCAGCGACAAAATCTTGAGCCGCAGGCAATCCCTCGACTGGAGCGCCGACGTTGGTGACGTAGTCGCCCTCGACACTCGATCCACCGATATCGATGTAGTCTTGCTCGGCCATTGCGTCTCCACCCATGATTGGAGCTGAGCTTCCCGCATCATGCATTTGTTTGGAGAACGGTGCGATCGTCTCAAAGCCGCCACCGAAGAACACGATGTCGGGGTTCTCCGCGGTGATTTTGGTCGCCAGCGCGGTGAAGTCCCTCTCGGCGACCTGTGTCTTCTCTCTAAAGAGGACTGTGCCGCCATTATCTTCGAACGCCTCGTAGAAGAAATCGGCAATACCTTCACCATACGTGTCGGAATCATCGATCACGATCGCTTTTTTAAGACCCATGTCCAGAGCGAACAGAGCGCCCGCAGGTCCTTGGAGATCGTCGGTCGCGCAGGTGCGGAAAACTCCACTCAGACCCTGCAGAGTCAAGTCAGGATTGGTCGATCCCGGTGAGATCATGACAACGTTCGCCTCGCTATACACCGCTGAAGCAGGGATCGAGCAACGACTGTTGTAGTGTCCGACCACTCCGATAAGGTTTCTATCGGAGATCAGTGTATTGGCGACGGTAACGGCAGTCTTATCGTCACTCATATCATCGCCCTCGACCATCTTGAATTGAACGCCGGCAGCTTTCGCTTCTTCGCTTTCGTTCATCGTCTCGATGGCGAGTTGAGCGCCACGTTTGATATCCATTCCTTGTGCGACCGAGCCTTGGGTGATCGGCGCAGCTACACCGATCGTGTAAGTGGTCACACCGGTGGCAGTGGTAGTACCGTCATCGCCACCGCCAGCGTCTCCTCCGTTGCATCCCACCAAAGCGATGGCAAGAAACGCGACGAAAAGAACAATCGCCAGTGTCTTGAATTTCATAACTTCATCTCCTTTGTAATGTCACATAAACGATACGTGGAAAACCACGTTTTAATAAGGGTAGCATAAAATGTAAATATTATTAAAGGGTTATTCGGTCTGAGAAAACAATTTCTCTCCCCCGATCGGTGCGAGCGCCAATAGCGATGTCAGACCAACGAACGTTATCGCGTGCCCGGCAACGATCAAGAAGAACACGACCTTTATGAATATCTCATCGGAGCTCATGACCGGACTGTCGGGGTGAAGGGCGTCTCCGGCTCTCATCGCCCACACGAGGAGCAGCCATGAACCGATCACGAATACGATGTCGAATGCGGCACGCAGCCGTCTGCTCTCGAGTACGAGCGGGAGCACGAGCATAATCAGTCCCAGACACATGATCACGACCTGGATCACCAGACGCGGATCCTCGCTCATGATCTTCAATATAGGAGTTTGCGATGCCGAGAAGTCCCAGGTGTTATATGCGGCGGCAAACCCCAGCACGGTCCCGATGGTCCACATCAATACCGTCGACCAGCGCAAAGCGCTCGTCCAGCGCCATGCGGCCTCTTTGTGGCTCAAAAGATACCATAGTGCGAGTAGGAGTAAAAAACCGAACGCAATCAGTGTCGCCCAAGTCAACGCCCCATGATAGACCGGCAGACGCACCTTGGTTCCCAATCCTTCGACCGCGGGGAACCGATAGGCGAAAAAGAGTGCGCTGAGGATACCGAGAACGGTCACACACGCGGGAATGATCAGTCTTTTCATCAAGTAGAAAACCTTTCTTGTGACAATAGGGTCGGTTCCGTTTGTCCCAAATATCGCTTAAAGGACGAACCTCCAGTCCCAATCCTGCGAAGTTGTCACGGGCGCTACCACGCGCGCAGTCTATTGTGCCATATATTTATTGAAGTGGGATGTGTGGATCGACTTCTCTTTTGGTTGGGACAAAAGGAACCGACCCTATTATCTTACTGACTTAGAGTGGATCGACTGTACGGGGTGCCCAGGAGTAACGACGCGCGCCGGCATAGTCATCACGCTCGCTCAGCGTCGAGACCTTGACGACATCACCGGTGTTGGGAGCATGGATGAAGTAGCCATTCCCCAGATAGATACCAACATGGCGGATCGGATTGCCGAAAAAGACGGCGTCACCGGGCAGAAGCGAGGCTCTCAAAGATACCGGCGCACCGGCGGTCACTTGCGCACTCGCGCTTCGCTCGAGAATGACACCATGTTGAGCGAAGACGAACTGGACGAAGCCGGGACCATCGAAACCGCTCTTGTCGGCGCCCCCCCACACGTAGGGGACTCCGCGATAGGCAAGCGCGGTCTCAGCCGGTGAATCGGGTGCGATCGGTGCTGAGTCACCCTCGGCAGACAAGACATTGACGTTATAGCGCGCCTCGCGCATATCCTCGATGGCGTAATACGCCGCAACGAGATCGGCGAGCTCAGTGTTCTCCTCGACCAACGCATCGGTTCGCTGCTTATTGCGCGTCTCTATCTCGATCTTGCGCGCTTTGAGCTCGAAAGTCAGACTCGCCGCCTCATCGCGATCTATGAGCAGCTGAGTGAGCGATGCTTGCAGCGCCGCCTTCTCTTGACCGATACGTTCGCGCTGTGAACTGTCATTGATGTTCAAGATCTTGAGGTAACCGAAGCGTTGGATGAGGTTCTGGACCGATGTCGCGTCGAGAAGTATCTCGATCAAGGCGAGGTCCCCGCCCTTGTAATGCATGACGGCTCGGTCGGCGAGTTGGCGAGCTTGGATAGAATACGCCTTATTGAGCGCTTCGAGATCGAGTTCCTTTTGCGCGATGTCGGAGTTGATCGCATCAAGCCTGCTTTGAGCGTCATTGTAGAGCTCGACCGCGATCTGAGTTTCCAGATCAATCTCGGCGACCTCGAGAAGATAAGCCTCAAGAGCAGCACGCTGATCATCAGAAGCCATATCGAGCATCGTCTGTGCGTCATAGCTGATATAGTCACCGTCGTTGAGTGACTCGGTAAAGGGTGCAGCGATGGCGAGTGTCGAAGGAAACGCCGCAATGAATAGAGCCACGATCACACATGAAAGGGCGCGCGCAAAGCTGATATCATGTCGAGCTGTTGCGTTCATGTGTTCAAGTATACGGGGGTCACAGCACCAACTTCAAGGGTTCCACACAAAGACTGGAAGAAAAGCAGACGAGCTACCCGTTCACTTGCGTCTAGCGCGAGTCGATGGTAGAGTGGTAACTCGCTTGAAAGTGCGGGGTGGAGCAGTCTGGTAGCTCGTCGGGCTCATAACCCGAAGGTCAGGGGTTCAAATCCCCTCCCCGCGACCATAAGTCAAAAACGAAGGCCCTTCAGGGCTTTCTTTTTTGGCTTACTGGAGCGGGGTTGGGCGATTCTGTCAATCCCCTCCCCGCGACCAAAAATTAAATGACCCGCTTTTAGCGGGTTTATTTGATTTTTTGTTCATGAGAAGGGATTTGAACCCGTAGGGCGAACAGCGACTTTTGGGAGCTGTTCGTAAGGAGCGTAGCGACGTAGGCAGATTCGCGAAGCGAATATGCGCCAATCCCCACCCCGCGACCAATCGTCGGGTACTAGCAGTCAGAAGAGCTTTCCAAGCCTGTCCTGCTCTCTGCGTCATTGTTCTTTAAGAGTTGATCTAGACTGAATTTGGGGAAGAAATCGGGGAGAACTATCATCCCCTTTTCCTTTCGTCTATCCACACAGCTTCTTGGTCATATAGCGATATGGAATATGAGTCACGGGACTAATGTATTCATCACCATAAAACACATATCCATTACGCGTATAGAAGCCATATGCTTGATAACGCGATGAGACACCGACCCTCATAATACCTAGCCCCAAAGCCCGTTCCTCCGCTTTTTGCATCAACGCACTCCCAATCCCATGGCGCTGAACGGTCGGATCGACCACAACCTGACACAGTCTGAGTTCATCATTACAACCCACTGGAGTCGGATGTCCGGGTGACTCGATATCGGATGGCATGATGCGCGTAACACCAAGAATACGTCCCTGCTCGTCACGCGCGACAAAGAACTCTCCTCCGTCACCGGCACGTAGCCAATCAGATTCATTGGGCACACCCCACGGTTCAAAAAGTTGGTCGTATATAAGACCACGCATATCTTGTGTGACATCTGTTATTGCGACATTGTCGATTCTCATCGCGAGCTCCTTTCGTGCCACCTCATTGAGATACCTCACCGCGACCACTGCGGGGTATTTGCAGTGTCATGTCGGCCAATTCTTATCGATTCCCCATTTTTCTATAACATCCTGTAGACCCTCAAACCAACACTGTTTATGAGCGGTATGATGTTTCCCATCACATCAATTGCTCTTTTCTTTTCGACATCCGGCAGATCGTCAAACGATACCATCAAAGGATGTCTTTTGTTATCATCATCTTGAACCTCACTATATGTCCACCCATCGTTTTTTCTAGAATCTATCCAATCGTTGTGTTCGAGTTTTGCCATTCTTTTTATCTCTTCTCTTGTAAAAGCATCGACCGTTCGATACGGTGCATCACCGAGGTCATAGGCACAGTCGACAGATTTCAACTTTCTTGATATAGCTCTCGCTTGTTCGCGATACTGATCCTTGAGATCTTCGGATAGCTTATCCCATGACTTCTTGCCTTCTTTATCAACATGCTCGTTTCGCTCTTCGCTTTTCAACAGATGATCGTTATGGATGGCCTCAGCAAGATCTTCGAGATATCCATTCAAAATGGTGTCAGTCAGCACTAATCGGATAAAGGCATCAGCATCAACATGCAGATTCATTTGTGTGTAAAATGGCAGAGATACTGGCTCGAAAGACGTCCCCTCTATGCGGCTCATATCAAGGATCGCCTCCATTGAGCGGGCACCATGTTCATATTTTGTAATCAAGAGCATTGCCCGTAAAATGTCGTCGCTGACTTGAGCCTTGCCCTTCTTGCTGATCAGTCCTTTTTGTTCTAAGTAACTCCGTAGCAGTATAGCTCTTCTCAAAATGAATCCCTGCTCATCCGAGTTGCTTGTTTGATTCGGACCCAAAATATTGATCGTGCCTCTAAGCCGGCTGACAAAGTCAGGTGCCTTAACCCTTTTGAAATAGCTCTCCTTTTCGGCGTCCTTTTTTCGTTTTCGGATAGTAGTCTGCTCGTCATGACCATTCTGCCTGATAATCTCATAACGTTGATTAATGGGTGAAATGAAATCTTCAAAGCTGAAAGCTGTGCCTCCGGCAAACACGAAAATAGCTTTTCCGATAGGATGGACACCGCTCTCATCTTTGAATTCTCCATCCTGCATGGGCGCAAGAAACGATTGGAGCCATTTCAAACCGTCGGAATCGAATTCATCAAAAAATACGAGTGGGAGTTTGCCCATCAATACAATATCTCGAACTTGATGGAATGCTGCGCTTAGATCTGCGGCGTCTGTTATCTGGGATACATTAATCTCGATCGATACGATCAGATCCTTATTGAGAGTCTTTGCGATCTGTTTTACTCCAAAAGACTTTCCGCTTCCCGGTGCGCCGAAAACTGCAATTGATAAGGGGCTTTTTGGATTCTTTTTATCAACATACTCGGTAATGAGATTCTTTATGTTTTGGAAAGCCTCGATCTCTCTGCGATCGACCGTCGTTAATGATCCGCATGAGAATCTTGGGAGACCCTTGAGCACCTTATTGCCGTTTTTCACATAATTGATTGCCAGATCATACAGTTTTACCCGATCCTCCCCCTGAATGACACACCAGTAATCCGGATCGGCTACCATTCTATCGGTAGGATTTGGAATCTTGTTTGAAAATATCGAAAGTGGTGAACTCCAATTTGTCCAGTCGGTAAAGTCCGCATTGCTAATGCTTTTTATCGAATAACCGGTTTCGCGTAGATTTCCGATCGGATTAAAGTCGCTCGATAAGAACTCTGCAGACAGCATATCATTTGTCTTTAACCAAGTTCGAATGGTAAATGCGGTCTTCAATGCCCATAGATCTGGGATTTTCGAAGGGTATTCAATACTCAGTGAGCCCTCAGGTTTGCCGCTGAAAAACATAAGATGCGCAGAAAAATCAGTTTGATCCCCCCGCATGATCACCCCTGCCTCATCGCCAAATACCACGAAGATGTTCGTACTACCCAAGAGATAAGAGAACTTTGGATTGTTTTTTAGCTGCCACAGCAAATCAGTCGCGGTCCGTTCCCATGAAACTTGTTTGCTGATAAGTGCCCCATTTGAGCGCAGTACATCAGCATCGATCATAAGAAACGTCTGGTGTTTTATTTTGCTAAAGATTTCATTATCAGGTAGACACTTTTCTGATGACCACAGAATTCTTTTTCCCAAAGGGATCTTATCGGAAATGCCATATCCCTCATCGAACACTACAACGTTCTCGCCATTACCGATCATCGTCTCAGCGACCACTCCGCTAAATCCTAATGATTCACCGAACAGATAGCAATCTCCACTGGTCGTGATCTGAATATTCTCGGTCGCTGGTATGTTTGCAGTAGTCTGATCTATTCCAAACAGTAGCGCGAGTAAATATGCCCCAGCAGGCATGGACAGTACTTTATAACTACCAAGATCGTTGAGAAGGAGCTTACGATCATACGCATGTCCGTATATAGTCAGGCTTTCCGACAACAGCACGTGGCCTCCCTGATTGGTGCTGGCATGAATGCATTCCATCCTCATGCGCGACCACTTCTCTATAACTTACGCTCGAGCTTTCACGGTAAGAAAAAGCAGTCTTGATTTTATAGTTTCTGCCTATCAAGAAATCTATGCATCATGAGTATTAACAAAGTATGCGCAAAAGTTTACACAAAGATACACTGAACCATCAGTTGCATCCAAAATGGAAATAGTTCCTTGTTTCATGTTGCAATGGGAAATTATTTGCTGAACGAGCGTATGTACCATGAATGCAAATGCCATGCGTGACCTGCACGTTTGTAGTTTTTCATCATCAAATATCGCTAGGTGCTGTAACCACCCCGCGACCATAGGAATCTATCGATCCGCTCTTGCGGGTCTTTTGATTTCTTATGCTGCGACGTGGGATCTGAACCCGACGGGCAAAATGCGACCCTAGGAGCATTTTGTAAGGAGCGAAGCGACGTAAGCAGATTTGCGAAGCAAATCTGTGCCAATCCCCTCCCCGCAACCTCAGGAATCTATCCCTCAAGCAACTCTTTTCTCATACTTTCCGAGATCTTGCTGATCCGCTTCTTGTCCTGTGAGAGTTGGATGATGATCTGATCGATCGCGATCAGTAACAGTATGCTGTATCGATTTGCAAATATGAACTCGGTCAGATTGTGATTGAAAAGGTCGGGATAAAACTCGATTACCTGTGAGACGACCATTATCAGGATGTAGAACAAATATAGAGCGGTCTTGAACGACACGAAGGCATCGAAGAATAATACCTTCAAAATACGGAAGTCTCTTTCAACATCATCTGATGTCTTCAGTCTCTCAATCGTCTTTTTCGACTCGAGCATTTTAAGATTCGAATCATCCCAGTACAGACCAAGAACGATTAGAAATAGATTTCCCATATATCCCAACAAAAGCGAATACCGCGATATCCAGGTAAAAGCCAGATAGACAACCGTCCCATATAACAGGTTCGAATAGCATACATAGAGCAGATACCTTAGCCCCTTTTTGATCTTTTCAGACATTTATCTCTCCCCATTCGTTCAGTCTTTCTCTGAGCCAGCACCGAGGGCTTGGTGAACTGAAAGCCAAAGCGTTCGGTGTTGATGATCTCCTGTTCCAATTATAAAGTACACGCCCGGCATCCTCTTTCGATCAATGCCGGGCGTCATGAGTGCAATGCTTGGATGAGACTGCCTCTCTAACGGTCTTCCTTTTCGTCGATCCGTCTGGGCCGAATTGATAAGATGAGTACGCAAGTAGATCCACCAAGGAGCATCAAAACCCACTCATACGGAAAGCTGTCTCCGGTCTTTGGAGCCGTGGAAGTTGCTGAAACCGTACTCGCTCCAACAAGCGGAGGGTCAGCATCACCCGAATCCGTACCCTCAAGAAAATGATGCGTGAAGTATATCTCATCGACCTTGAGTCCATCTGCGCCATAAGTGATGATGCTGACGTCCATATCTCGCGCAACCCAAAACTCCACCGTATAGATCCTCTGATCACAGAAACAGTCAGAACGCTGACGTGACAGATGTTTGATCTGATACGAATACACACCGGGTCCGTCAAATGCGAGTGGCCCGATACTCATCTCATCGTTTCCCTCGATTGAAAAGAGAAGACCTTGCGCAGTCGATCCATCAGGCAGAGGATATGATGCATCCTCTGGTATCAAGATATAGTCGAAGTTTCTATCCTGTGGTGGTTTCTGCTCAGGATAGTCCAACACTTGTTTGATTAGCAAGATCGGTGCGTCCACCGTTTGTGCTTGCGCGTCCGTAGTCGTGATACTACCGATCAGGCAGGTGTTGATGATCATTACTATGAGGAAGAACACAACTCCGGTTATGCCTGATTTGTTATTCAATGTCGTATTCCTCCTTTCCAAGAAGAGTGCGTGCTTAGCGCACGCACTCTTCTTCTCGCAAGTATCTAGTGGATTATCTGTGTTGCCTCAACGGTATATCTTTTGCGTGTTTTGACCGCAACACATACGATCGCTGCTACCGTCGCGATAGCGATCATGGCGATAAACGGCAGATCGTTCAGGTTAAGACCGGTCGGGGTGACCGTACCACGATCGTTGTTAAAGTCAGCACTGTTGACCGACTCGCCGACACGCTCGACATCCGTTGACAAGGATGCACCGAGTGTACCTACTACTTTTTCGCCACTTTTTCCATCAGTGATGATAATAAAGCTGGGCGTGTATGCAGGAGTACCCACTTCGGTGACCTTATAGGTCGTACCAACGGGAGTGTTGATAAAAACCAGTGTCTGCTTATCTTTCAGGCTAAAAGAAGCCTGCGTGCCCGAGACGATCTTGAGATAAGCCTGTCCATTGCTGTCAGTGCCGGCGATCACACCATTGGCCTCTTCAGTGACGACTTTGCCATCCTCTATGACATAAGCATGATAGACCAGTCCACCATCGGACACCGGCACCAGCGAGGGCGCGAGAAGGTCCAAGGTGTAGTCAAAGTAGACCGTCGAGCTGGCGAACTCACCAGAGACCGTCTTTGAGATCGACAGGGTCGAGTTCTTGGTCGGATCAGGATCATTGGGATCGCCCCCATTGGTCTTGATATAGGTGTTGGTGAACGTCATCTGAGAGTAGCCGAACTCTTCTCCGCCACCCGGGGTCGGGTCGACCTTGATACCTGCTGGCGTCGTGGTGCTATCTGCTTTGAGGACCTCTGTAGTAATAGCGGCGACGTAGGTGCCTGTCTCAGATCCGGTCTTGTCCTTGACATAGACGGTGACCTCATACTTCGCATCGGAGTAGATCATCATCTCATGGACCGCATCGACCTTATAGGTGTCGCCGATCTCGGTGATCTCATAAACATAGACACCGGCATTGGCAAAGCTGTACTTACTGAAAATACCGTCAGATTCCATGACGATCGTACTGACACCATCCTTGGTCGTGGTGATTGCCTTATCCGCTGAATTGAGGATGATCTCCTTTATCGCCGGCATATTCGTCTCGGTCGCTTTGTCTCCATCAACACTGATTGCAGAGACTGCGAACGTAAAGGATGCCCCTGGGTTCTTCGTCCCCTCAGGGAACTGGAGCAGCTTGGTCAGAGCTGCCTCTGCCGGCTTTTCTTGCGTGCCGATCAAGGCACCATCATCATTAAGACCCTCTGCAAATGCACTTGTCAGACCACTGAGGCTCAGTACGAATACTAAACTCAATGCGAGGATCAATTTCGTTTTCTTACACATGGTATTTCCTCCTAAACTCATTACAATTTCATTTCTCTTACGTAGTACTGCTTGGTTTCTTTGGCATCTTCTTTCTGTCTTTTTTTGGGGGACTGGCTCGATATCATGACCCCTCTGGTCTTGGCATATCACCCCTCCTTTCGGTGGAACGTGCGTGGTGTTATCACATTGAGAGCTATTAGGCTCGTCGAGAGAATGATGAGTAAAATCAGGAATGACACCGTCGGGCTTACCGCCTCTGCACCGGATATGACCACCTGTTCGCGCGTATTTACGAAATCGAACGTGCGCATATCTTCGGCTATGACTAGATAACCGGTGTCACCACCCATGCCAGGTTGCGTCTGCTCACTGTCGTGATAGACCGTCGCGTACCGGGGACTTGTTTCCTCAATGATCCGGACCTGGGTACCGACCAAGATCTCTTCGATCGTGATGGATTGTCCGTGCGCAAGTGCTACCAGCACTTTGCCTTCATCGTCAAGGATGATCTGACCGGTATCTTGGTCATCGACCGAGTAGCTAATGATGCTGTCTTTTGGCAATGGTATTCCTGCTTCATCCCTAAAATAGAGCGTGAAGTCAAAGGCTCGCTGAGTATCGGCATACTCACCGACTACCTGCTTTGAGATCGTAAAGGTGGCTTTGGGAATATGCTTTCTATACACGAAGTGGACGATCTGATGAGCGACCACCGGGTCGATCTCGATCTGCTTCGATTCTGTATAGTGCCCCGCAGTATAGTCGCCCACAGCGTAGCCTACAACATCGTATCCATCGAGCGAAGGGATCTGCTTTTGATACTGGAACGCAGGAGGTTCAACGAAGGCCACGCTGTCTTCGGCGATCTTCTGTCCCTGCTCGTCTACGTATTTTTCCGTAACAACATAGGTCTGTAAGAGCTTGACCGGTTTGAGCATGTTGTTCGCATTATTGTTATGCGCATTGTAGCCATTGCGGGTCTTTATCGAGTAGATGTCCATGCTATTATCGACATCACGAACGATCACGCCGAGAGTCGTATTTCCGTTCGTGGCAACGATTCTGTCAACACGCGAGCTCGCAAGATCGGCAGAGTAGGCAAAGTTTTTGTAGTGAGC
>Ga0123353_10005340_pt1 | contig 16835 bp, 11 predicted proteins | sample TergutLab28metaG_3_FD_92763 | JGI IMG/M metagenome (GOLD analysis project Ga0123353, IMG submission 92763) | Labiotermes labralis P3 segment gut microbial communities from Petit-Saut dam, French Guiana - Lab288 P3 | ecosystem: Host-associated > Arthropoda: Insects > Digestive system > Gut ...
GACGTAGGTGCCGGGGGCCAGGGCCACCGGAGCGCCGAGCGCATGTTCGCCGTCGACGCCTTCGATGGTGAAGTAGGCCACGAGCTCACCGGTGTAGCCACGCTCGACCGTGGTCTGGGTGTCGATGACGCAGGCCTCGCCGGCGGGGGTGCGGTAGGTGACGCTCGAACCGTGGACCATGAGGAACACAGAGGCGCCCTCGACCGAGCTCATGTTGAACGTCGTCTTCTGGTCCCACCCGTTGTGGGCAACGACCGAACCGCCGCCGACGAGCGTGACGCCGCCGCCGTTGTTGGCCTCCTGGCCCCAGCAGGGCTTGGTGACGAAGACCTTGGCAACGACCTCGGTCGCACGCACGACGTTGTCACCGGCGGTGACGACGACCTGGCCTGCGGCGTTGACGCTGACGAAGTACTCGCCGCCGACGGGGACGTTGGCGTTGTCACGTGAACCGATCTGGTACGGGCCGAGCACAGCCCCAGGCACGAGGTCGGACACGGGGATCTCCACGTACGTCTCGTTCTGGTTGTTGTTGTTGCCACAGCCCTCACCAGTGATCGACGGGCGGTCAGCCGTCGTCCACGAGGTGCCGTACCGCCCGGTCCGCCATTGCTGCTCGAGCTTCATGGTCTGCTCGGTGTAGCTCTCCATGAGGGCGGCGGAGACGACGAGCTCGCCTTTGGTCGTGTTGTTGACCTTGCCGTCAGCGAACAGCGGGACGATCTGGGGCTGGTTGCCACCGACGTCGTCGATGTCACCGACCATGTAGAACAGGCCTTTGACCGGACCGGTGACGTAGGCGTAGCCCTGGCCGGCGGCGACGACTTCGGCGAACGCAGCGTTCAGCCCTTCGGTCGTCCATTCGCCGGCAAGCCAGCTGGGCACCGCGATGACTTCGATAGAGTTGATCTTGAACTCATCGCTGTCAGGAGGCAAGAAGTACCACACAGCCATCTGCGCGAGGATACGTGCAGCATTCGGCTCGGCAGCCAGGCCGAAGGTGTCTGCTGAACCGTCACCGTACTTGGAGACGATGAAGTTGAAGGCCGAGAGAATCTTGGCCCGGGACGTCTCGTCAAGGGTGTACGGCGCGTAGGCGTTGTTGCTGTACGCCCACGACCCAACATGGGCGCAGAACGCCGGGTACTCGCCCCCGGCGCTGGTCCGCGTGCTGATGCCCTGGACCTCGTTCGCCTGGTGCCGGTACTGCTCAGGATAGTTCGGGCTGTCCTTCTCGCCGTTCCAGACGAACGGGGCAACCTGGTCGTTGCCCGCGAACTCGGTCCGCAGCGGCACACCTCGCGGCCCCATGACGACCCACCCGGAGTTGACGGTGAAGTCCGACGACGGGTCGAAGGTGTCGCCCACGACGCTCGCGCTGTAGCCGTTGAAGTAGATGACGAACGGCGCAGGCTCCGCGAACACCTCGCCAGCCAGGCCACTGAGCTCTTCGACGACGACGTACCAACCTGGAGCGAGGGCACCAGGAGCAAGGTTGAACGTGATCTTGCCGTCCGCGCCCAGCGTGCCTTGCGCCAGCCGGACCGCGAGCTCTTCGTCGTCGGCTGCGTAGAGCGAGAAGCTCATACCCTCGAGCAGAGCGTCGACGTCGACGTCACCATCGGCAGCCCACTGGGCGAACAGCTGGCCATCAACGGTCTTGTCCAGGGTCAGCTTGCCTGCGGGAGGGCCGACCGGCGGCGGAGCCGGACGTCCCTTGTTGAAACCGCTGATGTTGAAGTTGACGTTCCCAGCCTCTCTGGTGACCAGGAAGCTGTCACTGTTGTTGTTGTTGCCCTTGTCGACGTAGGCGATCTGCCAGCCGGACGGGGCCGCGATGACCCAGCCCATGTTGTTGCCACCACCGTTGACCGACGGGCCCATGTCTGCGGTCCACTCGAAGACCTCACCGTTGGTGAACGTCACCTGCATGCTGGTGACGTCAGCGAAGATCTTCCCAGAGTAGACCAGGTGCCAGACGTTGGGCGTCTCACCGGCGGCGAGCGTCCCGACGGAGAAGGTGTTCTTCCACCCGCTCGCGCTGAAGCTCGACCCGGAACCCTTGAGGTAGACCGTCTGAGCCGTGGCAGCGGTGACGGCGTTGCCGTTACCGTTGCCGTTTCCATTTCCGTTGTTTCCGTTGTTGCCGTTGTTGGCGGCAGACACCGGGGTGGCCAGGGCGAGCGCGACGGCTGCCGCGAACACACCGGTGAGAATCCGTTTTCGCATCGGTACGATCCTCCAGTTCGACTGCGTATCCACGAGGACGTCAGCGATTTTGCATCCTCGCACGGACCAATGGGAGACGGACATGGCCGTACCGACCGCATGCCGAACGCGCGCATGAGCCGCAGCAGCCACTCGTCGGCGCAAGGTGGTCGGCCGACTCTGCCCGGCTTGCATCGTTTAATCTATACATCCCACGTCGCAGGTGCAGCACGCCCCCGAATGGTTCACCCGGGTGATCAGGGAGTATGCGGTTCTTTCCTCTCCACTCGTTCCGCACCGCTACCACACACCTGGCACACACATCTACGCCGCGCTGACCTGCGCATTCACGCCAATGTCTCGCCCGCCTCACCCGGGTGAGCAACACCTGCACAGCATTGTCGCCCGATCCCGTTTCCGTCGAGGCGACCTGACTCCCATCCAGCGTGTCGCACCGCGTGTCGTGCACGCAATTCTCACCCGGGTGAGACCAGATGATTCTGACGCCGTGTATTGTTTGAGCCCCATTTCCGCGCTTCCGCTGCACCCCCCGTCGCGCCGGCACAGACCCCGCCCCACCCACGCCCCGATTGGATGCCCAGCCACCAGCTCAGGTACCCTGTCGGGCGGTAGCGTGTCCGAGCGGTCAAAGGAGCACGCCTCGAAAGCGTGTGTGGGTGAGAGCCCACCGTGGGTTCGAATCCCACCGCTACCGCTCGCTCTGGCATACCTGTGCTCGGCACGGCCGAGCCGGGGTCGCTCACCACACTGTGCGGGGCCGAGCCCCGCACCCGCACGGGGGCGAGCCCCCGTGGCCCCCGCATCTGGGCACCTCATGCGCACCACCTGCCTCCCGCACTGCGCGGGCTGCGAGCATATCTGCCAGCTCCACGCACGCCACGGGCACGTCTGCCCCGTCGTCAGCTTCAGCGAAACGGCCGCTGCTGCACGAAACGCTGAGCTCTGCCGTACGGAACGCTACCCAGCCACGGGGCTGGGCGACGCATCTGGGACGATAGGTGGGTGCAGCCGACACCACCGGAGACCGCGGCGATGGGCCTGGCGCTGGACGAGGCACGCGCGGCGCTGGCGAGCGACGACGTGCCCGTCGGTGCGGTGGTGCTCGGACCCGACGGGCAGGTTCTCGGACGTGGCCACAACGCCCGCGAAGCCACTGGGGACCCCGCTGCGCACGCGGAGGTGCTTGCCATCCGGGCGGCTGCGACGACGCTGGGAACGTGGCGCCTGGACGGGTGCACGCTTGTCGTCACCCTCGAACCGTGCCTGGCGTGCGCCGGGGTGGTGATCCTCGCCCGGGTGCCGCGGGTCGTCTTCGGTGCGTGGGACCCCAAGGCTGGGGCCTGCGGGTCGGTGTGGGACGTCGTGCGCGACCGTCGGGCGGTGCACCGGGCACAGGTCGTCGGTGGTGTGCGCGACGAGGAGTGCGCACAGCTGCTGCGCGACTTCTTCGCCGGACGCCGGTGACAGCTCAGCCTGGATCCACCGGTTTTCGCCGTCGCGAGCCTCACCTGGCCGGTGCGGTGGCAAGGCGGAGCAGCGCCGGCGGGCCGAGGCCCGTCAAGCAGCGACAACGCCGCTGCGTGCCCACCAGGTGAGGCGCAGCCGGCGCAAAACCGGTGGATCCAGGCTCAGATGGTCCAGGCGTCGTGGACGACACCGATGAGCTGGTACCCGTCGGCGGTGTCGCGCAAGACCAGGCGCAGCGCTGACCAGTCGTACCCCGGCGGCGGGCCGACGAGGTTCTCCCAGTCGACGTCACCGTCTTGCGGGACCTCAGTGGCGGGGAAGGAGTACTCGACCCAGCTGGCTGTCGGGCCGAAGAACTCGGCGGTGTTGGCGATGGTGTTCCCAGTCACCACGTGCTCGTTGATGGCGACACCCGGGGCGGTGGTGTAGTCGCGGGGCCAGACGAACTGGTCCCGGTACGCGGCGAACGTCATCGTCAGCGGGCGGCCCGAGCCGTCCTGCGTGCCCCAGGTGAACACCTGGGACGACGTGCCCAGGGCGGCGACCTGCGCCCGAGTCAGGCGCACAGCACCGTCCTCGACCCACGCGTACGGGGAGAACAGCAGGTTCTCGGTGGGGCTGACCAGCGCGGCCAGCGCCGGGTAGTCCTCGTCGGCGAGAGCGACCAGGGCGCGGTTCGCCGCGGCGAGCAGCTCGGTGCCGGCCGGCGCCTCGGTGGCCGGCGGGTCAGTCGTCAGCCGCGGTGACGGGTTCGTCAGGGGCTCAGAGCCCGAACCGCACCCAACAAGGGCAGCAAGCACAGCGGCGACGACCACTGACATGGTTGCTGTGGGCCGCATCGTCGTCCTCCTCGGCGGTAGGTGCGGTCTTTGCAGACCACCTGTGGGCCTGCTCACCCTGTGGTGATGGTCAGCACACCAAGCAGGTACTGGTCGCCTGAGGCTGAGGCGCGCACCGCGATCGTCGGCGCCGCTGCAGTCACCGGTGCGAACGCCTTGGCGTCCACACCCAACGAGTTGCGCCGGCCCCACCCGGTCGCGGTGGAGTCAAAAGCGTTCGACGACGAGCCAGGCGAACCGTCCCACCGCAGCGGGGTCAACGCGGTGGAGTCGACGAACAGCTGGTCACCGGTCGTCGCCGCGTCGCCCTCCCAGGCGACAGCCCCGACGGTGACCTGCGCGCCGGCACCGACCCACGCTGCCAGCACAGGCTGGGCGACTCCCGAGACCCACTGCCCACCGTCGTAGACGGTCACGGTACGCGACCCGACAGCCCCGGGGTTGCCGTAGATGACCACGAGCGCCCACCCCGCGTAGTAGTTGGGGGCTGGGTCGGCGAACGTGGCTGACACCGCGGCGTCGGCCAGCGCCCACGTCCCTGGGCCGGCGGCCAAGACCTGCGTGGTCACCTCAGCGAACGACTGGTAGTACTGCCACCCGGCGCCGTCGGTGACCTCGGCGAGCACCTCACCGGTGACGTTCTGGTAGGCCCCACCAGGTCCGCGCAGGGCGACGCTCGCCCGGTCGGTCGACCAGGTGTCTGACGGGCCGGCGTTCGCCGACCAGTACAGCCCTGCCCACAGCACCGCTTGGCCGGCAGGGTAGCTCAACGTCGTGGCCGACGAGACCGGCTGGGCCGGGCGCGGCCAGGCCGGCGGGTCGGTGTCCAGCGGGCTCATCGCCAGACCGTCGTTGTTGGCGACACCATCAAGGTACCCAGCGCACCCCGGTTCGGCGGTGCACGAGACCAGCGGCGCCCCGACCTGCACCACCCGGACGTTCCCGGCGGCCGTCATACGCGCGGTGAGCGAACCAGGTGCTGTGGCGGCGACGACCGGGATCTGCACAGCCTCGGCGTCGGCGTCGTGCGCGCTGGGGGTGACGACGATATCGCCGAGGGACCCCGCCACGGTGGCGCTGACGGCGATGGTCAGCGAGCTGCCTTCCCCAGGGGCCAGACCCGCGTGGGTGCACTGGGTGCCGGTGCAGGTCCACCCCGCGCCCACGGCCCCAGCGGCGACCACACCTGCGGGCAGGCTCACGTCGACGCTCACCGGTCCGCAGGGCAGGTCACCGGTGTTGGTCACGGTCAGCGACAGCTCGGTCGGCACCCCGACCGCCAGCGTCCCCAGGGCCCCGGTGACCGCGAGCGTCGCCGGGGTGACCGCCGTGTACGGCACGACGACGGTCCCGCCTTGGGCGCTCGGGGAGTAGGTGATGACGATCGTGCCGACGCCAGTGACGTCCGTGGCCGCCAGCGGCAGGTCCAGCGGCAGGCTCGTGCGCGCGGGGACGGCAGCGGTGCACGTGATCGTCGTCAGGCCGGTCGGCGCGCACGCCCACCCGGGCGGCTGCGGACCGCCCAGGTGCACCCCGTAGGGCACCTGCACGACGACGACCGCCGCAGCGACCTGCCCGCCAAGGTTCGACACCGAGACCGGCACCGTGACGGTGCGGTTGCTCACGAACGTCACCGGTCCGCCGACCGCCGCGAGCACCCGGGCAGGGGCGGGGTTGACAGCGACCGGCACAGCCAGGTGCACCGACGTGCCCTGGCCGTGGCTCAGGCGCATGTCAAGGGCGCCACCGTGGCCGGAGTAGTCTTCGGCGACCGAGACGAGCACGACGAGCTCGGCGGTCTGGTTCGCACCGAGCCGGGTCAGTGTGCACGTCGCGCTCGACTGCGTCGTCGACACACACCCCCACGACGAGGCGGGCACGGCGAACCCGCCTCCGGCGACCGCTGGTACCCAGTCCAACGTCACACCAGCAGGCAAGGTGAGCCCCGCGACCAGGCCGGTCGCCTCACCACCAGAGTTGTGCACGGGCAGGCGCAGCTCTTGGCCTGAGGCACCGGCACGCAAGGTCAGGGGCGAACCACCGGTGTTCAGCGCGAACGACGCTGGAACGACGACGGGGTCGGCCGGGACACCGGTGGGGTCGACCACCGGCACACCGGTGGGGTCATCGCGAACCACGTCGTCGCCGGACTGCACCGGGTGCGTCGTGACGTCCAGCGGCGTGACCACCGGTGTGGAGCGTGCCGTGGGTGAGACCGCGACGGTGACCGGGTCCTGCGCAGGTGCGGGGGCGTCCCCGGTCAGCGCGTACACGGCGACACCCACCGCGACGACGAGCACAGCAGCGACCGCACCGACCACCGGCAGCGACAACCCACCACCGGCACTGGCTGTGGCTCCGGCGCCGGCGCCGGCGGCAGCCGACCCACCTGCGGTCCCTGCGGCGACCGGCGTGTGCGACAACCCGACGAGCGACCCGAGCGCCGCGATCCCACCACCGACGGGCAGACCGGGCCCGAGCGCGCCCATCCCGGCGAACCCCAGGACGAGCGGGCCGACGACCGCCCGCATCTGGCGGTTGACGTCACCAAGCTCGCCATGCAGGGCTGTGCACGCGGCGCACTGGTCAAGGTGCTCGGCGACCTTGCGCGACTCGCGCGCCCCCAGGCCCCCCCGGACGTAGGCGCCGAGCTTGTCGGTCACCGGCCGGCACAGGTCGGGCACACCGCCGGCGAGGTGCGCGTTGAGGTACGCCTGGCGCAGGCCCTCGCGTGCACGGTAGGCCAAGGCCGCCGCGGAGTTCGCCGACAGTCCGAGCAGCGGTGCGACCTCTGCGGGGGACAGACCTTCGAGCTCGGTGTGCCACAGCACCACCTGCCAGCGTTCGGGCAGGCTGGTGAAGGCCCGGGCGGCGGCGCTCGACTCAAAACCTGCCAGGGCGGGCGCGTCAGCCCCGGCCATGGTCACACCACTGGCGTGCAACGTCGTGTCGTCGTCGGTGGGTTGCACACGACGGCCATGGTCACGGTGCAACGTCGCCACACGACGCACAACGGTGTACAAGTAGGCACGAAACGCCTCAGTGGGGCCTTTGCCCCGTTGCAGCGCCGTGTACACCGCGGCGAACGAGTCGGCGACGACGTCCTCGGCGTCTGCCGCCGAGTTGGTGTATTGCCTGGCCACGTTGAGCGCGGCGATCGCGTGCCGGTCGTACAAGGTGCCGTATCCGTCGGCGTCGCCGGCGCGCACGGCAGCGAGCAGCTCGGCGTCGCTACGCTGTGGGCCTTCGATAGCCACCGGTCTGGCTCCCGTCGTCAATTCATAGGGTGCCATAATCCGGGCACAGGGTGAACTCCCCAGACAGATGGGATTGGCGCGTCATGTCTACCGGCGTGGCGGCTCTCAGTCTGCGTGACTCCCCGGCCCGAGCCGGCGGCTTTGCGCGACCGCTGGCACGCAACGAGCGTCGACTCGGTGTGGCTGCGTCCCGGCGACTGGTACCACCCCGCGGTCGAACCGTTGGCGCACGCTGTCGCCGCAGGCGAGGCGGCGCTCGTCGCCGCCGAAGACCTGGGCCGGGCCCGTGCCGAGGCAGGTGTTGGGGTCGGCGAGGCGATCGACGACCTGGTCTGCCTGTACCGGGCCAGCGGCACCGACCCTCCTGTGGACGTCCTGCGGGCCTTGGCCGCCGGGTGGGCCGACGGGCAGGCGGGCCTGGTGGTGTTCGGCAGCGTCGTCGACCCGACGACAGGTCTGCCAACAGGGGCGTACCTGGGCCAACGCCTGGCCGAGACGTACGCGACGGCGGCACGTGAGGGCACCACGGTCCGCACGACGCACGCCTTGACCGCGGTCGACGTCGCCGTCGAACCGGTCCCGGCGCTGCTCCAGGCGGCGCGGTCGGCGGCGGTCGGTGCGGCGTTGCGTGCTGTGCACGGCACGAGCGAACCGATGGCCGCCCTGGGCAACGGGGTGGCCGCGGTGCTCACCGCACGTACCAAGGACCTTGCGGCCCAGACCGCCCGGTTGCGGGCCGAGATCACCGCACGCGTGGTCCCCATGCAGGTGAGCGCTGCGACGCGGCACCCGGTGCGGATCTGGCAGGTGCTGCTGCCGGCCACGCACCCCGAGGCCCTGACCTTGCTGCGCCGGCTCGCGCGGCCCTGACCTTCCGTGCTGCAACACCAGCGTCGACGTGTGTCACGACCCCTGATAGGACCAGTCTCACGGGACATCAGCGGCGCGTCACGATACGGTCGATGAGTGGCGGCTGACCTTGACGACACGGACACGTTGCCCGTTGGCGCACCTGGGCCTGTGGTGGACATCGGCACCTTCGCGACCCTGTACGCCGTGGACGACACCCACCTGCTGCGCCGCTACCGCTCTGGCCGCGACGCCGGCGGTGAGGCACGTCTGCTGTCGCACCTGCACTCCCACGGGGTCCCGGTGCCCCAGACGATCCACCTGGGCGGGCCTGACCTGCAGGTGGAGTGGCTCCACGGCCCGACGCTGCTGCAGGGCCTGGTCTCAGGGGAGGTGGGGATCGGCCAGGGCGCCACGCTCCTGGCCGACCTGCACACCCAGCTGCACAGCGCCCCGCTGCCCGACACACCCGACGCCACGCCGGGCACGAGCGTCGTCCACCTCGACCTGCACCCCGGGACGGTCGTGCTGTCTGAGGAACATGGTCCGGTCGTCGTCGCCTGGGGGTCGGCCGACATCGACGACCCGTCGACCGACTGCGCATGCACGGCTTTGATCATCGGCGAGGTCGCCGCCGACACCGGCGAGGAGTACGCCGCCGCCGCCCGCGCCCTGCTCGCCTCGTTCTTGCACGCCGCCCCCCGTTTCACCCCCGCCCACCTCGAGGCTGCCGGTGCGTACCGCCGTCGCGACCCAGGCCTGTCAGCGGCCGAACGCGACCTCATCCCCGCGTCCCAACACCTGGTCACCCGCCTGCTCGACGTCACCGCCCACCCCGGTTGGTAGGACGAAGACAATGGGGACGGTTCCTGTGTCTTGTGGACGTCTGGCATCGCCAGACGTCCACAAGACACAGGAACCGTCCCCATTGTCTTCGTCCCCGGCGGGGGAAGGCCTGCTGCGTCGAGAGTGGCGGGTCGGAGCGGCGCCACTCTCGACGCAACAGGCGTTGGTGCCAGCCGGGCCGGCGCGGTGCTGTCCAGGCGCCGGCCCGGGGCGCTTGCGTTCCGCGGGCCCGCCTGCCGGGCCGGCGGAGGTCTAGGCGACGGACGGGACCGCGGCGATCGCGGCGATCTTGTCGGGGCGGTACCCCGACCAGTGGTCGCCACCGGCGGTGACGACCGGAGCCTGGAGGTGGCCCAGCGACATGACGTAGTCGCGGGCGTCTGCGTCCTGGCTGATGTCCACGACGGTGTAGTCGTGCCCGGCCTTGTCCAAGGCGCGGTAGGTCGCGGTGCACTGCACGCACGACGGCTTGCTGTAGACAGTGATCGTCATCGGTGCTCCTTTAGTCCGTATCTGCTACGACCTGTTTCGTCTGTGCTGCCGGTCCGTGCTCCAGGTGTCGACTCCTGCTGGACTGGCGAGTGCGCCCAACACTACACCTAGTGGTCTCCAGAGCAACCCACCACTAGGTGTTGTGCTTACATCAGTGTCGTTTTCACCCTGTGCAGAACACTGTCCCCAGGCTGCGCCCGCTGGTCACCAGTGCCGACGCCCCAGCTGTCCACACCACCGCCCGACCTCCGTGCGTGTCGTCCACAACCTCGTCCCCCACCTGGCCCACACCCGTTCTGCGGCTCGTCGAGGGCCACGGTCCGCATCGAGGGCCACGGTGTGAACCGTGGCGCTCGCGTCGAACCGTGGCCCTCGATGAACACCGGTCCGCGCAGACGCGGCCGTCAGGCCACCGGACCGCTGCCGCCGATGCCCGCGCCTGGGCATCGCTATGCTGGGCGATCATGCGGATCGACCTGCACGCACACTCTGACGCGTCAGACGGGACCATGCCCCCACGTGAGCTGGTCGCCGCGGCGGGCCAGGCCGGCCTGGACGTCGTCGCGATCACCGACCATGACACGACCGCCGGGTGGGCCGAGGCCGCCGAGGCTGCCCGCGAGCTGGGTGTCGGGCTGGTCCGGGGTCTGGAGATGTCCACCTGGTACCACGGCGGCAGCGTCCACCTGCTGTGCTACCTGCCCGACCCGGACGACCCGGGCCTGGCCGCCGAGCTGGCCTCCACCCGCGCCGCCCGGGTCGGACGTGTGCAGCAGATGGTCACGGCCCTGGCCCGCGACTACCCGATCACCTTCGACGACGTCACCGCCCAGGCCACCTCAGCCACGACCTTGGGCCGGCCCCACATCGCCGCGGCCCTGGTCGCCAACGGTGTCGTCGCCGACTGGGACGAGGCGTTCACCACGATGCTCGCCTCTGACAGCCCCTACTACGAGCCGTACCAGGCCATCGACACCGCGCACGCCATCGCCGTGGTCCGCGCCGCCGGGGGTGTGCCCGTCGTCGCCCACCCCGCATCCTCACGCCGTGGCCCAGACCTGCCCGACGACGCCTTCGCCGGCCTCGCCGCCGCCGGCCTCGCCGGCCTGGAGGTCCACCACCGCGACCACAGCGCTGCCCAGGTCCAGCGCCTGACCACCATCGCGACCCGCCTGGGCCTGCTGGTCACCGGCTCGTCCGACTTCCACGGCTCGGGCAAGGCCAACCGCCTCGGCGAGAACCTCACCGACCCCGTCGTCCTCGAGGCCATCGCCGCCCAAGGCGCGACCGAGGTCATCGCTCACTGAACCGAATTTCGTAGGAACACCGTCACGGGCCCCAGGCCGCCACGGGTGCGCACACGACACCGTCTGGGCGGGTGTGCGTGGCCCCGGTGCCGGTCATGACGGCCAGAAAGGTCGGCGGAGCCCCGGCTGCGGCCATCTTGTCACCCAGGCGCACGAGGTTGGCTGCAGCAGCGTCCTCTTGGTGGGAACCAAACTTGATCTCAACGGCGCCCCACCGGCCGTCGGGCCCTTCGATGATGGCGTCGGCCTCCAGTCCGTTGTCGTCGTGGTAGTGGAACAGCTGAGCCCCGACCGTCTCGCAGTAGACGGACAGGTCACGCAAGCACAGGCCTTCGAAGACGAACCCGAACGTGTTCAGGTCGTGCAACAACGTGTGTGGTGTGGCACGCAGTGCCGCGACTGTCAGCGACGGGTCGGTGAGGTAGAGCTTGGGTGAGGTGCGCAGCCTGGTCCGCGACCGCAACCGGGGGCTCCACGCCGGCACTTGTTCGACGACGAAGAGCCGGTCGAGCGCCTCCAGATACCGCGATACGGTCAAGCGCGACATCGTCGGGTCGCCGTCTGCGCAGATGTCGGCGGCCAGGGTGTTGCGGGTGACTGTGGTGGCGTTGTTGCGTGCCAACGACCGCAGCAGCGCGGTGACCCGGCGGGGGTCACGACGGGCCCCGTCGACATGCGGTACGTCAGACTCCGCCAGTGCCCGCAGATATTGGGCGGGCAGGTCAGCGCTGGGCTCGCGCCTGGTCAGGGCCGCAGGCCATCCCCCGTGCACCGCCATCGTGATCGTGTCGGTCACCGACAATGCCGGCAGGGCCCCGGCCGGCGGCTGCCCGTCGAGCAGCCCTGCCACTGAGCAGCGCCCGTCGGAGGCTCCAGACTCGAACGCCGACAAGGTGCGCATGCGCACCCTGGCGATCCTTCCTGCACCAGAGTGCACGACCTGCCCGTCCGCAGGTCTGGCCGACCCGGTGAGCAGGAACTGCCCGGGCACCCCGGTCTGGTCCACACGATGACGCACGGCGTCCCACAGACCTGGGGCCTCCTGCCACTCGTCGATGAGCAGCGGCGGGCCGCTGCCCTGGCGGGCTGACGCCGGGTCCAGCACCGCCACAGGGTCGGCCAGAGCAAGCTCGCGCGCAGCGAACCCGCCTGCCGGGTCAGCCAGGCTGACCAGCGAACCAGCGTGACGCTGCCCGGTCCACGTCTTGCCGCACCACTTGGGGCCTTCGATGACAACCGCCCCGAACTGGCGCAGGTACCTGGTGACCACCTGGTCGGCGAGCCGCTCACGGTAACCTGCGGGGGTCAGCACGGCGCTCTCCAATCATCCTGAGAATCGATCGATATACCTGAGTCGGCGATTCGAGTATACTAAATTCGGCAGATCCAGTATACCGTATTGAGCATCCGCTCGAGCCTGGCACGCGGGGTGCTGTGCCCACGTGTGCGAGCTGCAGTCGGTCACCGACACCCACGCCCACCGCGCCGGGCGCTGGTGCTGGGCCACCCAGGCCGCCGACGCCCTGACCGGATCATCGCAGGTACCGCGACCCTGGCCGACGCGCCGCCCAAGGCGCGACCGAGGTCATCGCCCCCACCTGCTGAGAACAGCGAGGAGATCGGGATATCGCGATACTGTCTGTGTATCGGGATATCCCGATGTGCCTGTGATATCGTGAAATTCCGATACCAGGAAGGTGCGTCATGACCACACACACCGCGCCGATGCGTGCACCGGCCGACTTCGGGATCGTCCTGCAACAGGCCCGGCTCGCCCGGGGGATGTCGCAGCAGCGTCTTGCCGAAGAGCTCGACCTGTCCCAGAGCCAGATCAGCGAGATCGAGTCGGGCAAGGCCACGATCCACCTGCGACGCCTGCTGACCATCGCCAACGCGACCGGCGTCGAGCTCACAGCAACCTGGCAGGGCACCGATGCGTCTCGCAGTTGAGCTCTACGGCGTGGTGGTCGGCACCCTCACCGGTGAGGCCCGCACCTTCGACTTCGTCCCTAGCGAGGCTGGTATCGAGCGGTTCGGAACCGGCAGCCGTGTGCTGTCGGTGACCATCCCGCTGGTTGTCGCACCCCGCCGGGACCACGCAGCCCGTCGCCGGAGCTGGTTCGCCGAGCTGCTGCCCGAAGGCAGCCAGTACGACCACATGCTGGCGCAAGGCGGGCTGCGGCGCGGCGACACCCTCGGGTTCCTCGCTCGCTACGGTCGCGACATCGCAGGGGCACTGCAGATCTGGGACATCGACGACCCGACCGAGCCGAAGACTCCAGGGCTGAAACCCGTGACCGACTCCCAGGTCAGGCGGCTGCTCGACGACCGCGCTGGCGCACCGCTGGCGTAGGCTGGTGGACGTCAACCGAGTTCGATATTTTGGCGGCGAGTTCGATATTTTGGCGGTGACTTCGACGTTTTAACTGTCGAACACGCCGCCAAAGTATCGAACCCAAAACCCGAGCATCAGGTGTCGGCGGGAACGGCGTCTGTGCGCCCGGGTGGGACGGGCTGGGGTGCGGGGCTCACTCGTCGACGCTCCAGCCGGGCAGGGCCGCGCCGCCGCGGTGGTGTTCGCAGGCGGCTTTGACGCGGGTGAGGAAGGGGCCGATGGTCACCCACTCGTCGGCATCGAAACGCACGATCGAATGCCCGAGGAAGGACGTGGTGCCCATACGGACGTCGGGGGAGCTGGAGGGGGTCGCGAGGTTGATCCGGACCTCGCGCCGGCCGTTCCGGTCAGGATGCCCGACGACAAGCCTGAGGTTGCCCACGTGGAACCGCAGGGTCTCGTGCTGCGTGTCGTTGAAACGCAAGTCGCCGAACAGCTCTAGGACCCGGCCGTCGAAAGACAGCACCAGGGTGTCGGTGCACACCTCGTCCCACCCGTGCCACGACCGGGACTGCCTCGCACCACCGGCGCCCTCAGCCTGGATCCACCGGTTTTCGCCGTTGCGGGCGTCACCTGGTGGGTGCGATGGCAAGGCGGAGCGGTGAAGGCGGGCTGGAGGCCCGTCGAGCAGCGACAACGCTCCCAGCGTGCCCGCCAGGTGACGCGCAGTAGGCGCAAAATCGGTGGATCCAGGCTCAGGCGGGGTGCCGTACGCCGGCACCTCGAGATCGTCAGACGGCTGGGCTGGATCGGGGATGGAGCTCACACCGAATACGTACCCGACGTCGCCGACCTTGTGCCGTCCCCGCACGTGTGAGCTCATCACACGTCTGGCCTAGTCCAGCCGGCAGCGGCTGAGACGGTTTGCTGGAGAAACGGACATCTCACCCCAGATAACAACAATCCGGTGTCTATCGGGTTCATAGAGTGCCGGACGGCTTCGATCTCACGGGGCTGACGCGTCTTGACGCGCTGGTGAGAAGGTGGTGCACGAGTGTCTACCCGGTCAGCTGCTCTGCGGAGCTCGACATGGCGGACGGTGCTGGCATCGTCGCTCGCAGCTGTGGTGCTGGTGTGGGGCAGCGGTGCCGCCCACGCAGACCCGGGCCTCGACCCGGACCCCGGCACCGTCGTCACCGGGGCCGTAGACCCAGGCCCCGACGTCGACCCGCCGGCCGACCCAGACCCTGACCCCGTCGACCCGATGGCACAGCTGGACGCCGACCCGACAGCAGACCTCGCTGCTGAGCCGGCACCAGCGGTGACCGGCGTGGGCCCAGCGGTGCAACCGCTGGCACCAGCGGCCCCGTACGGGCCGGCGCCCGGACCAGCGGCCCTGGCTGACCCGGTCCCAGCCGACGACCCGTTGCCCGACACCGCGACCATCACGGTCCACGTCGGCGCCGAGCGTACCTCTGCGACGCAGGTCTCGGGCCTGCCAGGGGTCACCTTCGGCCTGTTCGCGTCGGCGACGAGCACCACTGTCGTCGACGACGCCTGGGGCATCGCGGTGTCCGGGCCCGACGGGACCGCGACGTTCACCGTTCCCGTCGTCGGCCAGAACGTGCAGTACTGGGTCAAGCCGATGACGGCCCCGCCGGGGTACACGGTCAACACCCACCTGACGACGGCGGGGATCACGAACCCGACCGCTGACACCGCCCGCCCGTACGCGTTCGCGACCCCGGTGCTGCGCGCCGGCGGCGCGTACGAGGCAGGGGTGGACTTCCAGCGCCTGCCGACCTCGGGCACCGACTACACCGCGTCGACCGGGACGTGGGCGCTGACCAAGGACAACCCCGCCGCACCTGCGCAGTGCGGTGTCACCGTCGCGCTCGTCGTCGACCTGTCGGCGTCGGTGCTCCAGGCCGGGGCGACCGCCGACCTTCACGCGGCTGCCAGGGCGTACGTCGAGGCTCTGCTGGGCACACCCAGCCAGGTCCAGCTGTTCAGCTTCGGGACCACAGCGCAGGTGCGCTCACCTCTGACGCCGGTCTCGACCCAGCCCGACGTCGACGCGCTGGTCGCACTGATCGACGGCCTGGACCCAGCGTCGGCGAACTACACCAACTGGGACGCGGCGTTGTGGCTCGTGGCACAGCAGAGCACGACGTTCGACCTGGCTGTGGTCATCACCGACGGGAACCCGACGGTCTTCCAGGCCTCTGAGGCTGGGCGCAACACCCGGTTCGCCGAGGTCGAAGCGGGGATCTTCTCGGCGAACGCCCTCAAAGCTGCCGGCACACGGATCGAGGCCGTCGGTGTCGGCGACTCGGTGCTCAGCGCCAACGCCGGGATCAACCTGCGGGCCATCAGCGGTCCGGACGGGTATGTCCAGGCCTCGTCGTACCAGCAGGCCGGCGACGCGCTGCGCGACTCGGTCTTCGCAGCGTGCTCACCGTCGCTCACCGTCGTCAAGCAGGTCGTCGCCTACGACACCGCCGTGGTGTCCCCGGCGGGCGGCTGGACCTTCGCCGCGTCGACAACCTCGACCGACATCGCCTCGCTGGCGCCGTCGGGCACGACAGCGCCAGCGACCGGGGCGGTGAACTTCCCGCTGTCGTTCCTCAACCTCACCGGGCCTGGTGGGGCGATCACCATCACCGAACAGTCCCAGGACGGGTACGAGCTGACTCCCCAGGCAGGGGCGAACGCGACCTGCACGCTCAAGAACGCCACGTATCCCTTGGGCGTGCCGCTCAGCGTCGTCGATGATGGCGGGCTCGGCTTCGTCGTCGTGGTCAACGCCGCCGACATGGTCAGCTGCACCGTCGTCAACACCGAGCTGCCACCGCCGCCGCCCGACCCCTGCGACGGGTGCGAGTGCGACTGCGAGTGCGACTGCCAGTGCGACGAGTGTGACGAATGCGATGAGTGCGAGACCTGCGACGACTGCGGAACCTGCGACGACTGCCAGACGTGCGACGACTGCGGAACCTGCGACGACTGCCAGACGTGCGACGACTGCGAGACCTGCGACGACTGCGGAACCTGCGACGAGTGCGAGACCTGCGACGACTGCGGAACCTGCGACGACTGCGAGACCTGCGACGACTGCGAGACCTGCGACGACTGCGGAACCTGCGACGAGTGCGAGACCTGCGACGACTGCGGAACCTGCGACGAGTGCGAGACCTGCGACGACTGCGGAACC
>Ga0123353_10005341_pt1 | contig 16834 bp, 19 predicted proteins | sample TergutLab28metaG_3_FD_92763 | JGI IMG/M metagenome (GOLD analysis project Ga0123353, IMG submission 92763) | Labiotermes labralis P3 segment gut microbial communities from Petit-Saut dam, French Guiana - Lab288 P3 | ecosystem: Host-associated > Arthropoda: Insects > Digestive system > Gut ...
ACTTTTTAACCCCCAGAAAAACACGAAGGAGCCGCCATGATGACCACGAAACAGCGAATCCGAAAAATTGCCGCCGCCCGCCAGGCCGAGTTGGAAGCGGCTGAGACAGTGGAACGCGAGATGTGCAGCCTCAAGCCGGGCGACATGGTATGGTTTGTCACCGGGTTCGATGAGGTCATCGACGCCTATCCGATTTCCCAGTACACGATGGTCGTCAAACTTCTCACCGCGTCGGGCCGCACGGAAACGCATCGTTTCCGCACCATTCCCGGCAGAGACAACACTATCACCTGCCGTGTCTAAAACGATTTCAAATGTTTGCTCGATTGTTTGTTTGACTGTTTGTTTTTCGGAATACGAGTTCCCCAAGCAGCCGAACGTGTCCCCAAAACAGTGGCCGCCGAGTGTGTCCACCACCCGACGGCCGTGACCATGAAAGGTTCAGTTCCATGATCGCAACCGATACTACCATGAAGCCCACGCAGTACCAAGATGTGTTCCGAGGTTTGGCCGAGGCGTTGCAGGACCACCTGGCGCCGACCAATGTTAATGTTCAGGTTGACGAAGCCAAAGCCCGGCAGATCGCTCAGGAGGCGGTCGAGGCGGCGAAGCTGCCACGCCCGCTGGCGGTGTATGTTAATGACAAGCTGGTCGCTGTGCTCGAAGGCCGTCAGCACTATCAATTCATTGACCTGATGAAGTTCGTTGTATGATCCGGCCAAGGTCGATCCGGCGGTGCTGGAAACGGCGCTTGCCGAAACGCGGATGGAGACGGAGTTAGCCGGTGCCGAGACGGCGCGGGCTGGTCAGGAGCCAATTCCTGATTACGCCTTTGACTGTCACACGATGGTGGGCAAGCGGGCGGGCAAGACCAAGGAGGAGTTCTTCATCGAAGAGCAGGACGCCCTCACTCCGCGCCAAGCAGGTTTGTTTGACCAAGACCTTGAGGATTTGCGTAACCGTAACCAATAGGGACCGGGACGGCCCGACCGCCTCGCGGCGGCTGGCCGTCCTTTTTTGTGTCGTCATTGTGGGCAAGATGGGCAAGCGTCTGTCGGGGTAAACACAGGAATCAGGGATAAGGTCACAAGCACAACAGTTACAGGACTATCAAAATGGCATCAGAAGGCAAAAACGTGAATACACAACTACAGACTCCACCGTTGGCGGCGGGTGCCTCTGGAGGCTTGTTACGGCACAGTCCCGGTCCCAGAAAATCGACGCCGGAGGTCCGCATAGTTCTACCGGTGTAACGATTTTTCGCTTCCATGGAAATTCCGCACGAATTTTCTTGATCGAGTTCGATTCCTCGATACAACCGAGATAGGCAACCAGTCACGCGGCGAGGTGTTTGACCTGCTGTTTTGTAGCAGCAATTTTCAGCATCCTGTCAAGCTTGACCTCGTGCTGATTTGGGCCGGCCAGGTGACTTCGGTTCAAACGACTTCGGCAGTGCCGAAGTCCGCCTACGAATGGCCCGACATCCTGCTCGTGTTGCCGCTTTTCGCATAATTGCGAACGCATACCCTGGCGGCCGCGGTCTCGACCAAGAGTGCCGCCAGCGTCGCCGTCCTTATGAAAATCAACGCCCGGACTGGCAGCGAGGCCGCGGATCAGCCAGGCAAAACAGAATGGAGGCCGAAAATGAGCAACGATACTTTCACGGTTGACGCCCCTGTGACGCTGATGGTGGATGCCAAGGTCGCTGCCAAACTGTGCGGGATTGGGAAAACGACGTGGTATCAACTTCACGCGGCCGGGCGAACTCCGCTGCCCGTTCGATTTGGGCGCAGGGCTCTTTGGCGGCGGGATGAGATTGCCGACTGGGTCGCCGCCGGCTGCCCTGCACGTCATCAGTGGCAGGCGAGGAAAGATGGCCGGGGTGAGTCGCGCTGACCCATTCCAAAAACTGCTTGACACGTAACCAAGTGAAGGTTAGGCTACTGAGAATGAGTAAAAAACCAGTTAAACTGGGCGATCAGATCAGGCAGGCCATTGATGCTTCCGACGTGAGCCGCTACGCGATTTGTAAAATTTGCAACATTGACCAGGCCAGTTTTTCCCGATTCATGGCTGGCAAGGTCGGCTTGACGCTGGCGAACCTTGAAGCCGTGGCGGAGATGTTGGACCTTCGAATCGTTGTCGGCGAGAATCCCCGCAATGTCCCTGTCGCGAAGCCGGGCCGGCCACGCAAGGCCGCCATCGCCATGGAGTCGGGCCGGGTTGCCACCACCACGAAAGTTGCCACTACCACGAAATTAGGCCGTAAACCGAAAGGATCGGTGAAAGCGTGAGAGTTTTCCAATCGACCTATAAAGATCGTAACGGTAAAACGCAGAAGACTGACCGATGGTACGTGCAGCTTCAGGACCATCTCGGCGTTTGCCGGCGGATTCCCGGCTTCACCGATCGCAAGGCGACTGAGGCGTTGGGGCGTAGCATTGAGAGGCTGGTTCGGTTCAAGGTGTCGGGCGAAACTCTTGACCAGGCGCTGACCAAGTGGGTCGAAGGGGTGAATCCGAAACTGCGGACGAACCTCGCTCGCATCGGCCTGCTGGACGCTGGCAAGGTTGCGGCGCTGCGGCCGTTGATGGAGCATGTGGACGGTACGCCCGATGCGCCAGGGTGGAAGCAGTACCTTACTGCCAAGGGGAACACGGTCGGGCACGTTAAGAAGTCATGCGCTCGTGTACAACGTGCCCTTGATGGGTGCAAGGCTGCGTATTGGTCCGATCTATCCGCGACGAAGTTGATGACGTGGCTGAATGAGCAGCGGGCCGACGAGGTGGACGCGAAGGGGAAGGTCGTGCGTCGTGGAATTGGGGCGACGACGTTTAATGGGTACGTGACGGTGCTGGTGGGGTTCGGGCGGTGGATGGTCCGTGAAGGCAGGGCGAGTGAGAGTCCGATGGTGGGGCTGCGGAAGTTGAATGCGAAAACTGATCCGCGACATCAGCGAAGGGCCTTCACGGTGGACGAGTTGATGTGGTTGTTGGACACCACCAGCAATGGGCCGGAGCGGTGCGGCATGACGGGGGCGGAGCGGGCGATGTTGTACCGTGTGGCTACAGAGACTGGCTTGCGGTCGAACGAGTTGTCGAACCTCACGCGGGCGAGTTTTACGTTGGATGGTGAGCGGCCGGGCGTTACGGTGCAGGCGGGGTATTCCAAGCGTCGGCGTGAGGACGTGCTGCCGTTGCGGGTTGACACGGCCGCGGAGTTGCGCGAGTTTTTGGCCGCCAAGATGCCGAGGGCGAAGGCGTTCAATATGCCGCCGGGATATGACGTGGTGGACAAACTTTTACGGCCCGATCTTGCTGACGCTCGCCAGGCGTGGCTGAACGATGCGGCGACGCCGCAGGAACGCGAGAAACGTGAAGGCACGTCGTTCTTGCGCTACGTGGATGCGGCGGGTCGGTTTGCAGATTTTCACGCCCTGCGGCACACTACGGGCTCGCTGTTGGCGGCGAGTGGGGCACACCCGAAAGTCGCACAGGCCGTCATGCGGCACAGTGACATCAACCTGACGATGAGCCGTTATAGTCATGTGTTCGCTGGGCAGGAAGCTGCTGCGGTGGCGGCGTTGCCCAGCCTTGATGCGTTGCCGACACGGCAACGCGCGAAGGCGACGGGGACCGACAATGTGACAGCCGCCGACAATATGATGGCCACGAAGAAAGCCACGGGCGCGGACAATGTGACGGGCAACGGCAACGCGACGGCTTCTGCACCCACTTCGACCGTGACGGGCGCGGGCAAAATGAGCGATTCTGTCTTGGCCATGCGCTTGGCGCATCGGGGCGGAAAACCGCAGATTTTGACGAACCAAGACGGTCCGAATAAAATGAATGCAATCGATGCAAAAACCCCCGTAAACATTGAGGAAAGTCAATGTTTACAGGGGTGTTCGCCTACTGGGCCCTGGGGGATTCGAACCCACGACCAAGGGATTATGAGTCCCCTGCTCTAACCGCTGAGCTAAGGGCCCGGAACCTTCAAAATACTCGATTTTCCTAACGTTTTCAACCGTTTTATACTTTCGTCAACGAAATTTTCTTGTCCGGAACGTCAAGGTCATCGCCTGGCGTTTGCAAAGCATACCGCAAGCTTTGCGGTATGCTTTTTCGCGACAATGTCAGGGGCGAACTTGCGACGTTTTTCGTGTCATTTGTTCCTGTTTTGTTGGCTTTTGCCACATGGATACCATAGCAAGGCTCGGTAACGCTGTGAGAGCGGCAACTTCCTGGCCAGCAAGAGCGCGAGCGTGCGTGTTCATCGTCAACGCAATCGTCGAGTGTCTCACGATCCTTGGAGGGCAGTGAATATCTTGCGGTCTGAGACCGGTGATGATTCCGTGTAAAGATACCTTGCATCCATTCGCCCGGACTCGTCTAATGCGGACATGGACATCAAACCGTTGAGGCTGGGCGTGCTGCTTTCGGGTGGGGGGCGGACGCTGGTGAATGTGCAGCGGCGGATCGACGAGGGTACGCTGTCGGCCCGCGTGGCCGTCGTGATCGCGTCGAGGCCTTGCCGCGGGCTGGAGTGGGCACAGGCCGCCGGGCTGGACGCGCATCTCGTGCCCTACAAAACCACGCCGCAGCCGCACTACTCCGACGCCATCACCGCCTTGCTCGACTCCGCCGGCGTGGATCTCGTCGTCATGGCGGGGTTTTTATCCATGTGGCACATTCCGTCGACGTACGCCGGGCGGGTGATCAACATCCATCCCGCGCTGCTGCCTGCCTTCGGCGGCAAAGGCATGTTCGGACACCACGTGCATGAGGCCGTGCTGCGCCACGGCTGCAAACTCAGCGGTTGCACCGTGCATTTTGTCACCAACGAATACGACCAGGGGCCAATTCTCGTGCAAAAAGCCGTACCCGTGCTGGAGGACGACACGTCCGACACGCTGGCCTCCCGCGTGTTCGAACAGGAGATGCTCGCGTTTCCTGAGGCGCTGCAATTACTCGCCGAGGGCCGAGTGAGCATCGTCGACGGCGTAGCGAGGATCCGCCGATGACGCGTGACGCAGGCGTCTCGCCCGCGTGTGGCGAGGGCATCTTCTTCCTCGCGAGCCTCTCCGCGAGCCGAACGCAACAAGAACAAACAAGGTTTTCGTTCGTCCAACGCGGGCGGGACGCCCGCGTTACGAGGAAAGGATCCGCCGATGACGACGTGCGACGAGTTTGTCCGCGACCTGCTGCCGCAGCTACAGGCCGTCGCGCGCGCGGGCGATTTGGCGTACGTCACGCGGCTGCATTTGATTCTCGGCGTGTGTCACGGATTTTCCACGGAGATTCTTGCCGCACAACTCGACGCCGCGTTCACCGCCGGCCTGTGCGGCGACGCGTTCGACGACGTGCGACTGCACATCACCCTCGCCGCCGAGGGTGACGAACTTCCCGCCCCAGGCCGAAGCGACACCATGACCGCCACCGGCTGGGAACTCCTCGTCGCCAAAATCGAGGGTCGGCGGGCGACAGCGGAAAACGAGTAACGAACGATATGGCTGCCGGTTTGTGGTGTAGAAGGTTCCAGTCGGCAACATGTGTTTTATCCGACTTCGCGAAAACCGAACGGGATTGCGCGGATTCATGGATTATCAGAATTACTACTGTTCAATTCCCAACGGTAATCCTGCAATCCTTTAATCGGTGTAATCCCGCTCGGTTTTCGCGAAGTCGGACAGATGTATATTTTGCCAACAGGATCGTCCTACAACGCAAACAGGCAGAGCCACCGCGACGCGTTTTACGTCTTCCGCGCTCCCAGCACCGGGCCGGACGGTTTGATCGCGCGCGGGGCGGGTTTGTGGCCTTCGGCATGTTCCGTCGCGACGGCGCCCAGCGCCAGCTCCATCTGCAAATCGTGCATCAGCAGCAGGCTCATCAGCCAGGCGAGCGTGCTCTCTGCCCCTTGATTTTCATTGACGGTGTCCACCTCAAGCCCGTCGCGACAGCCGCCAGTCGTGAAATCGTACAGCGGCGTGCGGAGGTCGTTGTCGCCCAGGAACCAATGAAACGCCTTCCGCGCCTGACGCAGCCAGCGTTCCTCGTGCGTGACGTGCCAGGCCTCAATGCACGCGTCCACCAGCGCGTGGGCCTCGATGGGCTGCTGGTCGAACTGCGCCCGCTTCCCGTCGCGCGTGTACCAGCCGTCCGTGCCGACAATCGTCAGCATGCCCGTCGGCCCCGTCTGCTCGCGAAGCAGCCAGTCCAGCGCCGTCAGCCCCAACTCCACCAGCTCGCCGCGGCCCATCCATTTGCCGCTCATCAGCAGCGCGTGCGGCAGCTTGGCGTTGTCGTACGTGATCGTCCCTTCGCACCAGGGCCAATCCGGCGCCATGTTGTCGCGGAAGCGGTCCGCCAGCCGTTCCACGAGCATCGCGCGCGAACGACGCACCTCGCTGTCGCCGCTGAACCGCCGCAAATACGCGTGAATCCCGCAAATCGCGAACGCCCACGACCGCGGACTCGTGAAATGCTCCATCGACGAAAGCCCACGCAAAAACAGCCGCGTGCACAGCGTCACCATCGACTCGTACGGACAGATCGCCACGCCCATGCCAAGCCCCCACAGCGCGCGGGCGTGGCTGTCCTCGCTGCCGATCACCTCCGACCAGTTGCGGTCGTAATTCATGAAATTGCGAAACCGCCCCGTCTGCTCGTCCATCGCATGAAACAGAAACGCCAGGTACCGCTGCATGAGCGGAATGATGTCGGCGTCGTGCGTCTGGTCCCAGTACGCCGTCGCGACGATGAGCGCCCGCGCGTTGTCGTCCGTGCAGTAGCCGTGCTCGCGATTGGGCGTGGAAAATACCGAGTGCTGCAAAATTCCCGTGTCGTCCGTGAGCATCCGCAGATGACGCAGGTCGATCTCCGGCAATTCGTCGGTCCGCTCCGCCGTTCGGCCCGGAACGGCCACCACCGAAACGTGCCGCTGCGCCCACGCCTCGCGCGCCTGGTGGAACACGTCGAGGTATTGTTGCGCCACGCTCGGCCAGATCATGCGGCGACAGTGCGTGTACGCTCGTTTGCGGATGGCGTGCCGCTCGACTTCGTTGTCCAGGAGTTCGGTCGTTTCGCGCGCGATGGCGTTGGCGTCGTGGAACGGCACCAGCCGGCCTCGGCCGTCGGCGAGTTCCTCCCGCGCGTGCCAGTACGGCGTGGAAATCACCGCCTTGCCCGCCCCCATCGCGTACGCCAGCGTGCCGGAAGTGACTTGCGCCTCGGCGAGGTACGGCGTGACGTACAGATCGGCCATGCACAGAAACTCCAGCAGTTCGTGCAGTTCCACGAAGCGGTTCTGGAATTGAATATGGTCGATGACGCCCAGTTCCTCCGCGCGGCGGTAGAGGCTGTTGCGGTACTCCTCGCCGCTTTCGCGTTTGATGTGCGGGTGCGTCGCGCCGAGCACAATGTATAACACGTCGCCGTGGCGGCTGACGATCTGCGGCAAGGCTTCGATCACGTTTTCGATGCCCTTGCCCGGCGACAGCAGGCCGAACGTCAGCAGCACGCGCCGGCCCTCGCAGCCGAACTGGTCCTTGAAATAATTCGGATCCAGGAACGGCACATCCGGGATGCCGTGCGGGATAATCGCGATTTTTTCCTCGGGAATTCGATAGATTTCCCGCAGGAACTCGCGGGCGATTTCGCTCATGACGACCACGCGGTCGGTGAGTTGGCCGATCTGTTGAAGCACCAGCCGCTGCGACTCATCGGGCGTTTTGAGCACCGTGTGGAGCGTCGTGACCAGCGGGCGGCGGATACGCCGCATCATCGCCAGCACATGCGAGCCGCACGTGCCGCCGTAGATGCCGTACTCGTGCTGCACGCAGACCGTCGAGACCTGATGCACGTTGAGAAATTCCGCGGCCAGCCGGTAATCCGCCTGGATATTCTGCCGGATTTCGAACCGCACGCGGCCGGGGTAATCGTACCCGTCGGGCACGTCGTTGACGGCCATCGCGAACACGTCGGCCGACTCGCCCAGTTGCTGCGCGATGGCCTCGGTGAGATCGGCCGTGAACGTCGCGATGCCGCACCGCCGAGGCACATAATCCGCCACCAACGCGTAGGCCGCACGCCCCTTACCTGAATTCATACGCCCCCCGTGGCCGCCGAGAGCGGCGGCGGTTTACGAAATTCTAGGCACGGACCCTCTGTTTTTTTTCTATATATTTACTTCCCATAGTTATAGTTTGTGGTATATAGTACCCGGCGTGGCTATAGTTTCCCCGACACCATATTAGGAGATATGTAAATGCCCGTGGTGAAAACGATCGAACAGTTGCGACAGGAATTGGAAGCGAAGGAACTGGAAATGGCCAAGCTGGTGGCCTACCGAGGCAAGCTCCAGGCCGAACTCGATGCCGTCGAGCGACGCATCGGTTTGTTGCAAGGCGCCCCCGTCAGCAAGCCCGCCGTCAAGCGAGGGCGAAAGCCCGGACGGAAACCAGGCCGAAAGCCCGGTGTAAAGGCCGCCGCCGCGAAGGCTGCCGCCGAACCCGCCGCCCCCAAGGCCGCCAAGGGCAAACGAGGCCGACGCGCCAAAGGCGGAATGAATCTGCTCGAAGTCATCAAGCAGGTGCTCTCCGACAAGGCCGATGGCATGCGGATCCGCGACATCGCCACCGCCGTCAAAGACGCCGGCTACAAGTCCGCCGCGAAGGACTTCTACACCATCGTCGCCACCACCATGCGCGAACCCGGCAACTTCGTCAAAACAGGCCGCGGCGTCTATAAACTGTCATAACGCCGACAACCGAAACACAAAAACCAACCGCGTACGTCGCACGCAAAAACGCGCGGCGTAAGCGGTTGGTTTATAGGCTTATCGTTCGGGATTTGTTAAATCACAAACAACCTATCCGACAGTATCTGTAGCCACCCATGTTTGTATGTTGTTATATTCACGTCAATCCGTTCAATCATCATTGTCACAACATATTTTCGCGGAATTCACAACGGAACAAGCCGTGTTTCACTACATTCCAGCAGCCGACCAGTCGAAGGAGAACGCGAATGTGTTATCATCCACCTGCGCAACCACGCCGCGGACATTATAGTTTTTTTTGTTCCACGCGCAGGCGCCCAGAATAATGCCGAAACCCCGGTGGAGTTCCAACCCCTCGGAATATTGCCCGTTGGTGAGCCGTGACGTGATATTCCTCATGTACGCAACGGCTTCGTCTCTCGACAGGCCGCTGAGGGTGAACTTCAGATCGTACCGGTCGCTGGCCACGCTCGACACCACGTCGCCGTCGCCCCGATCGACACCCGGCTTGTACAGCACGGGGTCTTCGGCAAATGATTTGAACGGCGTGGTGGGGCGGTCGAGGGTGGCTTCGTAGCGGACCATGAAATCCGGCAGATCTTTATGAGGCCACCGTCCGGGGTTCGCCAGTTCGAACGTGACGCGGTATCCATTTTCGTGATCCGGGAGGCGTGTAAATCCGATCCGCACGAGGTCGCGTTCGGCGATTATGTCGCAGCCGTCCATGGGGGTCGCCCCGCCAGGCCTTGTCCGCTTGTGAATCACTTCGTCCGACACGGTGACGGCGAATTTCTCGTCCCTGAGCGTGTTGAGGTATCGCTCGAAACTCAGTTCCGTCGCGACGACGTCGATCGTGCAGTGTTCGCCGGCATAGTCGTCCAGCGTGCCGTCGATGTTACGCAGGTACGTCGTGATACCTTTCCACTCGGGAACGCGATAGAGTTTTCCGCCAGGCCAATGCTGCGGGTTGGCCTCGTCCGTCGTGCCACCAAAGGTGAAATACGCGACGACCGTCGACAGGCCAAACAGCGACACCAGCAGCCATCGTATAAATTTTTTTGCCATGCAGTGATCTCGGTTTTGGATGCAACGACACCGTCCTATGAAGTATCGGAAAAATCCACCCCGGAAGTCAACAGCCGCGGACGAAACCCGGGGATTTTCCGTTCTCGTGGCGCAGGCAGAACATCCGCTCGAGGGAGGCAAGCCAGTAGCCAGTAGCCATCAGGTATGGCAAGGTCTGCCGCACATCACACGATCTCGATTTTCACTACCGATATACCCATTCCCGCTGCTACTGCCTTTTCGCCCATATCGTTCTATACCTATTGGCTACTGGCTATGGGCTTATCCCTCACGGTTTCTTCCGCGTCAGCACGTTGTGGAGTTCCATGAACCGCCAGTTGATCGCGTGGAGCAGGATGCCCAGGAACACGCTGCCGGCCGACAGCAGCACCAGGCCTGTGGCGAGGACCGCCAGCGGCACGTGGTGGACGTGGCGGTTGGGGTCGGAAATATAGTCCATCACCGGCGGCGTGCCCGCCAGCAGGCCCGCGATCAGCAGGAGGATGCCCAGGCCGCCGAAAAACGTCAGCGGCTTGGTCGCGCGGAACAGGCTGAAAATTTTCCACAACACGCGGGCGCCGTCGCGGAAGGTGTGCAGTTTGGAGACGCTCCCCTCGGGCCTGCCGCGGTACGGCGCGGGCACCTCGAGCATCGTCAGGCGGCAGTAGAGCATCTGGATCGTCATCTCGGTTTCGACCTCGAAGCCCGCCGAGACAACCGGAATCCGCTGCATCACGCGGCGGTTGAACGCGCGGTAACCGCTCATGATGTCCGTCAGCTTGCAGCCGAAAATGCGATTGATCAGACCGCGGACCAGGTTGTTTCCCGCGACGTGGAGCGGGCGGAAACTGCGGTCGTCGAATTCCGCAAGCCGGGCGCCGATGGTCATGTCGGCCTGGCCCGCCATCACGGGCTCGAGCAGTTTATGGACGGCGGAGGCTTCGTACGTGTCGTCGCCGTCGACCATCACGTAGTAGTCGGCCTCGACGGAATCGAACATGGCCTCGATGACGAACCCCTTGCCTTTTCGCGGCTCGGGAATCACGATCGCGCCGTGCTCACGGGCGATCCTGGCTGTGTCGTCCGTGCAGCAGTTGTCGAAAACATAGATGGCCGCCCGCGGCAGCTGCGTGCGGAAATCGTCGATCACCTTGGCCACCGTCGCCTGTTCGTTGTGACAGGGAATGAGCACGGCGATTTTCGGTTCGGCGTTCGTGTCACGATGGTTGTCGTGTGGTGTCGTTGTCAAGGCACAGTCCTTTCACATGACGCGGGCATCTCGCCCGCGTGTGCGTTCCACAGGCCTATTCCATCCCGCCAAACGCCTGCCCGACAATGCGTGCCGGCGTGATGCTCGTGTCGAGCGTGAGGAAGAGCACGCTTCCCGGATCATACGCCCAAATCCGCGGGCTGGTCACGATGCCCGATTCGGGCGTCGGCCAGGTGTCTTTCACCACGAACGACAATCCGACCGGCGCCGGCTGGCCGTCCGCCGAGGCCGGGCCCATGCGTTTGCCCCATTGGCCTTTCTCGATCGAGGTCGCCTCCACGCGGATGACGTACCAGCCGGTAATCCAGTCGCCCTCACGCGTTTGGGCATACTTCTCCATGGACACGCATCGGCCGACGATCATCACGTCGCCTTCGCCGGCGACGTCGTCCTCGATGGCGCGGTCGTCGGGCAGTAGGGCGGTCATCGCCTCCGCCGGCCTGGGCAGGCCAGTTTTCGCGTCGATCACGATGACGCGGTACGCAATGAGATGAGGAACCGGATCGCGATATTCCTGCTTCACGATGAGCGCCGGCGTGACCGTCGTGTCGAGAGTAATGGCATGCACTGTCCCTTCCCGCCAGGGCCACATTAGCTGGTCAACAAGAATGCCGGACTCCGGCGTCGGCCAGGAATCGTGCGCCACAAACGACAGTCCGATCGGCGCCGGTCCGTCGGGCCAATCCAGGCTCATCGGTTTGTCCCACTGACCCTTTTCGAGCGAAATCATCTCCACGCGCACGACATACCAATAGTGCACCCAGTCGCCTTGGGTCTTCGTGGCGTACTCCTGGCAGGAGACGCATCGGCCCACGATCACCGTGTCGCCGTGGCCTCGCCGGCTGTCATAAAAATCAACCAACTCCGCATTCACCGCTACCGGCGGCGCGGGCATGCCGGGCGGAATGTTGTCCATGCCGCAACAGCCGCTCAACGCCCACAGAACCCCCAGCAATAAACCACCGATGCGGCGCATTCCACTGGGCCAATCGTGTTTCATCATCATCACCTGTTAATCCTTGCCGTGTACCAGCAGTGTATCGCACGGCCAGCGGCGTGCAAGCGGGAAGCTACCAGAGATGCCGATTGGCCGATGGGCGAACGTTCAGAAATGTTTTTTCGCAAACGCCCGGCCCGATTGACTCTTGAGGTATTTTTCGAACGCGATAGCCTTGGATTTGTCGCGAAAGGCCATGGCGGTTTCGATCCGCCATGGCGCGAATTTTGAGGTATGCGTAACGTTACACGCGTTGTGAGCGTTGAGGCGTTCGGCGAGGTTCTCGGTCATGCCGACATACCAATGTCCGGGCGGATCTATACTCTGGAGCATGTAGACATACCAGAAGGAGGTATCCACTGCATTCACTATCCTTTGGGTTGCCGAGGCGTATGGTTACACTCGGCTTGCCGAGACGTAGTTCGCCCGTCTTCGCCTTCGGCTTCGACGTGGCAGTCTTCGTTCGCCGCGAAACGACTCGCGGCGAACGAAGACTGGAGGCGGCGGGGATCGAACCCGCGTCCCGTGACGTTTTGGCGACGGCTTCTACGTGCGTAGTCGGTGGATTGATCTCGCCGAGGCGACGCCCGTCCGACAGGCTTCGCCGCGGCCAGCCTGACGTGTTCTTTGTCGGCGTGGTAACCAGGCGACTCCACGCCGACGCAGCCCGCTGTTTGCGTCCGCGGGACCTCGCGGGCAAGGTCCCGAAGACGGGTTGCCTAGTTAGGCAGCCATTGCCATCTGAGGATTGGCAAGTAAACGTTAGTCCAAGGTGTTTAGCCAGGCCTCCTTGGAACCTGGGCACGCCACCGGCACCTCACTCGCCCGGTCGAATCCAATTCGCCCCCGAGAAAAGAGGTCGGATGACTCATCTCCTGGTTATTCTACGATGTGAACCGGCCAGACGGAAGAAGAAAACGATGCGCTAGAACCGTCCCAGGATATTGTTGGGGTCGTGTATGTCGGTGTTGTCGAGGTCTCGCGTTGGCAGGGAGATCACCGAGCCGCTCAGCAGCAGGACGTTGGTGCCGATGTGGCGGTCGGCGAAACGGCGCTGCCCCGAACTCGACGATTCGATGGGCGAGGGGCGATGAATGTGATGCGTGCCCCAGCCCTGATCCGTGCTGGGGTAGGTGCCCTTGCTGTACACCAGCCCGTACGAGTCGGCGACGTACACGGATCGTTCCGGGTGCCGCCAGCCGGCGTACAGACTCCAGGCGATGTCGCCCGGATCGTTGCTGAACATGTTTTTGTGCACACGTTCGGCGTTGACGTTGTGATCCGTGCCGTGCGACGCCTCGCGGCTGGCGCCCGTCCACAGGAACGCGTGCAGGTCGCCCATCATGCCGATGCTCCCGCGGTTGCCTTCGTTGAGCGGATGGCTGCCCAGTTCGGCCCATGTGTTGGTGTTTTCGCGGGAAGGCATGTCCTCGGGGAGGGGCAGTTGGCTGGCGGGGCAGTCGAACGACTTGGGCGACGCCCCGGCCTCCCGCCACAGCAACAACCGCCAACTGGGCATGAAAAAGTGCAGGCCGTGCGAACTGGTCGTCTCGTGGCTGGTCACGCTGACCGGAATTTTTTCATGGTGTTCCGATTTGTAAATCATTCCCGCCAGGCCGATGTTTCGCATATTCGCCGAACACGCCGCCCGCTTGGCCAACAGCCTGGCCTTGGCCAACGCGGGCATCAGAATACTCACCAGCAACGCGATGATCGCGATCACCACCAGCAGTTCGATGAGCGTAAAGCCCCGCGGCACCCCGTGATGCCTGCCCGTACGATATATGTTCATGACATCGCTCCTTCGTCACTGGGTCGTCCAGATATTTCTGGGGTCGCTCTGGTCGGTCATCGCGTCGAGATCCTGCGTTTGATACGCGTTCACCGCGCCGTTGAGCATCAACACATTCGTGCCGGCATGCCGGTCGGCGAAGCGGCGCCAATACCCAGGCCCGAGATAACCTTCCCTGGGGTAATGAAGATGATTTCCGGAGCCCCCGTCTTCCACGGAGGGATAGACGGCCGGTTTCATATTCGAAAAGTAGCTGTCGGCAACATACATCTTGTTCTGCGGATTTCGCCAACTGAGGTTGACTTCCCACGCGACGTCGCCCTCATTGGCCTGATCGTTATACCAGGCGCCGTCGGGCTGCCTCCTTCCGGCCGGACCATGGTACGGCCCCTGGAACATCACGCCGATGTTGCCGTAGCCTCTCCCATTCAGCGGGTGCGCGTTGAGATCGTTCGGCGTGACCGTGACGGCGGGGTCTTTCATGTTCCCCAGCGCCGCGGTGAGTGGAAACTTGGAGGCTGGGCAGTCGAAGGTATTAATCGGCGCCCCGCCGTTGCGGACCAGCAGAAATCGCCAACTGGGAGCAAAAAAGACCAGCGGACTGCTGGGGTCGTTGGGAATTTCGTGGCGGCCTCCGCCAAGATTGATCGGAATTTTATCGTGAAAATCCGCGCGATACGCCACCGACGCCAAGCCGATGCTCCGCATGTTGCTCGAGCACGACGCCTTCTTCGCCAACAGCCGGGCCTTGCCCAGCGTGGGCATCAGAATGCTCACCAGCAACGCGATGATCGCGATCACCACCAGCAGCTCAATGAGCGTAAAGCCCCGGCGTGAACAGGCCTGACCGGCGGCGGACAATCGAGTGGTATTTCGCGTGGGATATCCTGTCATCGGTTATGCCAGATATTGTCGGGGGAATTCGTGTCGGTCATTGCGTCGAGCGCCTGCGCCGCGTAGCTGACCACCGCGCCGTTGAGCAGCAGAACATTTGTTCCCATGTGCCGGTCGGCGAAACGGCGGCAGTCCGATTTTCCGCTCATGTCGAAATAGTTGCCCGTGTTGGGATGGTGAATGCTGTCCGTGCCCGCGGTGGGCGCCTCCACGCTCGGATACGTCACCGGAATGCCCAGCCAGCTCAACACGATATACGAGTCGGCGACGTACAGACTTTTCTCCGGCTGCTTCCAGCAGGTCTCGGGCCTCCACGCGATGTCGCCCGGCAGGTTTCCCGAGTTGTTGAACGCGCCGTCGGGACTGATGTAATCAGCAAAACCTGGCTTGGATCCGACCGCGTACATCAAGGCCATCACGCCGTAACTGCCCGCATTCCCGTTGCCCATCGGATGGTTGAGCACCTCGGTCGCGTCCGTGACCAGCCGCGGATCGCGGGCGGAACTGCCCTCCATCAGGCGATGCCTGGAGGCCGGGCAGTCGAACACGCTTGGACTGGCTCCGCCGTCGCGGGCGAGCAGAAATCGCCAACTCGGAATCAAAACGCCCAGGTCCTCGTTGTACGTCGATCCGGTGTGAATCGGAACCTTGCCGCCATATTCCGATTGATAAATGGCCGCCGCCAGCCCAATGCTTCGCATGTTGGCCGAACACGACGCCTTCTTGGCCAGCAGCCTCGCCTTGCTCAACGCGGGCATGAGAATGCTCACCAGCAACGCGATGATCGCAATCACCACCAGCAGTTCGATGAGCGTGAAGGCCCGTGGCCTATGGTGCTGTCGCATATCCAACTCCTCAAAAATCGGCCGCCGCGCCGGAAGCCCGGCACCGCGGCACGTCTATCGTGTCGTCCAGATGTTTCCGGGGACGCCGTCGTACATCGCGTCGAGATCCTGCGTCCTGTAACTGACCACCGCGCCGTTGAGCATCAACACATTCGTGCCGATATGCCGATCGGAAAAACGGCGGACGCCCGCATTCAACGGAAATTGTCCAAGATACTCGGGGCTGGGCCGATGAATGTGGCTGGTGCCTCCGGAACTGAATTGCCTGTTGGTCCCCGCTTCCGTCAACGCTTCGATTTGTGTGCTGGGATAGGCCGCCGCCGCGTTGGAGTAGTACGCGTCGGCGATGTACATGCGGGTCGACGGGTCCCGCCAGCCAGTCTCGGGCCTCCATGCGACGTCGCCTTTGTACCAATGACTGTTGTGATACACGCCCTCGTACCCTTCCTCCGTGCCCTCGCCCGGAGTGCCTCCCTTGTACGCGTACAGCGGGAATATCGGCCCCATGCTGCCGCCGTGATTCAGCGGATGCTCGCTGATCGCCTGCAACGAGGGCAGGTTGCGGGGGTCGGCCATGGTTTCCGGCATGCGATACCGGCCGTCGACAACGGCGGGACAATCGAACGCTTTGACCGCCGCTCCGCCGTCGCGGACCAGCAGGAACCGCCAGGCCGGATTGACGTGGATGATTGCATTGTTCGTATCCCGGCGGGCGGCGCCGATGTTGATCGGAACCCTGTCGTCGAAATCCGCCCGGTAAATCCCCACCGCCAGGCTGATGCTCCGCATGTTGCCCGCACACGAGGTCTTCTTGGCCAACAGCCTGGCCTTGGCCAACGCGGGCATGAGAATGCTCACCAGCAGCGCGATGATCGCGATCACCACGAGCAATTCAATGAGCGTGAAGGCTCCGCGAAACCGGTTTGTGTACCATCCATTCATCGTCGTCTTTGCCATTCTCTCTCATGACTTGCGTCAGCCACCATCACCACGACGTGGGCTTCGATCGACCGTTCATCACTAAGTATATCGTCTACCACGGGGCTGGCAAGATAACAAATTGCCAGGGTCTTTCCGTTCTCGTGGCGTAAAAGAACCGCTCGTTCGAGGGAACCGTTCAGCCAATAGCCAATAGCCAGTAGCCAATAGGTATGGAAGGACAAGGGCGAAAAAACAATGAGAGCGGCAAC
>Ga0123353_10005344_pt1 | contig 16828 bp, 17 predicted proteins | sample TergutLab28metaG_3_FD_92763 | JGI IMG/M metagenome (GOLD analysis project Ga0123353, IMG submission 92763) | Labiotermes labralis P3 segment gut microbial communities from Petit-Saut dam, French Guiana - Lab288 P3 | ecosystem: Host-associated > Arthropoda: Insects > Digestive system > Gut ...
GAATAATATTACGTTGTGAAAGTGAGGTCACGGGTATTTTTGCGCAGAAAAAAGAGCCGTGACCTCACTTTCACATAACCAAAATTCTGCTACAAAGTGCTGTGCTATAAGGTTTTCCGGGCGTCGGTGGGTGATGTTCTATCTGTATGCGCTCCCCAACATGGCTAGAACAGGGTTGTCAACGCCGGGAAAGACAAAAAAAGAGCACCGGGCTTGCTTGCCTGGTACTCTTTTCTTTGGATATTCTATTGTGGTTGTGGTTTCTTAGTTTGGTATATGACATGGGTGATACATGGCCAGCGGGGTCTACCGCAAGGACCTGTGGCGGCGCAAAAATGGCTATGACTACAACTTCGTGGAGCTGTGCGAGAACATTATCGCCCTGGAATACCGCAGCCTGGCCGACAAGCTGGACATCTCCGACGTCCTGGAGGCCGAGCCCATAGAATCCAGGGGTGCGCTCTATGCCTATGACGAGGACGCGGAGGGGTGTTAGGAGCACCTTTGTCTCAGCGTGCCCCCCCTCGCAGGCGAGGGGGGGTATTTTTATTGCAGTCCAAATATGATCTTGAGAGCTTCGATATAAAGCTGAGGAATCGCCCGCAGAACTAAAAACGGATAGACGAGAGCGAGAGGAGGAATATACATCATGAGAAGTAAGGGACCTCCAATCGCAGAGATGAATGGCATAATGGTGAGGTTGTATAGTATCGGTATGAAATTTTTGTTTTCCATGTCCACTCGGAACTGCTCTGTTTCCAACTCTCTTCTTTGGTTGTAAGGGAAAACACCATTATCATCTCTTATGCCCACAGTTATTTTGCATGTATACGTGACGGATGCCTGCAAATTGAAATAATGCGATGCCTCACGCATGGGATACAGGGATAAATCCGGGCCAACCAAAATCATAGGTTCTGTTGTGCGGTAGCCATAGTTGCGGTAAATATTACTCCAAAAATACTCAACCTCAACGCCATCCGGCACATTTACCTCAACGGTGAGGGTGAAGTTTTCGCCATACTTGACGGTCTGATTCTGCGGCTGCGTGACGATGTAAAAATCGTCCCAGTTGACTTGCGATTGCGTTTCGCCCTCCTCGGCGAACACGGCGGGCAGGGCCAGAGCGAAGGCCAGGGCCAGGGCGAGCAGCAGCGCGAGCGGTTTCTTCATGGGGTTTCTCCTCTTTCTATATTTTGGGTTCAATGCTTAGTCGCGCGAGATTGCAAAAACCCTCACTAAAAATGAGGGTTTTTTAAATTTTTTTTTGGGGGGGGGGCAAGGACACCCCCCTACCCCCCTCGCAAGCGAAGGGGGCTTATTCTGCTCTCTGCGGAAGCTTTGGATGAACCACAGATAGCCCCCCTCTTTAGAGGGGGGTGGCGCGAAGCGCCGGGGGGTGTCTTCTCACGCGATTTTCGTCCCGCAGGCGCTGCAGAAGGCCATGCCTGCCGGGAAGCCCGCGCCGCAGGCCGGGCAGAACACCTGATCGGCCGCGGGCTGCGGAATCTCCTGGGCCACGGGCTGCGGGATGGGCTGCGGGGCGTACTGCGGCTGGGCGTAGGGCTGGGGCGCGTACACCGGCGCTGCCGCGGGCGGCGCGGCCACGGGCGCGGCGGCCTCCGCTTTGATGCGCTCGATCTCCGCGCGGGTCTCGAAGATGGCGGCGTTGTGGCCGTCGATCTGCGCGCACAGGGCGGCGGCCTCCTCGGGCAGGTTCTCCCCCGCCCCGTGCAGGCCGTAGATGAACTCGCCGATCTTGCGCTGGCATTCGGCGATGGCCTTCTCCTCGTCCTTGATTTTGGTGCCGAGCTTGGCGGTCTCCACCGCGCTGCCGGCCTTGTCGCCAAGATTGCGCGCGGCGCTGCCGAGTTTGTCGAAAAATGCCATGGTGGTGCTCCTTTCTGGGGTGTAATATGTGAATGCTTTCGCTATCCTCGCAGAACAGAACCGAAGAATACCTGGCGCAAAATGGACTGCACAAGCGGGCCGGCATACCAATTGAAAAAGCTCAGAATCGGAATAATTTTTGCGCCTTTGATAAATGCCGCCGCATTCTTTCCGCTGACTGACGCAAAAATATGGACGGCTCTATCGCCCGGGTTAACCAATTCGCCGTCCACGACGATTTTCCCGCCGCGATCGCTTATATAAAGGTCCGTCAGCGTAAGCTTCGAGCCTTGCGGAATGACCAGGGCACCCAGCCGGTCGATTGTCATGTATGTGCCTAAATCAACGTCGCCGATGACCGTCCAGGTCTCTTTATCAAGCACATATTCGCCGGAGCCGGAGTAAAGGTAGTTGATCGGCTTGCTCTTTACCAGGATGCAATCCTGCAGGCGGTCTTCAAAATCGATGAGCGAGGGTTCACACACATTAATTCGCTTGGTACGCACCGTCCCGGCGGCATCAAGATATATACGCGCACCATTGTAAAGATCAATGTAGTCCGCTGAAATCTCGGTTGCGTTTATGACCGCATCATCATGTACAGAAATCCTGCGTCCGCTGGATACCGCGCCATTGATGACGCCGCCATACATTAACAACAAATTATTGCCTTGCAGCCGCACATCCCCATTGATAGTTCCACCACTTATATGTATAGCACTGGAACGGTTGGAGCCAAAGGAATGTACGTCAATGTTGCCTGTGATGACAGCAGTGCCGGAAATCTGAAAATTTTTGCTTTCCACGGCAACTGCGTTTGATGTAATCATTCCTGCATACACGGAAACTTCATACAGGCTTTTGACCATAGCTTCACCGCCTGTCATGCCGGTCAGTGTTGCGCTCCAAAGCACAAAAAAACCATCGGGAAAGGTTATGCCCTTGGTTGCGCCCCGTACCTCCCCGGATACATAACAACGATAATAAACTTCACTCGAATAATTCTCCAGCTTAACCTCCAGCGCTCCTGTGCCCCCGTGCGTTTTGTTGTATTCTTCCACAATGGCATACACCTCGGCGAACTTGGCCTCCTCCTCCGTAAGCGCGAAGGCCCCCACAGCGCCCAGGGACAGCAGCATCACAACGGCCAGCAAGGCCGCGACGAGCTTCTTTGTCATGATGCATTTCCTCCTATAATTTTCTGCATGAACAGTATAGCAAAAACCCCCGCGCATTGCAAGGGTTTTCTCATTAAATTACTCATCCGCCCCCACAAACCCAAACATCCGCCCCATCCAATACCCAAACAAATAATCGTGCCCGTTGAACTCCCAGATCAGGTCGTCGGGGCCGTCGGCGGGCTCTGTGTAGGGGTTTTGCACCCAGGCGGACCAGTCCTTCCGGCGGCGGTCGACGGGGATGGGGGCCTCGTCCCCGGGCGCGGGGGAGCGCGGGGCGGGGTCGTAGGCGAAACCGAACTGCGCTTCGTATTTCGCAATCGTGTCGGGATTCATTTTGATGCGCAGGGGGAAGAGCCGCAGCGTGTCTTTGGCCGTGATTGGGATGTCGTCTTCGGCCTCATCGAAGTAGTGCGTGAAGGCGAAGTTGAAGATGGGCGTGCCCGTCTCGCGTATGCCCTGGCGCAGGGGATTCCCCGCCCAGAAGCCCTTCACGGCGCTGACCATGAAGGCCTTCATGCTCTCGGGGATGCCGAGGTCGCTTGTCATAAAGAAGCGCTCGAAGAACTCGTAGGGCGTCGTGCCGTCGGGCAGGGCGATGTCCTCCCCGCCGTAGCCCCGGGAGAGCACGCGCAGCCCCTGCAAATACAGGGCGTAGAGCGCCGGGTCGGTTTCCAGGTCCAGCAGGGGCAGCAGCTCCATGATGTGCATCACGTTGTCGCTGTGGTTGGAGAAGGGCGGGGGCACGGGCCGCCAGGCCATCACGGTGTAGTCCGCCAGGCGGCGCTCCACGGCAAATTCGCGATAGAACGCGCCGTATTTCGCGTCCCCGGTGACGTGCGCCGCGATCTTCAAATGTTGCAATAGCAGCAGCCCGTGAAGGTGCTCCTCGCGCAGCAGGTGCTCTATTGTATAGTTCCCCCAGGCGGTCATCTCGCCGTCGACGTCTATGATGCGGAAATCGTTTTCGATCAGCGCGTCGGTCAGTTCCGAAACGCGGCGGGCGATGAGGGCTTTTTCTTCTTCGTCGGCGGCCAGCTTGTAGGCGAAGTAGAAGCCGAAGAACACGCCGTCCATCTGGTCTGTCGATACGTCGCCGTTCCAGCGCAGGTTCATGGCCTCGTTGACGTGCCAGTCGTGCCCGCCCTCCATGAAATCGGGGTTATCCAGGGGCCACCAGGCGCGGGCCAGCAGGCCGGTTTTGCCGCTGGCGCGGCAGAGCCTGTCCAGGCCGCGCAGGAGCAGGGAGACCGTTTTTTTGTCTTCCGGGTCGCCGGTGACGGCGTACTTGAACGAGAACGCGGCGGTCATCATGCCGGTCATATAGGCGTCGTCGGGCATGTTGTAGGCGACAAAGGGGAACTCCGGCGTGGGGTTCTTCAGCTTGCAGAGAATCTGGCCATCGAGGCAAAAGCGCGCGAACAGGTCGTGCTCGAAGACCTGGGCTTTTTTATGCAGGGTGAGTGAATCTGGCATGGTGGTGGGTCCTTTCGGAAGAATTTTTGTAGGGGGCGGCGTCCCCGACGCCCCAAGCATAAGCATCGCTTTTGGGCCCAGGGACGTCCGGAGGCCGTCCCCTACCGGTTGCGTTGCTCACCGCCAATTATTTCACCACAATCTCCACCCCCGCCGAGGCGTCCGCAATGTCTACGCTGGTGACGCCCTCCGCGCCGTGGACGCTGACGCGCAGCTTGCGCGCCGTTGGCGTGGACTTGAAAGTCAGCCCATTGCCGTCCATGGCGTAGGAGAGCATCGCGCCGGGTTTGTCTTCTTCGTAGAGGCCGAACTGCCCAGCGCCTTCTATGGGATAAATATGAACTGTCGTTATGCCGTCGCCCTGCATGGGGAGGATCGCTCCCTTGCGGATGAAGGCCGGGAACTCGTCCATGGGGAAGGTGAGCGTCTGGGTGCCCTGTTGATAGACTTTCGTCTCGTCGAACAGATAAATCCACTCCCCGGCGGGGAATTTGATCGTGCGCTCGTTGCTCTCGCTCACGATGGGGGCCACGAGGATGTCCTCGCCCAGGGTGTACTGGTACGTGCCGGGGACAAGGCGCATCGTGGGCTGGCGCAGCTCGTAGGCGTAGGCCGCCTGGCTGTAGATATAGGGGATGAGCGCGTGGTGCAACAGGGTGAACTTCCTGTAAATTTCGGTGGTATCGCCATCCGGGTCGAGCACCCAGGGCCTGTGCTCGCCGCCGCCGCCGTTCTCCATGATGGGCAGGAAGGCTCCCAGCTGCGCCCAGCGCACGAAGACGTCCACGGGCGGGTCATACGTGCCGGTTTTGCCCGAGCGGAAGCCCCCGATGTCCGCGCCGCTGCTGACGTGGTTATAGAGCGAGGAGACGAACAGGTCGTCCAAGGCGCGCTTGAGGCCCTCCCAGCTGTGATCCTGGTCCCCCACCCAGCCGGCGAAGTTGATGTCCCTCCCGGTGAACCGGATGGGCACGCCGATGTCCAGGAAATCCTGCGAGGGCCGCGCGGAAACCACCCTGTCGTTGCCCAGCTTTTCGCGGGTGTAGTAGAAGAAGTCCTCGTAGCACTGCTTTTTATATTTGTTCCACCAGAGAGGGCCGCGCGCGCCCCAGGGGACAATCAGCTTGACCATATGGAAATCGGCGGCGTCCACCTTCCAGCCGTCTATGCCCATGTCGAGGACTTTATCCATCTGGCCGTGCCACCACTGGACGGCCTCGGGGTTGTCATAGTCGATGAAGGCCCCCGTGCCGACCCACCACTTGATCGTCTTGCCGCCATTGAGGAAGTAGCCCCTGTCGAAGGCCTCCTGGAAGTTCGGCGAATCCTCGTTGACCGCGCTGGTGGCCCACACCAGCACCCGCAGGTCCATGCCGTGCCATCTGTCGACATATTCCGCGAGGTCGGGGTAGCGCGCGGGGTCGGGCACGAAGTCGTTGACCCCCACGGACCAGGGGCGGTCGACCTGGATGACGCCCACGGGGATGCCGCGCGCGCGGTAGCCCTCCACCATCTCGGTGATGGAGTCCTGGGTGCCCTCGTTCTCCCACACCCAGTGCTCGTGCACCCACACGGGCCACGCGGGCGGCCGGAGGCTCGGCGGGGCATTGCCCAGCGCGGCGCCCAGCCCCGCCCCGGAAAAAATACTGGTGAAGAAGACGATCACCGCTGTTACCGCGCGGGAGAAGGGGTAGAGGTAGGTGGCTATCATGGGGCGTCCTCCTTGTGGTGAATGCAGAATGCAGAATTATCATTTGTCTTTGCCATTTATCAATTGTCAATTGCTTCCATCTCCAGCGCCAAACAGTTGACATAGCCCGTCGGCAATTTCTCCGGCAGCTTCACGGTCAGCACGCCGAAGCTCTGCGCGAACTCCAGTGCGCCGCCGCCCAACAGCCGCACGGCGCGCACGCGCTCATCCGGCGTTAGGCTCTTGATGACGGCCACGCCGTTCTCATCCGGCCCCGCAGGGGACGCTGCGCGCATCAGGAAGGCATAGAGCGTGTTCCCCTTGCGGGTGAAACGTATGTCGGAAGAAGTCCACTCCACCTCGTCCTCGCAGAAGGGCTTGCTTGACGCGCCGGAGGGGCCTTCGCCGCAGGCGCGCCAGGGCCGGGTGCTGTAGATGCCCTCGCCGCAGGCGGCGAACCACCCGGCCAGCTCGCCTAAAATCCAGCGGGCCTCGTCGTCGATGGCGCCGTCGGGACGCTGGAGGATGTTGAGCAGCATGGTGCCGTTCTTCGAGACGATGTCCACAAGCATCTCGATGATGTGGCCGGGCTTTTTGAAGGGCCGCTTGGCGTCGTAGAACCAACCGCCGATGCAGGTGTCGGTCTGCCAGGGCCGCTCCTGGATGCCGGGCAGCTGGCTCTTCTCGATGTCCAGCACGCCCACCCGGTGGATCTCCGGCCTTCTGTCCTTTTGAGTATAGACAGCCCTGTTTTCGCCGTATTTCTCTATCGAGGCGTTGTAAAGCCGCGCCGCCGCCTCCAGGCCGCATGTATACAGCGCGTCCCCGGCGTAGGTCTTCTTCGAGGCCTCGTCCTCGCACCAGTGGGAGCCGAAGGGCAGCGCGCCGTCCGTGTAGAGCAGATCGGGCTGGTAGAGGCCGATCAGCTCGCGCATCACAGCCAGCCAGTAGGCGTGATATTTCTCGTTGAGGGTGTACCACAGGTGGATATTGCCGTTCTCTGTGATGTGCTCTGTGTTTTCAAAATAAAAGTCGCTGTAGGCCGGGTCGCTGCCGTCGTAGGGCACGCCCGCATAGGGGCCGGATTTATCGCTGCCCTTGTTCACGGCCCACCAGCTGAACGACGCCCCCAGGTGCTCGGTGAGGCCGAAGGGCAGGCTGTATTGCTCCGCCGCTGTTTTCCACATGCCCACAATATCTTTCCCGGGGCCCATGTCCATCGAATTGAACCTGTTCAACTTCGACGGGTAGTTGAAGAAATGATCGTGGTGCATAGCCTGGGCCACGAAGTAGCGCGCCCCGGCCCTGTGATACAGCGCCATGAGGCCCGCCGGGTCGAAGGCCTCAGCCTTCCAGAGCTTGACGATGTCCTTATAGCCGAATTTCGACGGGTGGCCGTAGTGCCGCAGGTGGTAGAGGTACTGCTGCGAGCCCTCCACGTACATGTGCCGGGCGTACCAGTCCCCGCACATGGGCACGCTCTGCGGCCCCCAGTGGCTCCATATGCCGAATTTCGCGTCCCGGAACCAATCCGGGCATTCGTACCCGCCCAGCGAGGCAAACGTCGGCTCGAACATCGCTGCCATCCCCCTGTCATTTGTTTGGGTTTCATTGTAACACAGGCGGCGGGAAATAGCAATAGCGTTTTTCGGCGCGGGCAGCCATTTTCACGGTTTCTATTCGCCCATATTTAAAATTACTGTGAACAACCGCGCATAACGCTTGCTTTTTTTCTGTATACGTGTTATACTAAATTAATAATTCTAAATTGGCAATATCTTTCAACAGAACGCCGCCGGAGGACAGACACCTATGCAAAACCCCCAGCAGCACGGCGCAGCGTACCCCGCGCCGGCAAAAAAGGGGCGTGCCGCCCTGCGCGCCATCACGCTGTGCTCGGAGCTGGGCATTTCGGTGGCGGGCTGCCTGTTCACGGGGGTGTTCCTGGGCCGCTGGCTCGACCGCCTGCTGGATACCCCGCCCTGGCTGCTGCTGCTGTTTTCGTTGCTGGGGCTAGTTGCGGCCTTCCGCACCATGCTCGCGCTTGCTAAGAAAGGCTTTCAATGACTATACCCAACCGCCATGCAGAGAAAGGCTCTCAATGACACTATCCCCTCCCGCAAAGCGAATGCTGTGGCTCATTCTCTGCGCGCTGCCGCTTCTGGCCGGGGGCGCGGCGGTATACTATAGGTCCTGGGGCTTTCTGCCCTTCGCGGGCGGGGCCCTGCTGGGGACGGCCGTCAATGCCGCGAAGGTGCTCCTGCTCGAGCGCACGGTGAACAAGCTCGCCGCCATGGAGGGCGACGCAAAGGCCGCGAGCTACGCGCGCCTCCAGGGAATGCTGCGGTTCCTGCTCACCGCGCTGGCGCTGGCCGGGCCCGCCTTCGCCAACCGCCGGGGCCTGCCCATCGCCGTATTCTGGGGCGCGGCGGCGGCGGCGCTGGCGTACCAGCTGGCCGTTTATACGCTGAAAATGAGCGAGAAAAAGAGGAAATGATGATTCGGGTGGCAAGAATGCCGCCCCCTACAGGTAGCACAAAGGGCAAACGGAGCACAAGACCGTAGGGGCGGCTTTCCAAGCCGCCCGCACCCCAAAGCAAGAGGTGAATTTTTGGACTTCAACAACAAAGTATTGCACGTGTTCCACCTGTTCGGCGTCGAGATCTGGCTGACGCAGACGATCGTGAACACCTGGGCCATCATGGCGGCGCTGACCCTCTTCGCCCTGGCGGTGCGCATCCTGCTGCGGCGCTTCAAGCCCGTGCCCGCCGGCTTTCAGAACGCCGTGGAGCTGGCGGTGGAGGCCTTCGGCAGCGTGGTGCGAAATGCCGTCGGCGAGAAATACATGTACCTCGGCAACTGGTTCTTTATGGTGTTTGCCTTTATTTTGGCGTCCAACCTCAGCGGGGTGCTGGGGCTGCGCCCCCCCACGGCGGACTTCGCCACCACCTTCGCCCTGGCGCTGGCCACTTTCGTTTTGATCCAGGTGATAGGCTTCACGCAGCGAAAAGGCAAGTATCTCAAGAGCTTCTTCGAGCCCATCTTCATCTTCTTCCCGCTCAATCTCCTCGGGGAGCTGGCGCGCCCGGTGTCGCTGAGCTTCCGCCTGTTCGGCAACGTGCTGGCGGGCATGATTCTGTTGGGACTGGTCTACCAGCTGCCTATATACCTGCGCTTCGTCATCCCCGCGGCGGCTCATGCGATCTTCGACGTCTTCTTCGGCGCGCTGCAGACCTACGTGTTCTGCGTGCTGAGCCTGTCGTTTATCGGCGCGGCGGCGAAGCAGGCAGGGGAATAATGCATAAGTAAATCCATAAAGATATTCACGGGAGGAAACACAATGGACCCTTTGGCTCTCATCATCTCGGTGGCGCAAATCGCGGCTGTCATCGCGCTTCTCAACGGCGTGCTCACTACTTTGGGGGACGCGAAAATCGCCGTGGCGGCTATAGAGGCGATCGCCCGGCAGCCCGAAGCGGCGGGCTCCGTGACGAGCAACATGTTCATCGGCATGGCCTTTGCCGAGACAAGCGGCATCTACGGCCTGCTGGTCGCCATCATCCTGCTCTTCGCCAACCCGCTGATCCCCATTTATTTGGCGAACGCGGCGTAACGAAGGGAGGCAGCCATGGATCGTTTGTTTGCATTGGACGCACAAACGCTGGTTCAGATCGCGATACAGCTGCTCAACGCCTGTGTGCTGGCCGTTGTGCTGACCTACCTTTTGTACAAACCCGTGCGTAAATTTCTGGCCAAACGCACGGAGGGCATACAGGCCCAATTGACCCGCGCCCAGGGGGACAGAGCGGCTGCGGAAGAGCTCAAAGCGCTCTACGAGCGCAAGCTGGAGGCGCTCGAGGGGGAGCGGGCCGCACTGCTGGAGGAGGCGCGCGTGCTCGCGGAGGAGCGCCGCCGCCAGCTGGAGGCCGTGACGGCGCAGGACATCGCCGCCATGCGCGCGCGCGCCGAGGCGGACATCGCGGCGCAGCGCGAACGCGCCCGCGAGGACAACAGGGTCAAAATTATCGAGACGGCCACGGCGCTGGCGGGGAATTTCGCCGCCGCCGCGCTGGACGACGCGGCCCGCGACCGGCTCTTTGAGGAGACCCTGCGCGCGCTGGAGGGAGCCTCATGAGCGAGCATGTACAGGCGCGTACCGTTTCGCCGACGGCATTAAAAAAAGAGCAAGTTGCCGCCCTGGAGGCCGCGCTTTCGAAAAAACTCGGCAAGGCCGTGCGGGTGCTGCCCGAAACGGACGCCTCGCTCATCGGCGGGCTGCATATATCCGTGGACGGCCTTGTGATGGACAGCACCGTCAAACGGCGCATCGCGGAGCCCGAGGGCCCGGCGCTGCGCGTGACGGAGGTCGGGACGGTCGTCCAGGCCGGGGACGGCATCGTGCGGGTGGCGGGGCTTCCCGGCGCGATGAGCGGCGAGCTGCTGGAGCTCGCCGGGGGCCTGCAGGCCATCGCCCTCAACCTGGACAGCGACAGCATAGGCGCGGTGCTCATGGGCCCGGACGCCGAGGTGCGCGAGGGCGGCGCGGTGCGGGGCACCGGGCGCGTGGCCGAGGTCCCCGTGGGGGACGCCCTGCTCGGCCGCGTGGTGGATGCCCTGGGCCGCCCCATAGACGAGAAGGGGCCCATCGCCCACACGGCCACGCGCAAGATCGAGCGCGTCGCCCCCGGCGTGGTGGAGCGCCGCGAGATCGATACGCCATTGCAGACGGGGATCAAAGCCGTGGACGTGCTGGTGCCCATTGGCCGGGGGCAGCGCGAGCTCATCATTGGCGACCGCCAGACCGGCAAGACGGCCCTGTGCGTGGATACCATCATCAACCAGAAGAACAAAGACGTCCTGTGCGTCTACGTGGCCATAGGGCAGAAGGCCTCCACAGTCGCGCGCGTCGTGAAGACATTGGAAGAGCACGGGGCGATGGACTACACCACGGTGGTGGCCGCCACCGCCAGCGACCCGCCCTCTTTGCAATACATCGCGCCCTACGCGGGCTGCGCCATCGCCGAGGAGTGGATGGAGGAGGGGCGCAACGTCCTCATCGTCTACGACGACCTCTCCAAGCACGCCGTGGCCTATAGGGCATTGAGCCTGCTGCTGCGCCGCCCTCCGGGCCGCGAGGCCTACCCGGGGGACGTGTTTTACCTGCACAGCCGCCTGCTGGAGCGCGCGGCCTGCATGAGCCACGCCCGCGGCGGCGGGAGCCTCACCGCCCTGCCCGTGATCGAGACCCTGGAGGGCGACATCTCGGCCTATATTTCTACGAACGTGATTTCAATTACAGACGGGCAGATATACCTCGAAACAGAATTATTCAACGACGGCATACGCCCCGCCATCAACCCCGGTTTTTCGGTGTCCCGGGTGGGGGGCGCGGCGCAGATCAAGGCGATGAAGAAGATCGCCGGGCCGCTGCGCATCGAGCTGGCGCAGTACCGGGAGCTGGCCGCCTTCGTGCAGTTCGGCTCTGACCTCAGTAAAGACACCCTGGAGCGCCTGCGGCAGGGCGAGCGCATCGTGGAGATCCTCAAGCAGCCGCAGTTCCGGCCCATGCCGGTGGAGCAGCAGGTGCTGATTTTGTACGTTCTCACGAACAGGCTGCTCTCGGACGTCCCCGTGGACAGGGTGCGCAAATTCCAGGGGGACTTCCTGGAATACGTCGAGGACAACGAGAGCGACATACTGGACGAGATACGCGCCTCGCAGGTCATACCGCAGGCGCTGGAGGAGAAGATCAGGGGGGCCCTGGAGGCCTTCAAGGAGCGCCATGCCGTCGATTAAGATCATCAAGCGCCGGATGAACAGCGTGGCCGCCACGGCGAAGATCATGAAGGCCATGAATATGGTGGCCGCCACGAAGCTGCAGCGGGACAAGGCGCGCCTGGAGGCCGCCCGCCCCTTCTACGAACAGGCCCGCGCCATGGCCGCGCGCTGCCCCGGCGCGGGCAGCCCCTTCTTCGAGCGGCGCGCGGTGAAGCGCAGCGGCTACCTGGTGATCACCGGGGATAGAGGGCTGTGCGGCAGCTACAATTCCAACCTGGTGCAGGCCGCGCTGGCCCACATGGAGGGCAGGAACGAGGCCGTCGCCGCCGTGGGGCTCAAGGGCTACGAGCAGCTCAGGCGCGCGGGCAAGGCTGTGCTGCGCCGCGTGGACAACGTGCTGGAAACCGCCTTCTTCGACGACGCCGCGCGCATCGCCGTGCGCCTGGGCGAGCTGTATACCTCCGGGGAGGTGGACGAGGTGTTCATCGCCTACACGCAATATAAATCGGCCCTCACGCACGAGCCCCAGGTGGAGCGCCTGCTGCCCCTGCGCTTTGAAGAGGAGCCCCAAGCCGCCGAAATGCGCTACGACACCGGCGCGGCCCATTTCATGGAACACGCGATTCCGGCCTACCTCGCCGCCGCGGTCTACGCCGCGCTGCTGGAGTCCTCCGCCTGCGAGCAGGCCGCCCGCATGGTGAGCATGGACGCCGCCGTCAACAACGCCGGGGAGATCACGGACGGCCTGGCGCGGCTGTATAACCGCAGGCGGCAGAGCGGTATCACCCAGGAGATCAGCGAGCTGGTGGCCAGCGCCAATGTATTGGAGGAGTAGCAGGTGCGCCCCGGCGCTTCGCGCGTGCTCCGCGCAACCACCCCGCCTCTGCGGAGGCACCCCTCCACGGAGGGGAATGGGGGATTAGGTCAAAGCGACATCGCGTTTTTTTATCTTGTGCTTGCATAGCCCGTTTCCGACTAATCCCCCATTCCCCTCCGTGGAGGGGTGGCCCGCAGGCCAGGGTGGTTGTGCGGAGCACCATCGCGGAGCGACACGGGCTATGCAAACCACTTTCGTCGTGGATTCGCACCTCCCCTCGAATATAACCAGCAAAGGAGAAACCCTTGCCCAGAAACACAGGCAAAATCACGCAGATCATCGGCGCGGTGCTGGACATCCGCTTTGAGGGCGGCCTTCCCGCGCTGTACAACGCCATCGAAATACACCATGGCGAGGAGACCCTCGTGCTGGAGGTGATGCAGCATCTGGGCGACAGCGCCGTGCGCTGCATCTCCATGCACCCTACCGACGGCCTCGTGCGCGGCATGGAGGCCGTGGATACCGGCGCGCCGATTTGCGTGCCCGTGGGGGAGAAGACCCTGGGGCGTATGCTCAACGTGCTGGGCAAGGCCATCGACGGCAAGCCCGAGCCGGAGACCGCGGAGCGCTGGAGCATCCACCGGGCGGTGCCGGGGGTGGCCGAGCAGTCCACCGCCACGGAGATCCTGGAGACCGGCATCAAGGCCATCGACCTGCTTTGCCCCTACTCCAAGGGCGGCAAAATAGGCCTGTTCGGCGGGGCGGGCGTGGGCAAGACAGTGCTCATCATGGAGCTGATAAGAAACATCGCCCAGGAGCACGGGGGCTATTCTGTTTTCGCGGGCGTTGGCGAGAGAACCCGGGAGGGCAACGACCTCTACAACGACATGACGCGCTCCGGGGTAATAAATAAGACGGCGCTGGTGTTCGGGCAGATGAACGAGCCCCCCGGCGCGCGTATGCGCGTGGGCCTCACGGGGCTGACCGTGGCGGAGTATTTCCGCGATGTTGAACAGCAGGACGTCCTGTTATTCATAGATAATATTTACAGATTCGTGCAGGCGGGCTCGGAGGTCTCGGCGCTGCTGGGGCGCGTGCCCAGCGCCGTTGGCTACCAGCCCACCCTGGCCACAGAGATAGGCGCGCTCCAGGAGCGCATCACCTCCACGAAGAGCGGCTCGGTCACCTCCGTGCAGGCCATTTACGTCCCCGCCGACGACTTCACCGACCCCGCCACCGCCACCACCTTCGCCCACCTCGACGCCACCACGGTGCTCTCCCGCGAGCTGGTGGAGCTGGGCATCTACCCGGCGATTTCGCCCCTCGATTCCACCTCGCGCATCCTGGACAGAGCCACCCTGGGCTCTGAGCATTATAATACAGCAAGGGCAGTGCAGAGCATCCTGCAGCGCTACAGGGATTTGCAGGACATCATCGCCATCCTCGGCGTGGACGAGCTGCCCGAGAGCGACAAGCGCATCGTCAGCCGGGCGCGCAAAGTGCAGAGATTCCTCTCGCAGCCCTTCTTCGTGGCGGAGAAATTCACGGCCATCCCCGGCAAATACGTGCCCATAGAGGAGACAGTGCGCGGCTTCGCGCGCATCCTGGAGGGCGAATGCGACGACATCCCGGAGGGGCTGTTCCTCAACGCGGGCACTATCGCTGACGTGATCAAGCGGGTGAAGCACAGTGGCTGACAAGCAAATTCAACTGAAAATCATCACACCGGCGGGCGTCAAGGTCGATGAGCCGGCGGATATGGTCGTTATGCGCTGCACCAGCGGCGATATGGGCGTGCTGCCGGGGCATGAGCCGCACAGCGCCGTGCTCACCTACGCCCCCGTGCGCATCCTCTCCGGGGAGGCCGAGCGGCGCATCGCGGTCTACGGCGGCCTGGCCGAAATCGAAAACGGCGTGCTCACCATCCTCGCCCGGGACGCCGAGTGGCCGCAGGACATCGACCTCTCGCAGGCGCAGCAGAACAAGGAGCAGGCGCAGCAGCGCCTGCAGGAGGAACGCGACGACCTGGAGATCAAGAACGACCAGGTGCTGCTGCGCCGCGCCCTGGTACAGATAGAGGTGTGCTCGTTCACGTTGACCCAGGAGGAGGAGTGACAGACCCCCCCTACCCCCCTCGCGCGCGAGGGGGGCTTTTTTGCGGTTCATCCGCAGCTTTCGAAAAGAGCACAGATAGCCCCCCTCGCGTGCGAGGGGGGAGGCCGTCAGGCCGGGGGGTGTCCACGCGCGGGGAGACCTTTCCGTCATTTTGACGAAAAAATTCGCTTATCGAGAAACGATAATTGCGCCTGTGTGCCAGGTATACGCGAACCCCCCTGTTTTCGTGTCGAAACAGGGGGTTGGGGCTGTTTTCGCATGTTTCCGCGAGGGTTTTTGCGGGGTGTTTTTTTGCGGGGGCCGGCGGTGGAAAAGGGTTGGCGAAATGCACAAAAGCTCCCTGCCGTCGCCACTGGGGAGACCTGCGCTTCGGTGTGCGCTGAATAGACGCCCATGAACTTGGTCATTTCATTCTGTATCGGAGGCGGAGGCGGAACTATTTGCCTGCACACTGCTAATGCCCAAGAACATATCAGAGAAAATAGTAGCTTGAAAGTCGCACACATACAGAAATGTCAGTTGTCTTTTGCAAAAATGACATGGAAATGCCACTTATTCAGTCTCTTTTCGATAATAATTCATCTATTTCCGTGGATATTAGAGTCCCAGATGGACGGGCTCATGGGTAGCTTGGTGGGCAATCTGGCCGAAAAAGTGACTAAATTGGCTGAATCACTATGTATTCGCAGGATTTCCTTGCGTTTGATGCCGAGATTAGCCGAACCTCATGGGCAACATGAGCGAATAAGAAGTATACAATTGCGTAAAACCGTGGTAGAATCTTGTTGTCGTGATTGACAAATGTAAAAAAAGATGGTATAATAAATTATGCCAATTCACAGCATATGATGGAATATGGAAGCACACGATAAGGGAAACCTAATTGGGAAAGGAGGAATGGGTTGTGTCTGTACTCGCGCCTGCAGTCGATCTCACAAAGACTTTGGTTGACGCTTCATCAAAGAAATACACGACAAAGCAGCTTAAGCTTCTGATTGCCTATGAATTACAACTCGAACGTGAAAAGCAGCAACACGAAAGCGAAGAACGGGAAAAAGCTCGGCTACATGACAGTGTAGAGCGCGAAAGAGATCGGCAACAAGAATTAGCGATTGTATATCTTCAGAATTCTTATTCCAAGCCACCGCTCTCGCCACAACCAAAAAAAGGCAATTTCCTCCTATGGTTCAAAAGTGAACCAACTATCGAGGAAACGCCTACGGTATATCGCATTGAGTAACCCGCCGCGAGCCTATCACTGGCTTGCGGCGGTTTTTAAGGTCCGGCGGAAAGAATGCCGCCCCTACAGGCTTTGCGCCCGCCTACTCCTCCATCTGCCGCCCCAGGAACGACGCCGCCACCTGGATGAGCTTGACCTCCGTCATAGTGGGCATGGCCCCGTTCTCGTTCATGAGCATGATCACGCAGCCCGAGACGTCGCCGCCTCCTATGATCGGGCAGGCCACCGCCGCCTCGCGCTCCAGGCCCTCCACGGGGCGCAGGCGCTCGCCGCCGGGGGAGGCCGTGAAGCCCACGCGGTTCTCGATCACCGTCTCCAGGGCGCTGGTCACCCGGCGGTCGATGGCCTCCTTCTTCGAGAGGCCCGCGCAGGCGATCACGCGGTCGCGGTCGGTGATCACGATGGGCAGGTTCGTGCCCCGGAAGAGCACCTCGGCATAGGGCCGGGTGGTGGAGCTGAGCTCCCCCACGGGGGAATATTTCTTGAAAATGACCTCGCCGTCCGCGTCGGTGAAGATTTCGAGTGGGTCGCCCTCGCGGATGCGCATGGTCCTGCGGATCTCCTTGGGTATGACCACGCGGCCGAGGTCGTCGATGCGCCGCACAATTCCCGTTGCCTTCATGTTCCATCATCCTCCGTTTGAA
>Ga0123353_10005345_pt1 | contig 16827 bp, 9 predicted proteins | sample TergutLab28metaG_3_FD_92763 | JGI IMG/M metagenome (GOLD analysis project Ga0123353, IMG submission 92763) | Labiotermes labralis P3 segment gut microbial communities from Petit-Saut dam, French Guiana - Lab288 P3 | ecosystem: Host-associated > Arthropoda: Insects > Digestive system > Gut ...
CCCGCGCCTCATCCGACTGCTCTTTCAAACCTAAAGCCCAGTAAAACTCCTCCAAATCCATCGGATACAGACGCAGTCGATCAACTTTGCCTACCGGAAAAGAGGTGCCGCTGTGAAGAGCAATGCCTAACAAGCTACCTGTGGCTGCAACGTGATACTCGGGAGCATCTTCAGAAAAGTATTTCAGCGATGTCAAAGCGCGTGGAACTTCTTGTATTTCATCAAAAATAATTAAGGTATTGTCTTGATTAACAGGCTTATGCTCTTTCATTGAGAGGTAGTTGATAATACGTTTCGGTTCAATATTACCTTCAAATAAGTTAATCAATTCCGAGTCCGCTTTTTCGAAATTGATCCGAATCACATCATCATAATGTACCTTCCCCAAAAGCGTTTCCAACAGGTAAGTTTTCCCTACCTGCCGAGCGCCTTCCAGTAACAACGGCTTACGTTTCGGACAACTTTTCCAATCCAACAATTCCTGTAATAATTTTCGTTGCATAGTCTTTATATTTTGTATTGCCCTATAAAAACGTGGAGAATTGCACATTATTGGTACTAAAAATGTGATTTGCTTCCATTTTGTTTGGTTATTATCATGGTTTATTTTTGTTAGTCGATGCCTTTACTCGTCAAGCATCAAATTTGATAATAGGCATTATTGTTTAATGATTTTTCTTGTAACAACCCCTTTTTCGGTTTGAATACGGATAAAATAGACGCCTGCGGGCAAATCAGAGAGGTCGAATGAATGGAGAATGGAGAATGGAGAATGGAGAATTTCATTCTGCCTTCTGCCTTCTGCTTTCTGCCTTTTGCCCATGACATCGAAAACCTCAATACCCGTAACTTGTAACTCGTAACTCGTAACTTGTAACTGACCACTTGTGGGATTCGGAAAAATATTCACATCCAACAGACGATGGTCTGCTATGCCTTCTATGGGTTCTTCTTCTACTTCTATCGGAAAATCTTTTGTGAAATTTGTACCTACTGCTGTGCCGTCTGTGATGGTTGCGGTGATGATAACTATTCCGCCTGCGGTGGTATTGAGGACGTTACCGGTGATGGTTGCGCCTGTATCGCCTGCGTCTTTAATGTTCCAAACGATGTTGTTGTTTGTGGCGTCGTCAGGTATTACTGTGCCGGTCAGCGTGAGCGGCTCACCTGCCATTGCTTTTTCGGGTAAATCTGTGATGTCGGTTACGGGGACAAAATCATCGCCGGTGTCTTCAACGATAAACTCTGCAATCACTTGTACGGGATACTCCGGCGAGGAAATAATCGCCGCATTGGTCATGGTAACGAGATAATTTCCGGCATTCAGAAACGTGATAACTGCGCCTGCCATCGTGTAGTCTGTGTTTTCAATCGCGGGCGAGCCGTTTTTTGTCAGTGTAAAAACGGTAGATGTTCCACCGAAGGACAACTGTCCGGCGAAGGAAGCCGTTTCACCTGCCATGAGCGTTTTTGCAGTCAGGTTTTGGGTACCAAGTAGTTTGGCTTCCTGCATACTTACCTTTTCGGAGATGGCATAAAGGTCGGAAAGTTGAAGTTGGTTGTCGTGGCAAGCGATGGCTTCAAATCCGATTTCTCCGAATGGTGTAGAGATGCCGTTACACGCGCTGATGTCCAACGTTGTCAGTAGATTGTTGGAACATTCCAAGCCGATTAATTGCTTGCTGTTGCTCAGGTTCAATGTTGTTAATAAATTATCGGAACAATAAAGTCCGTACAGATTGGGACAACCGGAAAGGTTTAACTCCGTTACCTGACCGATTTTACAATCCAATCCGTTTATTTGACACAACGTGGTTGCGCCCGTGATGGTAACGGTGTAACTTCCGGCGGTTGTGTAGGTATGCCATAAAAGTTGTACCTCGGGAAAAACAATTTCGCCCGTTGATAGATACTCCAACACCAGCGCTACCAGGTCGAATGTGCCTGTTTTTGTTTCCAAAGCGGAGCCGTCGCCCCAGTTGATCGTAAAATTTTGCCCTTTTGTGGCTAAAATTCCAAGTTCTTTATTGCTGCCTGCTTCGGCATTCCATTTGAGGCTCACTGTATGTTGTGCCAATACATTCATGCTGCAAGCCATTATAGCGAGCATGATAAAACTCAATTTCAATTTTGATATGTTCATCTTCTTCTTTTTAGTTTTTTTATAAATACTCATTCTTTATTTTATTTATTCAAATCCACCAAATCCAAAAACAGTGGAATATCTTTCATGGGCGGGTAATACTCAAACGCATCGGGATAGCCGTTGGGGTCAATGTGCAATGCTTTTTCAAACATCTGCATTGCTTCCTGCATCTTTCCGCCTCGAACCAAACAGGCTGCCATGCGATATTTCAACGCGGCATTGTCGGGATGAAAAACCAAGCCTGAGCGTAAAACGTCCATGCCATTTTCAAAATCACCCGTTTCCATCCACGCATTGGCGTAATCCATCCACACTTCGGGGTCGCTCTTGTCGAGCATGATGATTTTTTTATACACCTCAAAAGCCTTGTCGTACATCTTTATTTTCTGTAAAAGGTCGGCTTTCATTCGCAAATATTCAACATTGACGCTATCCAACGCCAACGCTCTTTCGATAAACTCCAACGCCAGCGTCTCCTTCAAAAATTCCGCTAAACAGATGGCGGCACCGATGAAAACATCGGGGTTCATGTTGTCTAACTCCAACGACTTTGTATAGTATTCAAACGCCTTAACATAGTCCTGTTTCCGCTCATAACATTCTCCTATGTAATAGTATGTCAATGAGTCGGGCGACTCCAACGACAGGGTTTCTTGGTATGCGTCTATGGCTTCGTCGTAGCGTCCGAGACAGGTCAGCGCGTTGCCTTTGTTGAAATAGGCGGGTGTAAAGCCTCTGGTAACGGCGAGGGCGTAGTCGTATGCTTCGATGGCGTGTTCAAAATTTTCTGTTGAGAAATATGCTTCTCCCAAGTTGAACCAGGCGATGTCGTTGAAGGGGTTATTATCAACAAATTCGAGGTAAAATTTTATGGCATCTTCCTGTGTTCCCGTTATTTCGTGGCAAAAGTCGAGGTCGTTCAGGGCGTATTCGTTGTCGGGGTTGATGAGCAACGCCTTCCGCAGCCATTCTATGGCGGGTTTGAAGTTGCCCTGCCGTTCATATTCTATGGCGATGTGCATGGTGGCGGCTTCTTCAAAGTCTTCATCTTCACACGCTTTCATATATTGTTCGATGGCTTTCATGGAAAATCCTTGTTGGCTTAATATTTGTCCGTACACCATATAAAACTCCGGGTTTTCGGGGTCAACGGTTTCAACCTGATGCAACAGTTTCAAAGCCATGTCGGGTTTTCCGGCAAGGGAGAAGTAGCGGGACTTTTTCAGTTTGAAGCAGATTTCATTGGGATATTGACGCATCGCCATTTGAATGGCTTTCAATGCGTTTTCCAAGTTCATAAAATCAAGATGATGGTCAATAATGATTTCAAACTCCTCTGCATCAAAGAAACAAGGATCGCCGTCTCGAATCATTTTGTCGAAACGGTCAACCAAATCCTGCTCTTCGGCATACTCATTATAAGGTTCGTCTTCTGTCATAAATCCGGCGCGAAAATACGCATTCCCATTGAATTATACGTAATTTTTTTTATATTTTTTCAACAGTTTTTTATCATTGTTTCAAAACAACTTCAAAATCCTTTGATGGGAAGAAGTCGTATTTCTCCCAATAGTAAACATTATCTTTCTGTGAATCAGGCGGATACGAGATGTCTTCAATGAACAATGAGTCGTGAACAGTGAGGGTATATTGCACCTTTTGCAACGGTTTTCCCCATGCTTTCGTGGAACGTAGAATATAAACGTTGTTTTTCAACAAAGTTTGTGTGTAGGAGATGTTGATATAAACTGTGTCAAGTGGTTGTATTTCAAGTAGAAACGCGATGCCTCTGTTCATATTGCGGTAAGGGGCGTTTTTGTTGTAGGAAAAATTGTAAACCTGTAGAATATCAATGGAATCTATTCCAAGTGCAAACGGAAAATGAAATTCCTGCCGCACTTCCTGCTCGCTGTTATTTGTAAAAACATAGACGCCATTAGTCTCAAACCCCGTTTTCCCAATGGTAAAATCAATATATTCTTCAATAAACGACACTTCCCTCTGACCGAAAAGATGAAAGGGAAGTATGAATAAAACGTATATGGTTAAAAATAATCTCATTATTGTCCGATGATTAGGCGGGTGGCGTACTGTGTTTTATTGTTGAATTTGAAATTCACGATGTATATTCCGTTTGGAAGCGAATGAGATAGGGCGATGGCACCGGTGTTGTCGGTGATTTTCCGTTGATAGACAATACGCCCGTCCATTGCGATGATTTCCATTTGACAATCAAGCGATTTCACCGGAACGCCAACTTCATATCGCAACTCCTGTCCGCCTGACAACGGGTTGGGATATATGCGAATGGGGGCGTTATCGGGTCGCGCCATCTCGTCCATTCCAACGTAATCTTCCAATAAATAAATATCCACCTCGTGGATAGCATCGGGTTCTATATCAATTTCAATGGGTTTGATTTTCATCACCTTATGCGAAAAATATATGTAATCCCTACTCAGACGATTAGCCGGCATGTTGATGGAATATGAACCGGCATCAAGAAAAACGGGTGAAATATAATAATAGGAAAATGTTATAGGTTCATTTGACTGCACCGGTCGTCCGTCTATGTCATAAATTTTCCCCGTTATTTTTCCGTACATTTTTGAGGTATTATTAGGTTCACCCATCGTCGGTTCATTTGTCTTGGCATAACCATATATGTTATATTCATAGTACATAAATCCCAAGGATCCAATGGATTGCCACTCAAAAGGCGCACTAACTTTCGCACCCGAATAATTTCCAAATATCAAATCAGTTGTAATGTAATCAATCCTATCCATATAGTCCAAATATTCCATAATTACAGTTACTTTGTCGCCCAACGGATTGATGTTCAAATCGGATTTCATGCTATCGCGCGTCAAAACGAAACGTTCATTACAGAGTTCATCGCTACAATCATCCCAAATGGGAAAATAATTTGACTCGGCACTCCCCGAAGCGGAGGCAACCGTCAAACTCAGAATAGTGTATTTTTCATCACCGTAATGGAGACTGTAACAATATAATTCCAACATCCAGCCCTTCTCGGCGTCAAACATGATTTCAGAAATTGTTATGTCTATGGGAGGTAACGGATTGGCTACCAAGCATTTCATACTCAACAGCACGCAAACTAATAAAACAACAAGTTTTTTCATATTTTAAATTTTTAATGATTTATTTGAGGGCAAAGGTACGAAATAATTGAGAATGGAGAATGTTTTTTTTCTTTTACAAAAAAAAAGAAGGCACCATCTGGTCAAAGGCACCTTCTAAAGTATGAAAAAAAATTTATTATTTATACTTCCTCAGAAGGAGAAGTATCTGAATTAGGGGTTCCTTGTGGAACTTCTTCTGCGGCGGGCGTTTCTTCTACCGGTGCTTCTACGACAGGTGTTTCTTCCACAACGGTAACTTCTTGTACGGGTTCTTCTACAACGGGTGTAACTTCATCTGTAACAGGGACTTCCGGCGTTGCTTCCGTTTCCTCTTTTACTGCTTTTTTAGCCTTTGTAACTCTTGGCTTTTTCTCGGCTTTTTCAACCTTCTCGGCTTTCTCTGTTTTTTCGGCTTTTTCTGCCATTTTTTTCAGTTTAGCCTTTTCACCTTCGAGCATCTCTTCTTTCAGGGTAGCCAAAACGCCAAAGTCTCCCAAAGTGGTCTTTTCTATGTTGTCTTTCAGACGCTTAACGGCTTTTTGTGTCGTCATTTCTTCTGCGTCTTTTTCGCTGTCTTCTTTTGCTTTTGCTACTGCCATCAGGTCTTCATAAACTTTCGCGTGAGATACGATGATTTTTTTGTTTTCTTTGGAAAATTCGATAACTTTAAAATCAAGTATTTCACCTTCTTTGGGTGCTGAGCCATCTTCTTTGCGGGCATGGCGCGTTGGTGCAAAGCCTTCAACGCCGTATGGAAGCATAATCAGATAGCCTTTTTCATTGATTTGAGCCACTGTTCCTTGATGGATTGAATCTACGGCAAAGACCGAATCGTAAGTATCCCATGGATTTTCTTCGAGTTGTTTGTGTCCGAGACTGAGACGACGGTTTTCCATATCAACATCTAAAACCAAAACGTCAATCTTCTCCCCTACTTTTGTGAATTCGGCGGGGTGTTTGATTTTCTTCGTCCATGAGAGGTCGCTGATGTGTATCAAGCCGTCAACACCTTCTTCGAGTTCCACAAAAATACCGAAGGTGGTAAAGTTGCGTACGGTGGCAACGTGTTTGCTCGAAATGGGGTATCTTTCGGTGATATTTTCCCATGGGTCGGGCATGAGTTGTTTGATTCCCAACGACATTTTACGGTCGTCGCGGTCGAGGGTCAGGATAACGGCTTCTACTTCGTCGCCGACTTTCATAAAGTCTTGTGCGGTACGTAGATGCTGGCTCCACGACATTTCCGAAACGTGAATCAAACCTTCTATTCCGGCTGCTATTTCGATGAATGCGCCATAGTCGGCAATGACTACTACACGTCCTTTTACTTTATCGCCTACTTTCAGGTCTGCGTCGAGTGCTTGCCATGGATGCGGCGTTAATTGTTTCAATCCCAACGCGATACGTTTTTTGGTATCATCGAAATCAAGGATTACAACTTTTATCTTTTCGTCTAACTGAACGACTTCTTCGGGGTGGTTGATGCGTCCCCACGAGAGGTCGGTAATATGAATCAAACCGTCAACACCGCCTAAGTCTATGAACACGCCGTAAGAGGTGATGTTTTTCACGATGCCTTCCAGTACCTGTCCTTTTTCGAGTTGGGCGATGATGGCTGCTTTTTGGCTTTCTATCTCGTCTTCGATCAAGGCTTTATGTGATACTACGATGTTTTTGTATTCGTGGTTGATTTTTACAATTTTGAACTCCATGCTTTTTCCGACGAAGATGTCGTAGTCGCGTATGGGTTTCACGTCTATTTGTGAGCCGGGTAAGAATGCTTCAACACCGAATACATCTATCACCAAGCCGCCTTTTGTACGCCATTTCACCAATCCGGTGATGATTTCGTTGTTGTCGTGCGCTTGATTGACACGCTCCCAACTACGCAATGTGCGTGCTTTTTTGTGCGAAAGCATGAGTTGTCCGGTGGCATCTTCCTGACTTTCTACATATACTTCAATGGTGTCACCCACTTTCAGTTCTTTGTTGTAACGGACTTCCGAACGTGGAATCATGCCATCGGATTTGAAACCGATATTGATGATGACTTCGCGGGCTGATATTGAAACTACCTTACCGTCAAGTACTTCGTGGTCGTTGATGCTTTTCAACGTTTTGTCGTACGCATCTTCCAAATGCGAACGCTCGTCTTTGGAATAAATCTCGTTGCCTTTTCCTGCTGCGTCCCAATTAAAATCATTGGGGTTGTGGAGAAAGGGCTTGTGCTTTTGCTTTTTTTCTTTGTAAACCGGAATCTCGTTCGGTTTTTCGTCGAAATCGAAGGGTTCGGGTTCGGGTTGGGGTTCAACTGTTTCAACAGTTGGCACTGTTTCAACAGGTTGGATTTCTTCGATTGCCGTCTCTTCAACGGGTTGGGGTTCTTCAACCATCGGTGTTTCTTCGATTACCGTTTCTTCAACCGGTTGTTCTTCTTCGGACGGATAATTATCCGTCCCTACGACGGGTTGTTGTTCCGCTTCAACCATCGGTGTTTCTTCGATTACCGTCTGGGGTTCTTCGGACGGATAATCATCCGTCCCTACGACGGGTTGGGGTTCTTCTTCTGACGGATAATTATCCGTCTCTACAATGTTTGTATCGGCTTCCGCCGCTACTTCTTGTGTCTGCTCTTGAATTTCTTGCTCGAGAGCATCATCTTTTAAGGTTTCACTCATTACTTTTTTCCCTTAATTATGACAGTGTTAACTGCCGGATTTGACAATAAATTTACTACTCTTCCCGACTTTTAAAATCAGGGGGGCAAAGGTACGAAAAAAAATAATTGAAAATGGAAAATTGAGAGTTGAAAATTGTTTTTATCTTTTTCTGTCAATTCGCAGTCAATATCATTTTTTTAAATTCGGATCCATAAATTAATTTATTTGTGAAATATTCAAATCAGCCAATTGGATAACCATTACCTTATATGGCGATAAAAATGATAACGAATTGGGTCGGTCGGTAAAATATCTTGGATAGAAACGCTCCCATTGTCGTGCGTCATCATCGGTTGGCGCATTGATTGCGATAAATTTGTTGATTTCCATTCTACTCGTACCGTTGTCGCACAAGAATATGTGTGATTTTTCGTCCAATTTGGGCAAAATCTCTGCTATGAATTTCGAGTCTGCATCCAAGAACTCATACCGCACAGTCTGATTGCACAGATATGAGTAGATGTCAAAGTTTTTTATAAGCACTTCCAATTCTCTTACACAACTCTCTTTGATAGCGTCTTTACATTGTTTGAGGTCTTTCTTGCTAATGGTTTCATTTTCTATACGTTCTGAAAAGTCAACGATTTTCTCGCACAATGATATATGTTCCGTAATGACTCTCTTGTATGTTTCGAAATATGTGTCCAGGTCTTTATTTTTCAATAAAGAAATAAATGGCAATTGCGTGTTAGCATCTAATTGATTTATGGTTTTGCTTTCTTCAGAATACCACGCCTTTAAATTTGATAAAAAAGATGAAGTTGCGTTGTATTTGGCTGTAACAGCCGATTGTAATTCAAACAATTTGGTTAAAAAATGACCTGCAATGTGCATTTTTAGATTTATTTGAACAAGTTCATTTACCTTGTTTGCTTTTCGTATGGCAAGTTGTTCCAATTCTTCGTCAAACCCGAGTTCCAATTCTCTGCGTTTTTTCTTTCGATATGGGAAGTATAAGAACAGTGAACTAACAATAGCCGTTACTACGCCGAAAGAATACCAAGTGTATTTCCAAGCGAAAACCCGCCAACCTACAAAATAGGCTAATAAAAAAACAACGACGACAATAGCAGCCGCCATCAATGAAAGTTTTATTTCTGTTTCCCGTGTTTGTTTGTCAAATTTATCTAATTGCTTGTACTTCTCCGTTCTTACTTTTTCACGGCTTTCTCCTATATTTTGAATTTCCTTTGCTATTCGTTCTTTGGTTGAATTTCGCAAACTCGATTGCTTATTTGGATTTTTGAGCAATTGTTTTAATAACTCATAACTCGCTCGCAACGAATTGTAATCGCTTTCATTTTTTCTTAGCAAAAGATGTTCTTCTGATATTAAATTATTTGTTATTGCTAAACGAATCGCAATATCTGTCTCATCAAATCTAAGCACCGATTTTGATTTTTTTATCAATACCGAATATTTTTCCGCTGTTTCAATCTCGGTAATAGCCGCTGCAAAAGGGACTAAATTTTCGTCGGTCATATATGAATATGGCATATAGCAATAGCCGTTATCTCCAAAATCGGTACCCCATGAATTGCGAACAATAAACAGTTTATTTTCGTCGCTGTATCCACAGACAACCATTGCATGATGGCGGTGTTTGTTTTCCACGTTTTGAACTGTTTCCAATTCTTCTTGCGTGGGCAATGAAACGATCCCCTTGTGCCCTTGCCCGAATGAATCGTAAAGCACCGCACATATGGCAACGGGATAACCATCTTCCAAAGCCGATTTCAAATCGTTTATGTTACGTTTCACATTTACCGCTTTTCTTACACGACGCAAAAGCGCATCGTCAAATGCTTCTTCAGTTGGCGATGTGGTAAAATCATTTTCGCTGTAAGGCATCAACGACTCTTCGCAAATACCAAATTCCATCAATGCTTCAATGGCTAAATGATAGATGCTCCCCTCGTCTAAGTGTTCTTTTCCTGCTTTTTTTCGTGCATTATAATAAAGGAACGCTTCACTCAAATCGGTTTTTTGGGCTTTATTACTTTTCAAAATATACTCGTAAATTGAAGCCAAGACATGAGCGGTACAGGAACCTTGTTGTCCCTGGCTTTTAATGTTGGTGAAATTTTCGCGTAAATCGATCGAGGCTACATTGGCTACGTGAGGCACGTAATCTTCGTTCAAAGGTATTTCCTCAATTTTGGGCAACAAACGGAATTTGTGTTCGCCAAAAACATAAAATTCTCCTTCGACCAAACATTTTTTAGATTCGGAAATATTTCCGATTTGCGATTCCATTTTTTTCCGCTGTGATTCCAAGTCGCGAACATAACTCATTCGCCGTTGCATTTCGAGACGAAGTTTTTTCATGTCGTTTAACGGGTAGATAACAGGCTCGTTGTTTTTCGATAGTATTGCTTTATTGGCTTGTTCCTTTTCTTCGTCGGTATATTCGTACCTCCCTTTGCCCTGATAGAGTAGTGCATTATTGGCATTGATGAATACGTTCATCGCTTCGGAATCAAGATCGTCGAAAATTAATGTATTGTCATCAAAAATAGTATTGACAAAAAGTTCATCATCATATCCCAACAAGGCAGTAAGTATCGCACGTTTTACGGGAATGGATATTTTTTTATCTTTGATAATGGTATCGCAATCGCTACCGATTTCATTCAATTTTGCATTTAATAGTGGGGCAACTTCTGCGACTATATGGTTTTCTTCTTGTTTTTTGTCCAAACGAGGTAATACTTCTTTTTTGAAAAAGTCGGACAATAAATATATGCGGTCTTTCAAAATATCTTTTGACTTGTTGAATGCAATATTGATATCAACCGCTTCTTTCTGAATACCTTCGCGTTCCATTGCAAACTGATAGGCTTTGTGCAACAAGTATTCGATAAAATAATATTTATCAAAATGTAATACCGACAGACCGAAAGATTGTAATTCCTTTTCAGATTCTCGGGGAAGCGGAAAGACAATCTGATAATTTTCAACACACGTCATTGCAAATTCGCCGAGTACGCGGACAAATGAATCATGGTTGAGATTTAGTGAGATCCCTCGAGTTTGTGTGTTTTGCATAACAAGAAAATGTTCTACATTATCTTGATTTTCGTTCCGGTATTTTACAATTTCTTGAATAGTTGTTTTGGATTGAAGTTCTCTTACTTTTTTTTGCTGAGCGGTTGTTTCATCTTCTGCGTGAATTACGCTTGCCAAATCGGACGTAAAACCGACCAAATCAATATGCATAAGCCTGTTTTTTAACGATTTGAGCCAAGCAATCAATGTTTTTGCCTGTTCCCAAAATTCTGCCTCATAGAGTGAAATATATAGGCATAAGTGCAATTCCGAATAATCTCCTACATTGCCACTCGTTATGGTACTTGCGCACAACCGATCAAAATAGTGGCTTACCGCATCTTCCTTATCGGCAGACCGAAATGTTTCTTTTACAAGTTCTACGCTGTAAAGGTCGTTTAAGCCCGAAATAAATTCGTCGGTATGCCCGATGCTCAGTTCTACTTTCGACAGCGTAACATCGCCATTGAGGTTCTGATCCCAATGAATTGCATTAAAATATGGGGGGATCGGTTTTTCTCCATATTTTATCACATATTTTTTCAACTCCTGTATGGTTTGAGCAAAGTGTTGCCCAAACATTATATTAATGGAATGACGCATAACTTAGATTATAATGAAGCCAACAGTTTATTTTCGATATATTGCAATTCTTCTTCGATCAAAGTTGCAATTTTTTCGTAACCTTTCTTTTGGATTGTTTCTTTATTTACTTCACATTGAGCAAATTCATCAAAGTAGTTAGCTCGAACAGATTCTACCATTTTTTTCGTAGCAGCCTTGCCGTCCGCATTGATTTTTTCTTCAATCTTATCGGTATATTGCTTACGAATATTTGAAATATTACGTTTGAATTTTTCATACGCTTTATCACGTGTGGCTTCACCGGTCGAAATCCAATAATCTTTCAATGCCTTGCCGTTTTTCCAATCTTGGTACCAGTATTTCTTTTCGGCAAACTTAATGAATCCGAAAATAAACCCTTTGACCCAATATTCAATATCATCGTCAACTTTGGCTTTGGGCAATAATCCAAAATCTTCATCTCTCATTTTCTCAAAAATATTGGCGTCAAACCCCGAAAAGGTGGTACAGTTATCGTATTCATATCTATACGATTCTATAGAATTAATGGCAAAAGCAGGTACAACGCCTTCTTGGCGGTACAAAATCACCTTGTCGTTTCTGCCGGTGGTAATAAAACTTACATCTACATCGGCTGGCTGCAATTTTTTAAAAACATCGTTTCTTGTAAAACGACTTGATGTTACATCGGGCAAACCCACATAATAATATCTATTAATTGCTTGTTCCAATACTTTTCCGTTGGCAACCGTATGACCTCTCCCGTTGATTTTCAACAATGGTTTTGCTTTTTCGGTAGCAATACGAACCATTTCTTTAAATTCGTTTCCGTCTAATGTCTCCAATACACAGTCTATTGTTTTACTCTCCCAGTTTTTGGCATCGGGCAATTGTTTCGTATAACTCAGCAAGGCGTCGTGAGTTGCTTGCGAATCGCCTAGTTCGTACAAGTTTTCGGTAGGCAACGAGGCTATAAATTCACCGATCAAAATGGTACTATCGTCAATTTTGGTTTCGGTTCCTTTCGACAAGTCGATTTCAAAAACGTTTGCACGTTTTTCTACATCATTTTGAATGGCGCGTATTTTATCCTCTAATTCCCTGCTTACTCTTATCAACGTTAGTTTTATCGTATTAACTTTGTTGTATTCGTCATCAATTGCATTTCTCAAAGCGGTATAAACTTTATTGGCATAATCGCGACGTTTGATTTCGATTCGTGCAACAGCCACATTTCTAACGGCTTCTATAGTATCTTCTTTTGCCTCTTCAATGCGTTTTTTCCTTCCGGGAACAAGAAAACTTTTCCCATCCCAATGTCGTAAATTTTCGATTGCCACTTTTACGGTATTTTCCAATATCGGAAGTTTTATCTTGAAATCTTCAATTTCTTCGGTCATTTCGCCGGAAAAAATCTCCACTTGCCTCAAAATATCTTCGAGTACCGACAGGGTTGTTGTAACACAACATTCACCCTTGTTAATGCGGTCAATTACTAAATTGTGCAAGCCATCTTTTACCGTTTTTAGTATGGTCTCCAATTTAGCGTTCAATTCGTTATCGGTAGAAATTACGGAATTGTAGTATGTTTGAATCTCATAATCGGTTTGTTGTGTTCCCACATCCGATAAGGGAAATCTCGGTTCTTTATCGCAAATTTGATTAATCAAATTATCATTTCCGTTGTTTTCACGGATGTTGATTTCAGGACTGTCTATCCAATTATTGGCGATAGCGTTAGCGTCATCATTAGCATTCAATATTCGTTGAATAATACGATTCGCTGCTTTGTTCGCATATATATTGGCAAGGTCGTATCCTTTGAATACTATTTCGCACGCACCGATAGACGAAACCCATGCTCGTTTATTACCCACATCTAACGCACCTTCCGAAATAGTCTTTTCTACGTTATCATTTACGCTCGAAACTTTGTCGGCGATTTTTCCTGACGAAGTAAAAAGTGTGAGTGCAATCATTTCCGTCAGTTGATTGATATGTTCAAAAGTTATATTCGACTCATTTTTATTATCAATCAGGTTGATTGCCGAAAAGGGCATATCATTCGTCCGGACTGTTTTACCGGAATATTTCAACTCAATTTCGGAACTCGATGGGTCGAGGTGCATCAAATAATCGAGGTCCTTTATAGCACCCAAAGCATTTGATTTTACTTTTGCCATGGCGGTTCCCGTGCGTACCATTGTGGTGAACACATCCGGTAAAACGGCATATCCAATTAGATTGACAGTGTCTCTTCCTGCAATATTACGAATAAGATAGGCAATATCAATAAAAGTGCCGCAACCCGTACCGCCGCACAACGAAAATACCAAATGAATATCGTCTTTGGCACTGTCCATGTCCAATTCATATTTTTTAGAAGTAATTATGCCATGATTCCGTATCTTGTCGATTGCGTTCTCTATCGCGCTAATAATGGTGGGGGCGTGAATAATCACCGCCAATCTGCCATTCGTACGAATTTGTCCCGCGCCCTTGTCCAAAGTGGTAATGCCTCTTTCGTTTTCCTTTGGCAACCATGATACCAAATCTTTATTATCGGGATTGGTAAAAAAACTTTTAGGGTTTGATACCGAAATCGGTTTTTGTTCGTTTTTTTCCAAGCGGATTTCGCCAACTTTAGAGTCCAGTGTCTCGTTGTAGGATTTTCCATCTGTATCAATCCCCAAGAAACCAATCATCGGCGGGACTTCGCCATAGGTTTCCATATACATTTTTTTTGTATGAAGAATCGCGTTCATACCTGTTCCACCCAATCCAATGTAAAGGCTTCTACGTAGTTTTATCTTTTCCATAAAAAAATATTTTTAATTTATTTTTAATTTTACAATTTTACTCGTGTCATTATTTGTGATTTCTACATCGGCACCGACAGCAACCGTACTGCTCGGCGAAACGATAAAACCGCGTGGTGGACGTACTCGCACCGATTTTTTATTTTTGGGAACGATTTCCATATCTTGCTCCCAAAATTCGTTTTGTACAAACGCGATTTTCCCCATAAAAAATCGGCTGATGAAAGTTTGACGTTGTTTTGTTCTTGAACAAATAATTTTGGTGTAACCTTTTATTCTTAAGGTTTTCATTGCTTCAGGATAAATGACATATAATGTTTTTACTTTAAACGTTTCAAACATCAACGGTTTTAATACAATGACCCAAACGAGAATTAATGCCACGACAACAACCAAGAGCCAAAACAAAATTTTTGCCAAAGGATTCCACACTTTGTTTTTTTTTACGCAGAAGCCATCTGTCAATTCCAAATAATCTATTCTATCGAGTCCACTCTTTCCTTTTTCACGTAAATAGAGTGTATGGTATCCATTTCGGGCTTGTTCCGTAAACTCAATACCCAAAAGGACTTCTTTTTCCGAAGTTTTGATTTTTAAAATGTTATTTGGACATTCTTTGCCATCTTTTTTCAATACAATTCCTTCGGCACGAATAAATGCACCATTCGCATCTTTTTCTACAATTTCAAACTCAATATCGTTTGCTATTAATCGCTGTGCATTATCGTTAAAATCAAATATAAGTGTTTGTTCCATTACTATCGGTTTATACCGATAGAAAAGGAAATTTGAATAGTACTTGGTTTCGCCCCAAAACGTTCCTTTGCTATTTTCCGCACAGGACGAGAGCAATACGGCAATAGTTACCGCTATCAGTATTTGTATGTTTTTCATTTTTTAATACTTATTTTTAATGTTTTTTCGGGCTTATTGATTAATTCCAATTCAATCTGGGACTTAGTCAAATATATAATTTTCCCTGCCGTTTTTATAATTTCATCTTTGTTAATCAACTCTATTTGTAAAGGCAATCGTGTTGTTTCGGGTAATTGGTTCTCCTGTAATGAAGCCTCGGTTTGATACTTCATGTCAAACGTTATTTTGCCATCTTTTACAATCACCTTTTGATTGATGTTTAAAATGCTGTCTTCTGCTGTTACCAACACCCCAATATTGTCCGGCAAGACTATGCTTCTTTTGTAGGTCAAAGGAATTGATGCGATTTTGTCATCTTTTACATTGATCTTTACCAAATCGGCAGGCTGTAAATCAACCATTTGTATTCCCAACTTATCTGTCCATTCAATACCGGTTTCTTTATCAATTTCATTTTGAAGATCTTTATCTACACCCTCTCCCAACATCACATATAGGCAGTATGCAAAATTTCTTTCTGCATATTGACTCCAAAGTTGTATCCATTCTATCAGTTTTTCTTTTCCGCCATATTTATCAGATTGAACCCCGTCTGTCAAAAGCACAAGAAGATTGTTTTTATCAGACGAAATAATACTGGTCTGTACTCTTTCCATCGGGCGCACAATGTTTGTCCATGAACACCCTTGCTTGGGATATCTTTCGATTTTTTGAATAATATCCCGTTTCCCCTCAACATCGGCTTTTTCTCGCCATTCGTCTAAAATATCTTCTTGAAAAGGCAACACGACGATTTCCGTGCTTTCATCAGTAATACTTTCAATATCTTGTATTAGAAATTTTCTTACTTCGTTGTAAATATTCTTTCCGCTGGGATCGCTATCGGCACTGCCGCTCACACACCTTTCGCCATGCATCGACAACGTTACGTCCCACAAATAAATACGACGTTGTGATTTTGTCTGAGCAAAAACTACTGTCGTCGAAACGAAACATAATAAGGCAAATAATATTGTTTTTTTCATCGTTTTAATAAATTTATATTTAAATTTGTATTGTATTCATCCATCTCCCTTATTCATTTTTTTGCAATTCGGCGGCAAAGGTACAACTTTTTTTATACGAAACAATCAAATAAAAAACTTTTTTTGCTACGAATTGGAAGCAATAAAAAAATCCCCCCAAATTTTTGAGGGAATTTAACTTTTTCCGGTCTAATTTCGGTGGGCGAATTAGGCTGCGAGTTTTTCGTTGTACAGTTTGTTTACTGCATTTTGTTGGTACAAAAATTTGCAGAACACAACAAGGTACATGATACCGAGCGTAAGACCTCCCAAAAGGAATAAGGTCAGCAGGTAGGTACCGATTGTCAAAACCGGAGGTTTGCCGTTCCTTTGCAGGAAGTCGCCACGTCTGCTAATCAGCGTTGCTTGCCATACGATACCATAGATACCTAAGGTAACGATCGACAGCAGAATATACCC
>Ga0123353_10005346_pt1 | contig 16826 bp, 8 predicted proteins | sample TergutLab28metaG_3_FD_92763 | JGI IMG/M metagenome (GOLD analysis project Ga0123353, IMG submission 92763) | Labiotermes labralis P3 segment gut microbial communities from Petit-Saut dam, French Guiana - Lab288 P3 | ecosystem: Host-associated > Arthropoda: Insects > Digestive system > Gut ...
CATCACTCATCGCATTGTCACCATACACTTGACAGATCTGGTGATGAATCTCACTTGGTAGCACATTCCTAGCGTTCAAAAAACGAATTACAGACCGTATTTCACAGTCGGAGGCCCCTTCAATTGTCTTAAACATGTTTAACGCACAGGAACAAACATAAAAATAACACGAATTTCACGAAAAGGCGTCTGTGGCTTCTCAATTTATAGAGGAAGTCACTGCACATGAGCAAAGTGACAGTCTCGAGGATGCGCGATAGATATGCGCAGACGGCACTTACTTTCCGAATAACCTACGTATTTCACCGCCTTATGGTTTAAACACTGAAGTTTGGCAGTTTCCCATCTACAACCTTTTTATGCACTCGGTCCACTACCAACACATACGAGAAGACCTCAAACTGTCGAGTCTGAGGAAAGGTTCATATGTTATGCTGAGTATTGTAATTTGCTAGCTACACTATTATGCTGTCTGTTGTTTTGCATGGAAATGAGAGTTGAAGAAGACAAATGTTGGGAACCGGGCGCCAAAGAAAATATTTGGACATGGGGAATATGAAATATGTTTATAGTGAACTGGAGAAGAGCAGTTAGTGAAGTTTCACAGTGCCGTGCCCTTCACTTAATGTCGTAAGGGTCAGTTGGGTGGTATGTGTAGGTAACAAGGGGCGCAGCACTGTCGATGAAGGTGTACAAGGAACCTACATACACTGAATGCTGCGTTTCAAAACCGACCATCCTCCGCACGTTTTGTCAACCAAGCCAAGGACATGCGTCAAGAATGGTATGATTTCATCGACTAGATTCAAAATATTACAAGGAACCTTGCTCTCAATGTATATCTTCGTCGTTTCGCTGACTCTTACTGCCATACCGTGGAAAATGGTCATCCTTCTACAGATAAAACACCTCTTGGCGTAGATGTCTTCCCCTGCGTCAGAGGCACGTCGAAAAATTTTCGACGCACTGGGAACAGTTTCCTGTGTGGGTCGCTGATGACTAGACCGAGCAAGCATATGCAGGATACGAGACAATGTGTGAACGGCATCCCCTGTGATTGTGGTAGGTGCTGTTCTGGCGAAACAGGTAGACCACTTTGCGTGCAAGGCAACTTCGAGCACGTAAGTCTATTGAAGAGATCGAAAGTGAACAGGCATCCCGCGGGTAAAGCGGCCGGGGCGTGACGCTAACCACGAGTTACTATAAAATATCCAATATTAAAAAGGCCTGGGGCTACAGGCTGTCCACTGTGTCGTGTACCTGAGCTTGGCAGCTTCATCGCACTGAAATCCTGCATCCGCCGGGAAATACCGTGAAAGCTTCCATGCTTAGGAACACAATAAAGAGATTCTACATACCTCCGCGAGAATAAACTGCCAATAGCGCGGTGCACTGTCAGTCCTTTACCCTACATAAAACCTAGCTCCCATGGTTCACAAATGTTATTTGAAATGCGTTTTGGTCTGGTAAATTGCGCGTTAAGACCGGCTCTGCGGGGCCAACCCAGCTTCTTACGGAATGGACAGGCCTTCCTGATTATTCTTTATCCAGAGGTAAATCGGCCGGGGCGTAAAGCTAGCCACCCGCCTCCATCTAACACCGAGGATAATAGAAGCCTGAAGTTGTATCTTCGCAGTAAGTCCAGGTTCCTCAGTGTTCTGTAGTGCCAGTAAGTTACCTTACTACAAATGTATCCTCCAATAATTGTTCGTAATTTTTGTTTGAAATACGTTCTGATTTGACGCACAACGGAAGTACTTAATCGATTGCGCAACGCGTGATCTGTAGCGCAGTAGATATGTATGCGCAATGGGTGACCCTGCGAAGAAATGCAATACGCTATACAGCAAACAACGAACACAAGACACTGTGGCCTTTTGCGGTATTTACATTTCCAATCCTGTATCAGTCAATGCCAAATTGTAACAACATACGAGAAACCGATTCCTTGGAACTATAACGCATATCGTGGTTCGGAAACTTGGACGTGAGATAACCGGTTAAGATAGCAGTTACATAAGGACTCACCATAGCCGAATGGACAGCAGTGTGCTGCAGCAACAGCCTTACAGCAAACTTGTCGTCTTGAACAGGGATATGTCCTACCTACAGGAAGACTGAAGCTGAAGGAAGTCCACACAGATCCGCCAGCGATGATATAACTTATATTGTAAATCACGAAAAGAAGAAACCCAGAAATTCCCGAAATACACAATGTATAAAGTGTCGGACTGGCTGCTGAAAACACACTGGCTCCCTTCAATGGGGGATCCTTTCGGGAATTCGTCAGGATAACCGGCGCAAGGGCGGGATCACGCCGTGTCCTCACAAGAAGGAAAAACCTGGAAGCAGAGTCCTTTCACAGAATCGGGGCCTCCTGTCACAGCATGAAGCTACCGGCCGATATGCGCATACAGTAACTAACTCCTTGGAACTGTCTTTGTTGAAATGTACTAACGTACTTTTATTAAACTGGGCAATGAGAAGTAGCAAATCTTGTCAGAGCAGAAGGACGCGTTCTTAGGCTGCTATAAAAATACAACAGTCTCGTGTCACGATACGCGATATGACGAATTCGCGCACGCGGAGAGCAAAAAAAGGGAAGTACTCCAGTATCGCGATTGGGCGAAGGTCTGACATCTCCCTCATTAATAAAGGTACCTTATTAAGGCCCATAAAAGAGCAGGATTTTGTGAACAAGGTATGAACCTTCGGCTTCCACAAAATGTGTGAAATTTCTGGACCAGAACTGTGCAATAAATAATCTGCACCACCTAGTCAGAATGATAATATTAAATGAGATTCCAATACTTACACAACCACGAGTCGTTTACAAGATTCAGCAAATACTCCCAGCCCTAATGCAATAAGGGTACTGCATACGTGCGTGGACTCGAAGTGACACAATGTATCCGCCATGTTCAATTCCTCGACGGCCGAAAGATGTACTGGGGAGATCAATACGAGGCCCCCCGTTATTTTCTGGTGTCCGCGGGGAATTTGTCCTCGCCAAGCTATGACGAACAAAGCAAAACTCTGATTTCATGCGTCTCTACCGTTGCCTCTACCCCTTCGATATAAGAGTCAGATGAATCCAACCCCATGCCCAGTTTAAGGTCGTCGTCATTCTTATTCCCCAGCCACAACTCGATCTAACAAGTTCTCTCTTTCCTTCAGATTTTCTCGGCAAGATCTTGTCCTATATGTATTCGTTTTCTGTCTCAGGCGTGCCACATTCCTCCTTGACTTCATCACCCATAATATATGGCTCGGAGTACGTACAAGCCGTGAAGCTCCTAATCACGCGAATTTTCCCCAGACTCCTGTTACTTCCTCCCTCTTAGTTGCAAACTGGTTCCCCCGCGACCCTTTCTCAAACACCCCCTCTCCATTGTTCTCTTAACCTTCCATAGCCGTACCTAACAGGCAAAATAACAGTTAATTTTATTTTAATCTCCAGGTTCTTAGCTAGCTGGTGAGAAGACTTAAGATTCTGACCTAAATCTCTTAACAAATATGCCCAACTTACCTCAAAGCCAAAATCCGAACACGTTGTCAGTGGTTTTAAAAAACCTTTCCCTTCCTCAAAAATTAAAATACAGGAACCCTTATATAAGGATCCCAATTCATTTTTTTTTACGAAAAGCTATTACTTCGATTTGGCCTAGATACTTTAAAGTCCGCGCAGATCTCACGAATATTTTAGGCTCTGCCAGCCGTCAGCATGTTGCTACTTTCAGTTCCACAAAATATACCCCTCAATAAATGCTGTTCATTGCAAAATAATGTCCTCAAATCTTATAGATATTGGCTTTTGTAATAACTGACTCTGTAGCCGAATAAATAATACAGACGGCCGGCCTTTTTATTGCTTCCCAGGCTTATGCTCTCCTCGTAACACAGCCACTGTACCTGGCCAAACGTCGAATATCAATCCTCTGAAGCACCTAAGAGTATTTTACAATTCAATTCCTATTCATAACTCACAATGCATCTCCATTAAAAGGACCGATCGGTCAATGCTATTCATGCAACCAATTGCGTTTATTTTAGGAATTACACGTAATCCAGTAATACGCTCTGGTCTAAATGCATGCCTCTTGAATGCTTTATTACAGAAAATGGGATCGTCATGAAGATTCTCATCCACAGCAGGCACATCTATGATTTCGTACTAAAACTAAGCTTCAAAGAATCAAGGACAAATGCTGTTGTCATATAAATTTTCTCTTAGTCAATTAAGAGCAAGGGTGAGTGGGAAAATAATCAGTGTTCGACTCGATCTTGCAATAAATTAAAACTCACTCCATGGAGCAGTCCTGGAGAAGCTAATCGTTCCTAGGCTAGTCAAGAAATTCCCCGCATTTTATGGAACCCCAAGGTTCAACACAGTGTTCTGAAGAGCCCAACATTTAACCCTATCCTGAGCCGGATCAATCCAATCAACCCCCCCCACAAACCCTGTATCTTGAGAGAATCTTCTTCGTATAGTTCGCTGTAAAGGGAAAAGAGTCTCTTTAATGGATGGCTATGCAGGTATGGCAAGAATTGGTAAAATATTGAAAGACGAATTAATTTAACACAATGCATCGTAAATGTAACAGTAACGCAGTTTCCTGCATCGCCGGACTAACATTCCTGAGCGCGAGTGAACTACCTCGTGCTTCTCGGACCATCCTTTTAGGCGCCATGCGTTAAGTATAGTTCAATTCGTTTTGTCTATCAAGCACCCATTCTACGATATCCAAGGTTATCACACTGAAGACCTATGTTTCGACTTCTTGTATGGACTAGCCTCGTCTTGCTTGGTGAGCTCGTTTCAGTTACTTCACGAATTTGTTACGGTTTTGTCTTACCTGCTCGCCTCTCTTGCGTGTGTCCTTATGGCCCTAAAACTTTTACTTTTGTTTCGCTACATAATATTCGAGCAGACATTTGGATATTGTGGTTACCTCATACACACACTTCTCCTGTTTGTACTGCTCGACTGTTACGTTTGCGTCCAAGCACTTATACGGATCCTTTGTTCAACTACTTATTTATGAAGCAGTAATTTAATTGCACCTTAATGTTATTCTCTATCTTAATAAGGAATTCCGTGTCTCGGTTAAGAGGACTCCGCACGTTACGACACACACAACCAGTTCTGACGTTAGTGTCCGAGATCTTCCTCACATGACACTCAAAACTTACACAACCACAGTACTTAACACCGTCTAACTAGTTCCAGATTCCGCTTTGCGGCCCAAGAACCTGGACACTGAAACGGAAAAACAGCAGCAAAGCTCATTCCTGATCTGTGCGCATTCTATGCATTTAACAGTCTAACAACATTAAAAAAAAGAACTAGAAATTTTCTTAACAAACACAGCAGCATCCACCCTAAAACGCAGTCATATTATGCGCTCCCCAATGCTATTTTTCTTGCTATCTAACAGCTTCTCTAACTCTTCAGGCCTCCCTCCCGGGGTTCCCCACGCAATCTATCCCGAATAGTGCCTGTGACTGTTTTCCCACGAGCAAAGCAGCCGGAACATGAAGCTCGCCAACTCACCTCCATCTAGTCTAGAAAATACAAATGCGTGGTGCTTTACCTCCATGTTCCCTATACACCTTCACGGAGAAGGTAAGTGAGGCTGGGGTGCAAATCTACCTTTAACCTCCGCAGGTGCATCAGAACCACAGCTTGGGAACCTATGCACTGACAGTGGAAGCGACAAGGCCGCATAGCATGTCTGCTCTGTATCCGAAATCAATATACTCTCGACACTGCAACACAAAAAATTCTGACAAACTGATCACTGTACACACTTGCTAGTTTCTTGCAACTACCAGAGGAAGGCGTCTTTCCAAACGAAGGGTTACCATTTACTGCTTTCACGAAGTACCCAGTTCGGTTCTCCGACGCATGCTTGCGGTGATTTTCCTCCGACGAATACCAGTAACGTCTAGAACAGTGGTAGTAACCGACCTAGGCCGCCCTCCCCCCTTCCTTCATCGCGTTCGCACAATGCAGCGAACCGCGCGTTAGAGTGGTTTGGAGTCCTTCAAACTCATGAGATCCTTGGTTCTCATTTCCACCCGGAGGCTGACTCTATGTATCAGTTTTTATTATTTCTTACTGAATGTTTTTAGGTAACACCATTCACAACTATCCTCCCATTTGAAGTGTTGAAAACGTGGTGTTAAACAAGCAGGAATAGAATTTACGCTACGATCCAGAGCTGTTCTGAGACCACAGCGCATCTTCGTCATTTGGTGGTATAGCTTGGCTTGATCTGTATTGGTCTGGTTGGTGCAAGTTACGGAGGATCCTAACTTGTTTCTATACCTTTACCCATGTATGTAGATCCAACTTCACACTGTAGGATTTTCTTGAGGAATCTGTAGTTATTAAGTTGGTTAAAAAATTCCGTTTTAACCCCGAGGGAATCCGAAAGATCACAACAGTATTCATGAACGCCTAACATTAATTTAACGCCGTATTTCTCCGTGTTCAGACTCCCTGCCACATTCTGTAACTGATTCGACGTCGTTAAACAACGTCTGTTACGTAACATTTTATGCCGCAAGGTCCCCGAGCAACGCTGCGATACGCACGAATATACAAGCGAACTAACACGGAACAAAACGAGGCAGTTTCACGCATAGGACGGCGCACCTACCTCAACCTTCCCCTCATAGCCAGCACCCAACTACTAATCCGAAGTTTAAAGTTTCGTGTTTAAGACTTACTCGTAGCGGTAGTCGTCGCCATCTTGGTGATTCTTGTTGATGGGTGTGAGGCCTAACGCAAGAAGAATATCGAAACGGGTCGCGGCGTCACGTTCCTCCGCCACTGCCGCATCCTCGTCTTCGCACAGTGGGGTCCTTGGTTTGCGTCCCCCGCGCTTGGAAGTGTTCACTTGTTGCTGGCGACGTGGCTGCTTCCATTTACCGATAAGAGATGGCAGGCTGATGGGCACAGCGCGGTCGGGCACGGCCCCCCGCTTGAGGCGGCTTCTGGGAGGTAGTCCCAGCAGTTCATGCTCCACGTCACGCTCATAGCTGTGGGGGGAGAAGTGCAAGGAACACACCCGCGCTGTGGCTGTGTTGAAGCTACGGCCACACACCGAAACCCAGCGACTGCGGACGTCGTCTTCTGCCGGAAACCTGTGGTACCTAACTCGACGTCCCTTGGTCTTGCGATGGTTATTCCGACACGTGGACACGGCGCACTGAGGCATCCTCTGTAGCCGGCAATGGCCGCACCTCGACTGCGTGCCAGCAGGCCGCAGCTTGCCTGCCAGCCACAGCGCTGAGCACCGCGTGACGTAAGTCGGTCGGCTGGGGGAACTGCGCTGGACCGTCCTTGAGCTCCAAAATTGCACACTGCACGTGGGTCTGGGACGCTTTGAATTAATATACCCCTCTGCGGCACAGCTGGTGCAACACGTCAATTGTGTGATATAGATGCTTTAAATTCGTATGACGTATTCTTTCTTTCTCAAGGAGTTCTAGATCAGTGTTAGGTATGCAGGCAATGTTCAAAATATCAAAGGATCTCGCCTCGAAATTTAGGACTTTCCATACATTTTTAATGGGAACATTTTTGTGCATCCTTCGGCACAAAACATGATGGAGAGTCGCATTAGTCCACCAGGATAACTGCGGTACTGTACAACGAATATGGGTGAAATTTGGTACTGGGTATCTGTACTGAACGTTGTTTTGCTCGTATCGATCCAATATGAACCTATTACGTACTTGAAGGTGACCTCTACCTCTTCACTTTCCACACTTGCTCCGTAGTAACAATACGCGGCAGCCGCAGTACAAAATACAGATCTGATCTTGGATTTACGCGTTTAAGAACATTTTTCGATGTGGTGAACATTTAGGCTAACGAAATTGCAATAAGTAATTTATGATTACCGGTACGCAGTTTATCCATGCTTTGATTAACTTTACGGCAGTACAGTCATACCTTCAATAACCGAGTACCATGTCCAAGGATGTATCCTCAAGTTTCGAAACAAATTTAAATAAACCGTGACAGTGTACTGAGCAATTAGTTTAGTAACGAAACCACCAAATGCACACAAACGTATAAAAGTATCTTATATTATTAATATAAATACTAAGTTTTAACAAAACATGGCTTAAAATACATATTGCAATACATATTGCAATACATATTGCAATACATATTGCAATACATATTGTTAAAACTTATTATTTTACACCTGTGCATCGGATCGCAGGCTTTTGTAATATCTATTTATCCATCGTCTGTAACGCACCTCCCTGAAGATGGCCACATGAACGGCCGAAACATGTAGTAGGAGTGCTATGTTTGTAATATAAGATATTTTTTTATACATATATGTGCATTTGTTGGTTTCGTTACCATATCCAAGTTAGGAAACGTACGCATAACGTAACAATAATGACATGTCCGCTCCTTTCTGTTTCAGTATCTCAGAATCCGTAAGACTGAATGAAGACAGTGATAGCCTGAAGGTCTAATGTGCACGGAATTACTCTCAAAATGAGAATTAAAACACACATGTCTTTTATCTATAGTACCCGTCATTTTTGTTCGTTTTAACAAAAATCTGAATGCGTTGACAGATTTTTGTAAAAGTATGGCGAAGTCGGTATAAGAACTTGGCTATGGGTTGGACGGTCCGGGGTTCCAGTTCCGGCAGGGGCAAGATATATTATTTTCTCCAGTTCAGACTGGCTCTGGGACCCATCCAGCCTCCTACTCAGTGGGTACAGAGAGCTCTTCCCCGAAGATAAAGCGGCCGGGGCGTCAGGCTGACGAGTCACCACCATCTAGTGCCGAGATAAAGAATAAGTTGAGCTATACCTCTAGTCGCCCACCGTTCCTTCATGGTTTGTAAAAGGACAACTTCACTTTTACATTGTAACTGTAAAATAAAAGTTGTCTCTGGTCACGCCACGACGGCATATAAGGGGAGTTAATGTACAGCTCCATTCATTCTTAACCTCGGCACTAGATAGAGGTGAGTGGTTACTACATGCTCTGTCGGCTTTGCTTCCGAGACAGATCTCAGCACCCACTGAAGAGCAGGCTGGGTGGACCCCCACAGCCTACCGGCTTTTGGAGAAAAAATAATTTATTGTACCTGCCGCCATTCGAACCCCGGACCGTCCATCCCGTAGCCTAGTCGCTAAACCAACTACACAAACCCGGCTCACTTATTCTTTAACTACCAAATATCATATTTCGTAATAACCAGTTCACAGGTTCTGTAGGTGTCACCTGTGGTAGATGGAGACATGACAAAGTTCACAGGCGCATTTTTGCACTTTTTGTTGTGGAAATGTTAATATAGAAACAGTGCTGTAGCAACGTCATTTGTTAGTTTTTGGAGCGTGGAATTTTCAAGCAGCATGCCAGAAGCGAGTCGCTTGTGCTGCTTGGCTTGTAGGACGAAACAAAACAAATGTCCTGCCCTTACCATCTCATGTAAACAGAGCAGGCCCATCCGCCAGCTCTTCCACATTCTTCCCCGGCTCAAATCAACGTAAGACCTACACCAGTATTATGAACTGTATTTTAATTAAGTTATTATTATTATTATTATTATTAACTGCAATTGGGTTGTCACCTGGTGGCAGTGGTTATTTTACATGTATACAAAATATGAAATTGGTTACTAATAAATTTAAGTCGGGAGGGCTACATGAGAAGCATGTATTGGCAACTTGGAATCTTGGGAACCGTCTCAGCATGCATGTTGCTGTACATGCGAACCTATACAATCAGGTCGGAAGCACCACCAGTTAATTATTAATGACAGCATGGTTCGACCGTTGCGGACGTGACCATTACGTTGTCTCGAAAAGTCAGGCACCAGTCACCCAATGACGCAGCGCCACATCACCGAAGAGCGGAGAGCTCAACCACTGACTGTTGAATACAGAAGTTTGGAAACGCATGGCGGATGGGTTCTGTCGCTTGCACTCCTTTCTGTTTATGTCGCAATCCCTTCAGACGCACCAAAAAAAAAAAAGTGTACTGAGTAGAAAAAATGCGTATTTCGGATTTTGTAGAGATTTGTTTCGAAACATTTCTCGTTCCGATAAATATATATGGTGTTGCACTAGAGATGTGCGTGGTAACGCACGTGTAGACCTTAGTTCACGTAACGTGTCCGTCGCTTGTGTTCGATTTCGACCAAAACTGGAATCCGCCAATAGAGTTTAATAAACACTGCTCAGCATCGAATTTCATTAAAGTTCGCATAGAGGTTCTCAAGACAGACAGACGTACAGACAAGGTGAAGATAATAACGTTTTTGCAGCTTTTCACTATGAACGTGTCAAAAGTAGCAAATAACAAGTACGGAACGGTATGTGTATTCCATATCCTGCCACTCTTCTAACATCGTCCCCCGTCCTTAAGTTTTGCCAACCAAACTTCATCTTCAATTGGCCTGTATTACGTAACATGTCTGTTTGGCGGTGCTTCACAGTCAGCTTAATGTGTGTCTCAGATGCACCTAAAATTTCGATAAGGGCAGATACTGCGACAGGATCACGTGGCTCCGCGGATTTAAAGTGCAGCGTGGAATGTTTACACTAGCCTCCAAGGTGCATGCGGACCGGGTCACGTGATTCATAATGGGCCAAACTAATCTCTGTGCATAATTATTTAGCACATTTATAAGATTCAGGAGCAACCTGCGTTGTGCAGGCCTTACGTATGGCCTCATTTATTTAAGCCTATGCACCAACAGACCGTTCCGTAAGGCGACTGCTAATGGCCAGACAGCCTGTGGCTCGCTTATCGACAGGGCGATACAGTTATTTTCGTTACCAGCGCACATTCCGGACATGAGGCCACCAGTCTCGCATTCAGTACGTCTCGGGGGCCCTTAGTCACGGTGATGAAGCGGCAAAGTACCTTCATTTTGTTGCGAATTCTAGAATCGGCGTAGCTTCATCGCCATCCTGTTATACGGATATGCCTTAACGATCTAGAAGTTACGTAAAGACTTGTAGGTACAAGGACGACACAATGCAGTGGCTCTATTCTGTGCACCCGCTAACGATTAGTATACACTGCTTATGTGTATACATCTTGTCAGGACAGATGATCTAGGCGAGTCTTAAGCTCCATGTCCTGTCCTGCATAGTCTACAGACGCCATTGCAATTGGCAGATTTCGTATGGTCAGTATACTCACGAAGATTCCAAAGGACTATTTAGAGGCTTTTACAGCGGTGTTGTTGAAGATTCAAGTCTTTTGGGGGTGTTAGGCTGTGTCGTTGGGTAAAGAGTTCTCGTTGTTTCAGAATATCGTACTGCCCTTATACTCGGGGCCAAGCAGTCCAAAGAGCGACTTCCTGATCCTCAATATGAAGGAAATACAATCCTTCAAAACGTTAGGAACTATTTACCAGTGACACAGCGTAACATCCCAGAAGACCTGGATCTTGAAGACACGAAAAGTGCGTTACACAATGCTTCTTCATTGGTTTTATTTTCCCCTTAAGTGTGTGATCTTTATAAATACAGATTAACTGAGCGGTAAAATGACGCGTTATGGATATAAGCGATTTGGATACGGACTGGTGATATCATCTTCACTACTGCATAATTCTTAACAGCTCGTTCAAGCTTATGCTGTCATATTAAAGGCAATCTCCGATGTACAAAGTTTAAGTCTGTGTTGTTAATATAATTTGTGTTTTGTATCATGATAGATCTTTGAGAATTACTGTTACGTTCTTATTCCGCTTCATTTCCGTGGGGGGAGGGGGAGGGGGTTGGTGAACTGCTGCAAGCTGTACGAGATTTATGAAAGTGATGTGTGAACACAAACACAGCCAACTGTTTGCTGCGTGATGTGACCGTAAATTTACCACGTCCATTATATTCCGCAAATGCAACTTGCTGTTAATGTCAATCCTTCCATTATCTTCTCGTTTTTATTTCATTGCGCCACAACGGCCGCAATTTAAATTTGTCGCGCAGGAACCAGTACAAGACACCGACTGGGCTTCCACCTTGCTGTGACCTTGACTATTACTGTGGCACTACACGTAGGCTATACGTGGGGCCACCGAAGCTCGCGGATTGAGAACGTTCGAACTAAAGGCAACATCGCGCAGTATGTATCCTGTTGCAAAAATATACCCACTTCCACGGGCCATACTTAACTCTCGTTGAGGTGGGATTGCGTAGTCAGCACAGAGACTCGCTACGGGCTGGGACGGTCCGAGGATCGAATCCCCCGTGTAGGGCGAGATTATCCTCACCCGTCCAGACTGGCCCTGGGGCCCACACAGCCTACTGTACCAAGGGTACCGGGTCTCTTTCCCGGGGGTAAAGCGGCTGGGGCCTGGCGTTGACAATCCACCCCATCTAGCGCCGAGGTTAAAGAAAGAGTATAGCTATATCCACTCATCCTCAATCGTTAGTAAGTACTGCCTCCTGTTTCATTTTATTTCACGCTGTTTAAAAGCTGTACATGTAAAAATTTCACAGAGGTTCACTATAACATTGCGGAGGGCATGTTTATTATTTTCTTTACCGTCCTTTCCATCTTTGTTGAACAGTCTTCTTTCACCTTTGAACACGGCCATTCATTCCCGACTGGCAAAAGTTGTTTTCCACTTCTCTGCAGCCACTGGCGCAAGGCGTCCTGCAGTTCCTCATCATTGGCGTAATGGTGTCCTCGCAAGCATTCTTTTTTCTTAAAAAAAAAAAGACGAAACATCTCATCGTGCGAGGTCGGCGCTCTAGGGTGGATGCGTCACCACTACATCCAAAATATCTGACGGCCTGTAGTGCGCAGAGTTGTATGCGACCTAGCGTTTGTTATCGAGCAGTAACTGCACTTGTGAAACAAATTTGGCGAAGGCGACCATTCAGACGCCTTGCAGTTTCAACATGGTGTACGTTGCCGCTCCATGAGAACGCTAGGCCACACACAATTGTGCGCACAACAGAAGCCGTCGCAAATTTTGGATGTACAAGGTTGCCGCATCCACCCTACAGTCTTGGCCTCGCACCGTCAGATTATCACCTGTTCGGTCCTTTGAAAACAAAACAAGACAAAGAAACAAAGATAGAAAGAAATCCTGCAAAAACATCAACACGCCAGTGGCGGGGAACTGCATAACGCCGTGCGCCAGTGGCTGTGGAGGAGCAAAAAGTTTTAACGGGCGGGAATACATGCTGGTTTTCAAAGATGGAAAAAGGCTGTCGACAAAAATGGAGACTACGTTGAAAAATAACTATGCCTTCAGCGTGTGGTGGTGAAATTTTTACATGTCATACTTGTAAATAGCTTGAAATTAAAAAAAAAACCGGAGGCATTATTTTCTGATTGCGCTTGGTACGTGCGTTCAGTTTTCGGCTGAGCAAGTATGACGGACTACTCACAACGTTTCGCCACCAAATGTAACTGCTAAATGGGTGGTGGTGGGGGGGGGTCTACCGTGAACCGTTAAGGACGCAGCTGTCCGCCCTCTGCAAGGCACAGCTGCCACCCAGCAGCTGGACATTCGAGCTCCTGTAATTTGGGGTGCGAACCGTTTAAAAATGCCACACTCCATTCATGATTGACCGAGGGAAGCGAATGGCGAGCAAGAACTGAACATGGAAATGCTCGGTTCAGGCGATAAGTTTGTTCTTACAGAAAAGTAATCAGAAACGCATTAAGCATTTAGCTGTCATTAGGACAGTGATTGGTAGCTATAGGAAAATTACTTTCAGAATTTTACATTTCCTCTGTTGCAACCCGCTGTGAACTACAGACCACTGACCACGACATAACCACCGTGGTAGGGTGGGGTTGGGGGGGGGGGGGCTTGCCGGGCCGGGGGCTGTGGACGGGTGGGCGGCTGTTGGCAGAACCAATGGACACAGGCTAAAAACATCAGGCATTTCGAGTATCATGTAGTGAGCGAGACACTGTACGAATGCTTTCAGCATTGGTAGTCGTAACTCTTCATTTAGCGCGAAATCTTGCACTTGCGCATCTATTTCATTTCTGTCACGGCTCGTCTCCTGGTCTGTGGACAGTGCTAAGTACAGGCGGTATGTTTACGTATAAAACTATGTAGATGAAGTTACATCCCATTACGTAATTGTAAACATCCGTCCGCTAAGCGGGATGTGATCTGCAAGTTTCAGTGTTTATGTATGTCGCCGAAGATTACGCGAACCTTACACCCCGCGGTGTTCAGCCACGTAAAACTAATGTTTGTTCTCTGATTTGTATGGCTGCAACATTTGGTCGCTCATATTTAGAGCAATAACCGAAATGGAAGGTGCTCAAAATAAGCTGCTGGGTAGAATATTTGGGCGCAGAGATAATAACTACTGGTGTGACGGAAAAACAGTTTTCGGTCTAAACCTACGTTGCCGAGGTGAATAATTGCAGGATAGTGAGATGGGCGAGACAATCAGCACGCACGGAAAGACGAACACATTGTGGTTGGGATACATTATGGATATAACTCGTTTGCGGGACCGAGACATAGATTAAGATAATTTTAATGTAGCCCTACGTCATGGGAGAATGTATTATAATTTCACAGGGTGGGCTTTTATCTTGACGGTGATTAAGCTTACGGCCAAATAAGATAATCCCCACTATCGGTTATGCATGTCGTGTTCGAGCGGTTAGTAGTTCTGTTTCGTATTCTGGAGGCCATGGGTAGACATGTCGACGCTCTATTCTGGTTCTTTCCTCAGTCTCTCCCGTAAATGCCAGAATAGTGCCGCAACTGAGGGCGAGACAGCTTAATTTCACATCCGTTCCAATTCAGTAATGATCCTACAATTCGACACCATGTAAAGCTACCCCGAGCTACTAACATCGTCGTTAAATATACGATAAGTGATCTAAAAAGGGGTACTATGAGTTCGATCAAAATGTAAAGTTGTTCCTGTACATGCCGTGAAAGCGCATAGGGCAGTGGAGGTATAGCTGTATTCATTCTTAACGTCGGAACTAGAAGTAAAGGGTAAGCCAAACGCCCCGGCCGCTTTACCCCCGATTTCGGCTAACGTCTAATACGCCGTTTCATCGACAACGATCTCCGGAGTCGGGTGACGTGACGGACATGCTCGAACTGCCACAATTACAACAGCAGAAGCAGTCGTTTAAACGGCCGGAAGTACGATGTGAAAAAGGGAATTTTTTGAATAATCGAACTAAAATTCTGTATCTTGAGAGGAATTGAGAATTTCCAACAAATTGTTCTACTTCTTGTTAACGTGCAGATGCAGCTACTTTGGTTATAACCACGAGCAAGGGCCTAAAAACCTGTACCTACGAAACGACCTCTCTCTTCGTGTACTGTATTATCCTGATAAGTGAAAGAAATGGGCACATACAGGAGAGGTCGTGTTTGTCAGTCCGTCTGCATGTTTCATGTGGGATTTAAATTAAATTTTGTCCTAGGGCGTGCGTTGAAAGTTTCTGTTTTAGAGATGCGTTATTGTCGATATTAATAGGTACATATCAGTGGCCTTGGTGTTAATTTGCCGCAGCGCATTACGGACACACTGCACAAAGTCGCGTACGTCGTGCCTGGCGAATACAACCCGCAAGTCGCCCTTCACTCACCATTGGAAGCTCCGCCCTCTTCTTGCTAGGACGCGGAAGAGACGCCTAGAAACGCATATACACTACCTATAACGACTCCTGTTTCGTAAATGGGAAATCACTGGATCGAGTTTTACCCCGAAGGTCAGTTATCCTGACGCTGTCGTAGTTTCCTTCCGTTCTAGGAATATGATGACACGGAACCTGGAGACGGACTACCAATACCCCGTTTCAAACTCTTCCCACGTAGTCACTCGCTCAATTTGTCGCTACTTCAAGTACATAACTGAAGCACTTGATACAGCGTCGTATATGTAACGTGGAAAGAGATTTTTGGCGTCAGTTGTGTCTTATCAGCGAAGAATTCCTCATTCTAAAGTTTTCTGTCGTCATTTGCCGACTTGCAAACGCATTACCATTTTGTCAGCTTGGGGCGGTTGGTACATTGAGTGCCAACATCTCTGCTCCTCAAACGAACATAAATATACCACCACTGATGACACATCATTTCCAACCTCCACTTTTGTATTCCAACATTCCCACCCCTCGGGTTGTCACTTTGTCAGTATGTTTGTGACAGGTGCGCTCAAGCGGACGAATTGACAGCACACGTAAGCCGACCATCTAGTAATACCGTACCGAAAATTCACTTGTAATAATTCCATTAATACATGTATAACCATTATCCAGAGAATTTGTTATTTATATACTTCAAATTGATAACGATTCATTATACTAAACGCGGGAGAGTAACCCCAAAGCCCGCAGCAAACATTTCAACATTTTACCCTGAATATTGTACTCCAGAAAATAATAAAAAATACTGATACATTTCGCAATCGTGACCAGACGGTCTGTTCCGAAACGGAGGCCACCAAAAGCTACGTTTTCCAACGTCTAAGACAGCCGCGCGTCAAACTATTCTGGACTCTGTGCTTTATAAGCCTGTATGAACTCGAGATATGAAGCTTCACGCTTAAATCGCAAAGCTCAGTAAAGTGACTGGGCTACAACCTAACGACGGAGCGATGCGGGTGCAATTCGCGGCAGAAACAGCGAGTCTCCGATCTCCGCAGAGTTCCGACGGGCTGAGACGTTCGCTCACCCTCCTATCCTATGACTATATATACTTACTTACTCCATGGTGCAGAGTCCTTCTTGAGAAGCTAACTGGTTTGCAGCTAGTCAAGAAATTCCCCGCATTTCACGGAACCCGAAGGTTCATTACCGCACTCACAAGCTTCCGCCA